>Ga0181585_10002126_pt1 | contig 17591 bp, 32 predicted proteins | sample 071ome_29_FD_132469 | JGI IMG/M metagenome (GOLD analysis project Ga0181585, IMG submission 132469) | Coastal salt marsh microbial communities from the Groves Creek Marsh, Skidaway Island, Georgia - 071407BT metaG (megahit assembly) | ecosystem: Environmental > Aquatic > Marine > Intertidal... | reverse complement strand
TTACTATAAGTGATTCACCATTTAGAATAGAAAAAACAGATATCTCGTCTGTCTTTACAAACTCTAGTGAATGAAATAAATACTTATTTGCCACGAGAATTTCCTTCCATAGTAGAGAATGTTTTAATACAAGTTTTAAGTATTCTTAAATTGCTCTTACATTCATTAAGTTCTTGCCAACCTTCAGAAGATAAATTTCTTTTACCTCTTTCAAGATATTTAACTTTTTTTTCTAGCTTACGTATCCAGTCTGTTAAGTATTCTTTGTACTCCAAACTAAGAACGCTTTCCTTTTTCTTACGTGCCGGAATAATAAAACCCCAGCCTGTATCTATAATCTTCACTTTTTTCTCCTATTTTTATTAATTTTTGGCTTTTTCTTGCCATATTTTTGACGTATCTCTTGAGTAGTCATTGGATAAATATCACCGTGAATAATTTTCCCAGTAACAAAATGCTTCAATACCCACTCTGCTGTGCCACCCGGTAAATATCTCTCCGGTTGTGTCTCTGTTAAACGCTTTACAGCTTTCCATTTAACCATCATACGACCATATACAGAATCTTCGGGGTCAACATTGGCTTCTATCCACTGCTTAACACCTTCCATATCTTTACCGTATTGTTTATAGATATGAGCATCACTGATTGTACCTTTATACCTTTCGTGTGCACGAACCTCGGGAAATATTTCAGTTAACCTGTCATAAAATACCGGGTCCATCTGTGCCCATTTATCTATAGTTTTCATTGATTCTGCAATTAAAGGTGGTGCAACTCTTAAGCCATCGCCACTCCATAACTGCTGTTCATACCAAGCTGAATATCTTAAGTTGTTATCGTGAAAGTACTTAAATACATCATTTTCCATCCAATCATAGATTGGTTTAGCTAATCTAGTTCTATCTAAACTAGAACTAACGATGTAGTTATCGTGTAATTTGTTAACAACTGAACGATAACGAACTAGACTTTCTTCAGCTCTAATACCATTTATTATTGCAACTTTACCTTTTGGGTATCTATCTGTGATAATTTGGTCATAGCCGTGCCTACCTAAGACTTCTGAACGGTCATTCAAAGTCTCAGCCCACTCGGGTTTAGGCCTTAGCCATTCTCTTTCACCACTTGGGTCCCAATAAGTTATTTGCTTTGTCATACCTAAACAAAAGAAAGAACCGTGCTTTGGAAGTGCATACCAAGTCATATTGCACCAAGGTTGGTCATAATAATGTTTTACATTATCAAGTATGAGACCCGGGTTTAATTCTTCATCTCGATGATGTGCATCGATTGAATCTAATCCTCTTTCTTGAGCCACTTCCCAAACGAGGTTAAGAATGACGGTTGAGTCTTTACCACCACTATAAGCAACGTTAATATGGTCGTGAGTATCGTAGATATGATGAATACGTTTTTTCGCTTCTTCATAAACATTGGTCTCAATAAAACCTTTCTGTCTAGCCATTTTCTACTTTTAACTTCGCTTTACGAAGTTTATCAATAGCAGCATCAAATTGCAGCATTGCTGATTGCCATTGAGTGTATTTTTGTGTATCTGATTGCAAACGATTAGGTTCAGACATTTCTAAACTAAATCTTTGTACTTCAAGTTCCAATAATTGCTTATTGATAACTTCTAATTTCTTTTCTTTATCTAGTAATTGATATTCGAAATCGCTCATTTATTCTCCCATACACAATTCTATATGTTGATAAAACCTTTCACCTATAGTCTCACCATCATAATTATCTTTGAGCCACTGCAAAAACTGATAAAATTGTGCTTGTTGAGTTTCATCGTCAAATACAATTTCATACTTAGGTGCACCTAAAGGTAGACCCTTGTCTTGTCCTTGTTCAACTTCTTTTTCCATATCGTCATACATTTGCTGTATATCTGAATTATCAAAACCAGTTCCAGTTAAATCAGATTCTTCTGCTAGCTTCTCTAACTCTTCTAACAGAACATTTGTATTCCAACCACCAAGCTCAACCAATCTATTATCTGCTAATAAATATGCTTGTGCTTCGTTTTCATCTTTAAATGAGACACCACGGATGATAGGAACTAACCAATCACCGTCATCAGCTACTTTAATATTTGCTGGTGGTTCTTCATTAAATTGTTTCTTCTGTGTCAAAGCCTCTACTCTACCGTGACCTGCTACAAGTTTTCCTGTTGCTTCGTTCATAAGTAGTGGTGAAGTAAAACCAAATCTATTCATTGATTCGTGAATAGCACCAATATCGTGGTCTTTTGGGTTTACATCAGCTTCAGCAATGTCAGAAAGTTTAGTATATTCGATACTAACGTTTTCTACATTCAAGATTTACCTCCTTGATATTCTTGCATTGTTACACCAACATAATCACCTATAGGTGAGTCGATGTATCTATCTATATTTATTGTAAATAACATAACTTTGGAAAATTTAATATCTCCAGTTTCTAAAGATGGTAAATCTGATTTCATAAAATTACTTTTATCTTGTTCAAAACCATTGAGCCACCAAGATAAATCATCTAACTCAGTTTCTATCCAATCAATTATATCAATAGGTTCGTAAACTTCGGTAGTTTTAGATAAGTGTCTTTTAAATTTAGGATTACCTTCAAAATATGTTCTGAAGAACTCATCTCCTTGGATACATTTATTAAATGATGGCATATTGTTGTACATTAATAATGAATTAGCGTACCCATCTGACCATCCTATTCGCCTGTTTATTTCAGCAATTGATATACCATCATCACGATTAATTTGTCTAATAAATATAGAATAAGCTCCCGGATTTAAAAGTACTTTTTTAATCATCGTCTTCTGCTGCATATAAGGCTCTCATTTGTGCTAGTGCATCATCTTCTGAAGTGTGGCAACCCATCTCTTCTCCAGTAGGTGTTTTCTCAACACAATATTCGCCATTACTATTTTCTACAATTCTGTACGGCATTACATTCCTTTCCGTGGTTGTTTCCAAACTGGTGTTCTTTTTAAAGGCATCTTTCCTGTAGCAAGAGCCCAGTCTGATATGGTATGTTTAGTCCAAACAAGTGTACGACCACCGTTTAAAGTAGTGTCCGGAAGTGGCATTATACTTCTTTTAATCCACGCACTAATTAAATTAGGCGTTACATCTAGAAATAGTGCCACTTCATTGACACCCATTAAATCATCTAAAGTTAGATTATTTGGCTGCACCATAAAGAGCACCCACACCTAGCACTTTTTCTAATTTTCTTCTTGTACCTTGTGGAATCTGTGCATCCATTACATTGTATTTATCAACAATGCCTTTAGATACTCCACTTTTTTTGATAAGAACTTCAATAGTGATGCCCTTATCTTCACAAGCTTTTTCAATAACAGTTAACTGAGGCTTTTCTTTTATACCTGTTAACGTTCTAAACCAACCCATTAGAAAGGCACCTCTGTACCATCATCATCAGTTGATGCAGATGTTGCTACTGGTTGTTGTGCTGGTGGTGTAATCTCGCTAGCTTTTTTCATTTGAGAAAAAGCTGCTGACTTTCCTGCACTGTTTGCTGGATTAGTACTTTTTTGGATAGAACCAATTTTTGCATATCTAAGTGATACACCAATGTCTTCTACGTGAACTGCTGCTGCAGACCTTTTATTTCCATTAGTATCTTCCCAAGTCTCTGCTACATTCTTACCTGTAACAACTGCACGGAATGATTTCTCACCTTGATTTGTAACATTTTGATATGTTTCTGCAATGTTCTCAGCTAGGTCTCCCCAAGCTTTGATTTGAAACCACATAGTTTCTTTATCATCACCATTCATATCTTTACCTTGGCTAACACCCAAGGATGCTTTTGTAAATGCTGTACCTGTTGGTCCAACACTCATTTCGACATTTGTAATAATACCAATTAAGGTAGTTACTGATACTGCCATATTTATTATCTCCTATTTATCTTCTTCCGGGTTTTCCCAGTTTTCTATTATTCCTTCGACTACAGCTCTTAATTGCGATAATCGAAATAAAACAATACCGTCTGATGATTCATCGGGCATTGCAACCATCATAAATGGTTTACTTCTCCCACCGACGACATTCTTGACATTTTCCCAAGATTGTGATTCGGCTTTTTCAAAACGAGTTGCTATAGGGCCAACTTGTTTTCCTGCTTTAACTTCTATTCTGACGGCAGACCTCCAATTTTCCTCGTGTGCATCAGCCCCGTGAAACTTACGGTCCGGGATACCAAGTTTTTTACGAACCATATTTTGCTTTCTACGGCCTTTGGCTCGATTTTTTCTGTTGATACAAGTTCTACACTTACATCTACGTTTTTGGTCTCCTGTATTTGGACATACACCACGTGCGTTTCTCTGAGAATTAGGTTGTCCTATTCCCATCTGACCCTCAAATCTTCGAGCTTTAAATTCATCCCAAGATTCGTTTTCGGGGTCCCACCCGTTATTATTTTTTGGTGATATTGTACCTGCCATCTATATCAGTATAACACTATAATTTGAGATGACATTAAAACTGAACAACTTCTTCATTTTTTAATGACTCTAATCTCTCTAGTGTTCCTATAGTCTTATCAGTTTGTGCACCCATAATATCTGCAAAATGCTTAGCTAAAGCTTCAATTGTTCTAGTAGCACCTTTAGGCATAAATTTAGGATACTTATCAAAAGCAACCTTTATGTCTTTAGGTGTAGTGCAATGAGGCTTCATCTCATTTACAGCAGCATTAAATCGTGCATACTGTTTACTTGTCTCCGGTTGATAACCAAAACATTCTCCCAATACTTGAATATATTCATAATTGGAAAAGTTTTTCTGAACACCTTTTGGAATGTCAAAACCACCAGTATTCTCTGCTGCTTCATATTCCACTGGTTCAGAATCAGTGTTATCACTAAACGTAACTTGTACTTCACCACGTTGTTGTGGTAAATAGTAGGTGTTAGAAGTTTGATTAGTTGTATCTCCTTCTAACCTACCTCTCCAAGTTATTGCTCCGAAATCTTTTAATTCATCCAATGCTCTGCGAACTGTACTTACACTTTTACCAACTAACTCAGCTAGCGTGTTATGGCTTGGGTAACATTCGTGAGTATCGTTGTTTGCATAACTTAACAATGCAGTATAAATGTGAACTGCAGAAGAGCTTAAAGTGCTCCCATTTGGACCTTTATCTAAAATCCATTTGGGAACAACCATAAAGCGAAAACCAACAACGACTTCAAAATCATCGTTGGCTTCCATTACTTAACCTCTTCGGCTGCGACACCTGTCTCTTTTAAAAGATTAGCAAACAAGAAGTATTGGTCTTGAGCCCACAAGTGTAAACCTGCACCAACTTTGGAAGCTGCTCTTTTGAAAGCATCAGATTCCATTTTTTTGATTTGCTCACCAATATCTTCTGATTTATTTTGTGGTGTACCTGCACCTGCAACTGAAACTTCTTTACCATCAATTATTACAGTAAGAGTTCCCTTACAAGCGATAGGGTCAGCACCTTGATAGATTACTTCGAAGTCCCAGTCGTAAGGACCAACAACTTGAAGTAGTCTTTGTGCAATAACAGAGTGATTAATATAATCTTCTTCTCTGTTACCTTTTTTAATTGTTGAAACCAATTGAGCAGGAAACTGTTTTGCAAGTCTCATCAATTGGCTTACTGCTTTTTTCTCCATATTATTTATCTCCATCTTTTAGATTTATTTCATTAATTTCTTTGTCACCTAAAAGTTCTTGTATGAACTTCGGCGACTTGTTAAGAGGATTAACATCTAATGTCTCTGTCTCAACTCTTTCGAATAAAGATTCTATCACAACATTTGGATTTTGTCCTCGTTTTTGAGCAATTGCTTTTATAGCAGTTGTTCTAAACTCGGGTCTGATTGCTGCTTTCCAATCGTCACCAAGATACTCAATGACTTTATCTTTATCATAAGGCACAAGCTTAGAGGCATTTCTACCTCTGAAAACTCTTTGACCAAATTTAAAGACTTTGTCTTTAAGTAACCCACGTATTCTATCATCGATGTAAGACTTTAAAGTACGTGCATCTTTTACAAGTAGCTCAACTTCATCACGAAGAAAAACTAGAGCTTGTGTATCTAGACCATCAACATCGGTTAAGTCTAAAGCTTCTTCTTCTTCACCAAAAAGAATTCTTTGTCTTTTTACTTCTTCAAGAATTGCAATTAGTTTATCTCTATTGATTTCCGAAGTCATATGGGTCCACATTTAATCTAGCAAAAAGAGTTACAACTAACTCTTTACTGTCTACTGTCGAACGAGTCTTTTGTCTTACTGCAAACTCAAGATTTGAATTGTATCTATTCTTTCTATATTGTGCTGCAGAATACAAAGAAGCTCTCGCTGAATTTTTTGCTTGTCTAGGTGCATCTACTGGAAGAACTCTTTCAGCAACAGCTACCCACTCACCAGTTCTACTGGCACTTACAAGCATATTTACTACCTCATCTGTAAAGACGACATTAACATTTTTTGAATATCCTCTTTTACGAGGTAGATTTTCAGTTGTGTACGGTTTGAATGTACTCATCTAATCTCCTTTATTTACTGTCATTCTTAAGATACTACACTTTACTAGATTTGTCAAATCTATTGTTAAATAAATAATATTATACTTGTATTATGTTTGGTGATAATTATAGACAACAAGGTGAATACTGCGAATTCTGTATGATGAATATGGATGAAGAAGATTTTAACCACATCCCGGAATGTCCTCTAAATTTTATACAACCCGAAAATTATTATCAAATATTAGAACATCAATTTATAGATGAAGAAACAAACTCAGAAGATGCAGCTTACATAGTTGGCAAACAAATATTTTTAGCAATAGATGCTGTTTTAGCTCAGCAAAAAAAATGGGCTCAGAAATCTCTTATGTCAAAATTTGATGAAGTGTTAAATAGATATACAGAGCTAACTCAATTTGTAGTAGCACTAAGAGATGCAGATGTTCTTAAAGATGCAGATGCAATTATTTCATTCTTACTTGACCCAGCTGAATACGATGACTTGTTTGCAGTATGGATAGAATTTGGGCAACCACAAATTGATGATGATACTTGGCAAGACTTCATTTCTGCTGTAGTATCTTGTGGATGGAAACTAAACAACTCTTAGTAAGAAAAAATAAATACTGGCTTTCAGAAATTGCAGAACTCTATTTTAATTATCAAATAGATTATTCAGTTTACAGTTATGGACAAGACTCGCATCAAGTTGGTGATGGTTATGACTTGATGGTTCTTAACAAACAAACTATACCATATTATGTTTTAGTTTTAGGCAATCCCGAACCACACAATTCTTTATTCTTACCATTCATAGAAGATGAAGAAGAATCAAGATTGTTAACTTCCAAAGCAGACTTCGTATTATTTTATGACATCGGTGGTGAGAAAGTGCACGTTGCAGATTTACCACTATTAAAAGAAACAATAGAATATCAGTACACCAAAGGTGACTGGAAAGAATATCCTACTGTTAGAAAGTTAGTGCAATCTACAGGTATTCAAGTTGAGTTAAACAGCGAGTATCTAAAATTTGTAAACACATACAAATTAAGACAAGACATTTCTGAAAAAGCAAAAAAGATTTATGACTTTAGGGTAAGTCGTCTTCCTCTATATGAAACAAAGGTTCTTCCAATTTCAAGGGTTCAAGGATACGATAAGTATTCTTCTTAATCTTTCCCCATTTAGCTTCTTCAATTGTTTTTTTACTTGTTAAACCAACAGCCATATGTGTTAAGTAATCTTGTATATCAATCATAAGTTATTAACTGTAGCATAAATAAACTTCGTTGTTGTTTCTAAATTGTTAAATCTTGAGTGCTGCTGGATTTCTGTAATTAATATTTTCAACGAGCTTAGTTTTTATATGACCGTGTTCGTATGCCTTATCAACAATAATATTTGCAACACTTGTTGCAGTTGGCTTTAAAGATTCTAAGTTTCTATTTCTATGAACAATGCGACCTAAAAATACTTGGTCGATTGCATCAATACCAAAAGAATGATATATATCTATTAAGTGAGAAACTTCTACACCGTAATCTTGTGGGTACTTCAGATGTTGTAGTATCTCAGCATAACAAGCTACTTGGCCCGACAATGGTTGGTGTATCTGAGATAGTTGTGGGTAAAAAATATTTAACATTGGTTTGGCAGTAAGCTCAGTAACTCTACCACCGTAAGGTGTGTGACTTCTATCAAAATAAGATTTCACAAATTTAGTATTTGTTTGTTTGATTAATGGTTCTACTAATTTATCTATGAACTCGGGTGAGATGTTAAACAAGTCTGCATCAAGATAGACTATGATATCACCACTGGCAACAAACTGAGACTTCCACAAATTCTCACCTTTGCCTAGAGCATCACCTAACTCACTTCTAATATCTGCAGCATAATAAAACGTCGCACCCGACCTCTCTGCTTTAGCTTGTGTCATATCAGTTGAACCACTATCAACAACAATTATCTCATCGACGTAATCGGGTATCATTTTTATCGTGTTTTGAATATTTGCTTCTTCGTTAAGAGTTGGTATCACTACACTAATCTTCATAATTTTTACTATAACTTGACAAATACGAAAAGTCAAGTATCATTGAAATATGACAGAGAATAAAAAAATACATAATATGAAAGACTCTCTTGAGTTAGGCAATCTAGGCACGTATATATTAAGTAAATATTATGAGCTAGGTGTCATAACTTCTAGTGAAGGCAACCAGTTAGAATTTTCTCAGACAAAGCCGGGTGGCGTAAAAGATAAGAAATATAAAATAGATGGTTATTTACTAGATAAGAGTGTTCAAGTCAAAATAGATTTGCAAGCTTGCTTTACTGGTAATGTTGCATTAGAAGTTAGTGAACAAAGATTTCTTGGTGGCATTATACAACCACCTAGAGCTGGTGCTTTACTGCAAGAAAAAATATTAGATGTTGATTACTTAGTATATGTTATACCGGGTCACGGTGTTGCATTTTGGAAACCAAGAACTATGGCACAATTACTTTGGTATTGGCAATCTCAATATAACGAATGGGATTCTAGAAAATGGCAAGGTAGCTTTTATTATAAGAATGCAGTTAATGAAAATGGCAGAGGCAACGATTGGTTGTCTTTAAACTATCACGTGCCTACTAAGTTTATTATGTATTCAGAAGAAGATTATAACTATGACCTCGTTTTGGGTAGAGAACCCCTAGAATATAAGTGTTATTACAATTATAGAGATAAAAAACAAGAGTACTTACCAAAGACCGGGGCTATAAAAAGTTACACGTGGTTCGAATTTTTGAGTATAATGCAAACAAAACAACCTGCAGAGTATGAAAACATTGTAAAATTTGCAACACAGTATGCAAATAGTTTCAAAGATAAGAATAAAACTAAAGCTATGTATGAAGCTTGGGGTCAAACCTACGAACAATATAACACTGGTATATATTAGAACATAGTAGAAAACTTATCGCTAGTAATATATGGTGGTGGGGGGCATCGATAAACCTAACCCGATGAAGCAATAGAGCACCCCCCTCTACCACTAGCAAATTTTTTTTATAAATGACTTGACAAACTTTGCAAAGTATGGTAGATTTATAGTAATAGATAGCAGCTAGTTCACAAGGTAAGACTGCTTGTGAAAACTCTCCGTGGAGAGAGGCAGCCTCCCCTGCTCCAAATGGTCCGGTCCTATGGATGGGAGCAATGGAAGAAAGGGAGGGGACCAATTTAAAATTCCATTTGAAAATTTTTTGAAATCCAAAGTCGTCCAAAATTTTTTTTCAAAAAATCTAAATCTAAAGTTTAGGTTTAGGTCCGGAGGTTTTCGGGGAGCATAATGCTTTCCTGTTCCAAAAAGGTCCGGAGGTTTTTAGGAGTCCTAATGCTAATGGAACGAAGTGGAAATCTAAATGTAAAGTTTAGGTTTAGATTCCGGAACAGTGGAGTTCCCGGAGCTCCGTGGAGTAGTGGAATAAAAAATATCCTGTAACCTTTTTCTCCCGGTGGAGTCTAATAGGATGTAAAGAGAAAATATTTTTTTTAATTTTTATTTGACAAATGGATTACATTATGTTAGATTAATAATAGAAAGGTAAAACAATGAAAAAATATACACTAGAACAATTAAATAAGAAGTATCAGAATAAAGATATCTTCATTAATGCAAGTATGGTTCCATCATTCGATTGGTCTATACGTGGTGTTAAAGAATTCACTATTAAAACTAGTACAGTTGAACGTGAAAATTTTGAAACACTAGAAGCTATTAATAGAAGACATAGATAACGCCGGGGGGTGAAATATTATTAGATTGATAGCAGCACTTATTAGAGGTGCTGAAGCAAAAAAAAATAATAATAAAAAGACTTGACAAAATAATCAAGTTGTGATATATTAAAAGTATAAGCAAGCAATTGAAAGGTTAGGTATAAATTGCAAAAACTAGACGAGCAGTTCAATCTGCATAATTTCGTTAACGAAATAGTTGACGAAATAATCGACAATGTTGACGACGATACAATGTATCCTCAAGACGTTGTTACAGAAATTGTTGACGGTTACGTGCCATTATATAATGGTGCTGTAATTGACTTCGCTAGTAGCTTACACGGTGATGATTTCACCGAAGTATGGCTTACTGATAGCGAACTTACACCTATGGCTGAGTGCGATAGTGTAATCAAATTTCTACAAATAAAAATATTTGAATTGTTGTATATCAAAGTGTGCGACAATGTAAAAATTAAAGAGCTACTCGAAGGGTAGCTCTTTAGAAAAGGAGAAACAAATGAGAACAGCTTGGACAATTGAAAAACTTGCCGACTGGATATCAAAGTATGATGAAATCCATAAAGCAGGAACAACAAGGGAGCCATATGATTATGAAGTTTGGAAGCTCATAATACAGGATGTGGCTATGGATTATGTGGAGGGTTTAGAAGAATGAACTTACACATATTCAATAATAAGCTAGGAGAACACGAGTATACGGACTTCTGTATCTCTTCTACTGATATCTCAACTCCCGAAGAAGCAATTGCTTATATGTATGGAGAAGATACTTTAGAAAGAGAAGCAGAGGAAAAGAAAGGAACACAATACTATTATTTTGGAGATGCTTGGGTAGGTCTTTATCAGACTTTTAACAACGTAACTCCCGAAGAAGTAAAAGTATTACAGAAATTTTGGGTAATATAATTTGACAAATGGATTATATTATGTTATATTAATAATAATAGAAAGGTAAAAAAATGGAACATTTAACAGAAGTAGTTTGGGAAGATATATTCGGGAACGTAGTCAAAAAGGACTACTACGACTTAAGAAGTCCAGCCGAAAAAAAATCTGAAAAAGATACTTGACAAATATATCATACCGTGATATAGTTATAGTATAAAGGCTGAAGAAGCCAAGACAATTGAATAATGGATAGTGTGAAGCTATTACAGCACAGCAGCAGTTCTTCTGAGTGGATACATTCAGCGACTGGGAACTGTGGTTATGTGAGAGACTAACTAGGGAGAATTACTAGGGAAATGTGCTTTCTGCTTGGGTGACACCAAGGGTCACGGAGAGCGACGGAGGAGCCGGCACCTCGAGGGGTGGAGAACCGGAGAACCTAGCCACTAGAAAGAGTATGGGGAATTGACCCCATTAACAATCTGTAGACGACTTGAGAATGGCAGCTCACCTTTGGTAACAAAGGTCGCTCGGGAGAGCATTTAGGTAAGAGTGGGATTGTTACCGGAACGCCCGGCTAGATGTGCGAGTTTCCGAAGAGGAAGTAAGTTAGTGTAAACGGGACCGTCTCATTCTGTGTAAAAAGACCCCAACTTTAGGAGTAACGGGCCTATTTAGTAAGGGTAAAGTGATAGCATCACACTATCCATAGCAATTGTTCCGGAAGTTCTATGGCCCGGTAATGCAAATGGTCCGGACTTATTTAATGCTGGTAATGCAAATAATAGGAGACGGAGCATTGGAACTTATTTGGAGCCAAGGACAAAATCTAAAGTTTTAGTTTAGATTTAAATCTAAAGTAAAAGTCTAGATAAAAAAATAAAAAACTATTACAAAATTTTAAAAAGTTTACGTATATTAATTATATGAAAAAAAATAAAAAAATATTGTAACCTTATTTTTGTAAAGTAGTCTAAGTAGTATGAAAGCAAAAACAAATATTAGAACAATATTTGACAAACTTTTAAAAATGTGCTTGAATGGAATTAGTTAATCAGTCAACACGGGTTAGGTAAATTGCTCTGAGACTGATAAACTAAAAAATAAAGTTGACAAACTTTTAAAAATATGTAACAATATAATATCGGCTTTTTGACAACTGAATAAAAATTAAAGTTTAAAGATTTTGAAATAATACGGGTTAGGTAAAATGCTCTGAATTTCAAAAGTAAAACTGACAAGGTGAGAACGCACCACAATGAGAGATTAGGTATAAATGGGCTCTCGGTCTCACCTTAGACAGCTCTTAGCGAGTTGCTACACGGAAGGTCCGTAACGTTAACGAAGCGAACTTATCGAAATGCAAAGGCTCTTGGCTTGAATACTGCACTTGGCTCTGATGAATATCCTAGGGGAAGCATCAAAGTTTCAACCGGTCACTACAACCCAACCCGTAACCATCGGCGAAAAGAAGCCTCTCAATAACAGGACAGGTCTCCGAAAGGGGAAGTTCGAACCAACTTCCGTAGAGGAGCTCGCTAAGAGTTGTTAGTAAGAAAAATTAGTGGAGACGCTTATTTGGAAACTGGAGAGCACAAGTGCGAGGCTTGTTAACCGGTATTAGCCCCCTCAGAAAGAATCCAAGTAAGTAGGCGTAAGCTCACACTGGAGAATGCCTTCGCAAGAGGAACCGGAGTAAGTGATAGGAGCCACGGAGAAACCTTAGGGGACGCTGGGAGTTTGGCTCGGAAACCTAAGATAAACGGCTAACAACTATTTTTCAAACCAGTGACGACATAGCAGTGAGGTGGAAGTCCAATCGTGTGTGCTGTTGTGTAGCTGGACGTAAGGGAGATGCGAAGGACACACGACTGTGTATCTCCTTGTAAAAAAAAATATTTTAAAGCTCCATTTTTTTGGAAACTTGTCGCTAGTAATTATTGTGAAAGAAAAAAAATATTTTAAAAATAGTGTAACCTTAGAAACAAAATATAGTCTAAGTAGTATGAAGAAAAAAACAAATAACATAAATAAAGTTGACAAAGTTTTTAAAGCTGTTAAATTTAATAATATGAAAGGCAAAAACAATATGGCTACTAAAGAGGTTAAGGCTCTTATCGGTGGTTGCGATTGTAGAGAGGCACAAGGTAATCCAAATATCTTCTCTCGCATCGTACACAGCGATGAGTGCTATACCACAATAGTTGCTGAAGTTACATATTTGTAACTGACGCAACTAGCTGACTAAGCATCGGGTCCCACTGGTGACTGGCAACAGAAAACCTAAGAGGTTCTAGCCAAGTAGTTTGGTGAAGGAGCCCCACCACTGGAGTGGGAGTAACCTTACTAGCAACTAGAACGCTGGATGAAATTTTTAGGACTAGCGATAATTCCAAAAAACTTGTCGCTAGTAATAAATAGAGAAGCAAAAAACTTCTCGAATAAACTTGACAACTAAAAGCAAGCTGTTAAGATTATTATAACCGAGATAAAGGGACATAACACGTAGGAGACAGTGAGAACGCGTAGGAGACACTGGGTCAATTTATCAAAGTAACCGACAAGCTAGAGACTTCAATTTGAGGGAGAGGTTTGCAGAGGGTTCTCGAAAGAGGTAAACATATAAAACCCTTAATAACTGCAGGGACACCAAAGATTGTACGCTCTCTAGCTAACTGGTCTAAAAAAAATGGAAATAAAAAAAAGGAACGATATGAAATTAGTAACAAAGGAACTTGAGAAAAAGTTCCCCGAAATATACGAAACACAAAGACAAACGGACCCAGTTGTGCAGGCAAAGTATTTCTGCCCGTGGAATGGTTGGACTTGGTATGCCACAGAGTTTGATAAAGAGGAAGGTCTCTTTTACGGACTTGTTGCTGGCTTCGAGCTTGAGTTTGGATACTTCAGCTTGAATGAGTTTGAAAGTGTAGAAGGTCCATTTGGAATGAAGATAGAACGAGATTTGTATTGGGAGCCAATCCCAGTCAGTGAAGTTCAGAAAGGATTGGAGAGGTCTGTTTATGGAAACAGTAATTAACTTTATAAATACAAAACTAGATATAACCGGAGACGCTGTCTTTAACGGATTAGATTTAGCTTTGTGGCCGTTCTTGATTGGGATTTACTGGCTTATGTACAGAGTCCTATTCAAAGAGACCGTACTAAAAATTATTAAAAAATAAACTTGACAACCTAGCAGTTTTCTGCTAGGTTTAGAGTATAAGAAACGAAAGGAAAAACAATGAGACCAATTTATGAAATCGCTAGAGATATCAGAAGCGACTGGACAAAGGTAAGTCCATATGCAGAACCATACTTGGAAGCAATGGAAGACCTTGACTCAGTCGAGGACAGATACATCTTCGATTCAGCAAGAAGTGTCATTAATTACTTCCTTGCGAACGCATCGGGCTGGAAAGGCGATGTAGCTCGTGAGATTAAGAAGGAACTAAAAGGAATGGTAGCTTAACGGCTACCAATCCTTAGAATAGGAGAAAACAAATGAAAGAAAAATTATGGAAATATTGGGAAGACTATCCATATAGTGGATTGATTGAACTCAATAGGAATAAACTTGGGTACATTAGCCCCCACAATGTTGGCTATGGACTATTTAGGCACGCTGTTAAGCACATCCTAAACACTGTTCCAAAAGATTTAAGAGTTAACGCTCTTGAAGTATTTATCAATAAGGATATTGATAAGGTCAATAAGTGGTACAAAGATTCCAAAGAAAAGGAATGGGGTAAAAGGTACGGCAAGAAAAACAAAATAGATAATAATAGGAGCTATTACCTTGTTGGCTGGTCAGATTTACCAGTTAAGGAAAGAAGCACCTTTACTTATAAATAAAATTTACTCATCGGGGTAAGTGGATTTTTGTTTTTGTTTTGCCCTTACCCCAAGATTTACAGGAATTAAAGCCGGTCTGTGAGCCGGCTATTCCTGTTTTTTAGCTCCAATGCCCCTTAGGAGGCTCTCCTAGGAAGGCAAGTTCATCCTTTAACCGTTAAGCCTAACCTTGACAAAGTGTCCTTAAAATGGAAATATGAGCATACTATATATAGTGGTATTGGATTCGAACATTTGTTCGATATCCGGAGGTTCCGGAGTTTTCGCAATGCTCCAATGGGAACAGATTATGTTGCGTTGTTTCCGGACAATATTATGTTGCGTTGTTTCCGGAGCACATTGGGTTGCTCTATGAAAGTAGTGAGTTTCTGTTGCCAGCTCTCCAGCCCGTCCACCCTCTCGGGTTCAGTGTCTTGCTGCCTTAGGCTTCAGCTTCAGCTATGTCAGCAACAAGGTCTTCGCAAAGTAAACTTTCGCAAGCCCAGTAGCCTTCATAAATTTCGCTGATAGCAACTCTGTCGCAACTATCGCAGAAATTCATTTCTGCCCCTTTCGTTTGTCTGTTTGTTTCTTTTCTCATACATAAATTACTAGTGACAAGTTTTTTAAAAATATCTAAAAAATAGAAAAAAAATAAAAAAAATATTTTTTCAGAAAATAGGACACTTTTCAAAAACTCTTGCCCTATATAGTAAGTATGCAACAAAATACAAACATAAAAGCAACAAAGAGGGTTTACTGCCCTCATTGTGCAAAGGCTCAATTTGCCTTTGTAGTTACAAAAAACAAAAAAGTAATTTATTCCATATGCAATTTTTGTGGTAAGTATTCAGACTTACCATAAAAATAAAAAACTCTTGTTCTATATATTAGGTATGAAAGGAGATAGCTTGAAAGATGAAAACAAAAGCCAAGAGCTCAGAGAAATCGAAGCTCTATGGGCAATACTAACCTATAAAGAAGAAGAGGAATAAACCTCTTCTTCGGTTCCGTCTTAGGCACAATTTACGCCTAAGACAAAGGGACATAAAAAAATTATTTTTTTTTATTTTTCTGTGGGGTTTTTGGGAAACTGTTTACCTATGTATATATAGAAAGGTAAAAAAAGAATGTGTAATAACTGTGGTGGTTACATATCTTACAACCAAAACGGTAGTATAAAAAAAAGGTACTGCCAAAAATGGTGTAAAGGGTAACCACTAAAACAAATTGAATAAGATTCGGAGAGAGGGGATATCTCGGCAACAGAAACCCCAACCCTTAGGGGTCCATAGCTCCGGAAAATCGAACATATGTTCGAATTCCGGAAACTCCGGAAAAGGCCTGCTCCTTGCTCTCCACGGAGCTTTATTCGGTCCATTCACTACCTACCCTAAGCCTTGCTCCCTTTGCAGGGAGCTCAACCTCGAAGGGCTGGAGCCTATTACCAGCCGATATCGTACTTCTCGAAGTCTTTATCGTACTCGTCGAAGTAAATAAAGTCGCTCCATTTATGGCCGTGCATAAAACGGGTCGGGTTATTTGTTAAGATATCTTTGATAACGTAACAATCTTTTAATTTCTCTTCATAAGGTAGGTCATCATACTTAACACACATTGCCTCGTGCGATGCTCTCTTCTCGTCAGAGTAGCCACCCTTGACGGTATAACCTTTATCGATATACTGCCAAAGTTGATTGACTGCATAAATCCAATTATCGTGAACTTTGTCAGCCATAAAAGAAATATTGAGAACTTTCGCTTCATCTAAGCAAAATTCAATTGCCATCTTGCTGTAATGAGTTGAGAACTCACCCCAATTTATTTCTTTTGTCTTGTGATTAACGCCACCTGCTTTTTTATCGCTCAGTGGTCTTAGTTGTATTTTCTTCATCATATATTACTAGCGACAAGTTTTTCCGAAATTTGCACTTTTTTTAAATTTTTTTAAAAATTATTTTTTTTTCACAAAGTTGTTAGATTGTGAATTTTTTTCACAAAGTCGGGAGCTTGTGAAAATCCGGAAGCTCCGGACACCGTTGAGCATCCAATGCTCCAATCCAGCAGCTCCATCGCTCCAATCCAAGAGCTCCAATCCTACAGATTATGTTGCGTTGCTCCAATCCAAGAGCTCCGGCCGTTCCAATCCAGCAGCTCCTGCCGTTCCAAGTTTCCAAGAAAATTTACGCCAATCCTAAAAATCGGCGTAAACTTCTCCATCTATATTTTCTCCACAATCTTTGCAAGAAACATTCCAAGTAACTTCAACATAAAGTCCTGTGCTTCTCCTAGTTGTTTCGCTTTTTGTATTTTTGTGTTCGCAATTTGTTTTTACCATATTCATCATATGAATATTCTAGCACGTTTGTAAAATCCTGTCAAGTATTTCTGAAAGTTTTTTTTAAATTTTTTTTAAGTTCCCGAGGACTTTAAAGGGCAGGGGAGCCTCTGTCTTTTCCTGTGTTTTATCTCACTCAATAAAATACTAGCACGGATTAAATATTTGTCAAGTAAAATAAAAAAAATATTGGA
>Ga0181585_10002123_pt1 | contig 17601 bp, 17 predicted proteins | sample 071ome_29_FD_132469 | JGI IMG/M metagenome (GOLD analysis project Ga0181585, IMG submission 132469) | Coastal salt marsh microbial communities from the Groves Creek Marsh, Skidaway Island, Georgia - 071407BT metaG (megahit assembly) | ecosystem: Environmental > Aquatic > Marine > Intertidal... | reverse complement strand
GCGTACAATGGCGGTGTTACAGACGAAACTCGTGATTCTGACGGAGACGGAACACCTGATTATAAAGATAATTCACCTTATGATCCTGGTGATTCTAGCAGTAAAACAATACAAGGTACTGTTATTAAAGACCCTGCAAAAGAAGTTTTAGATAGGCCTCAAGAACCTCTTCCAGAAGTTAAACCAATGGAAGTAGCTAAAATAGGTACAGAAGAAGTAACTGACTACGAAGCAGCCGCTAAAGTTGCTATGGATTCTGGATTAAAAGGTACTCTTACTTGGAACGAAGAAAGAGGATATTATATTTATGAAAAGCCTTATACAAAACCAGAAGCTGTTTCACCTGAAGACTTTGAATCAAGATTTAGAGTTAATCCTTTAGATTATAAAAAGACTGTTGGTGCAACAGGCGTAGAAACTCCTGAAGAAGATATAAAACAACTTGCTACAGAAGATATTGGTATTACAGGACCTGAAAAAGAAGTAAGTCCTACTGATATTTCTACTAAAGAAGCTACTACTTCTCAAGCTGAAATGCCAGGAGAATGGAATATAGATTATATTAAAGCTGCTTTAATGGATCAAAAAAAGATTCCACAAAATGCAGTAATTAAAATTATTGATGGTGAACTTTCTATAAGTACGCCTGGAACAAGAGCTACCAGATATAGTCCAGAAGATGCTATTAAAATTTTTGAACTGGAAGGAGACTTCAAAGGCCCCATAAAAGCCGCACAGGTTACTGCTGATACTATAACTGAAGCAGAAGCACCTAAAGTAACTGCTGCTACAGATAAAGAAGAGCTTCAACAAGCAGCGGCTCCTACCGCACCAGAAGAAGCTATTACTGTTTCTACGGCTACAGCGCCTACAGAAGAAGAAATAGCGGCTGCTAAAGTAACTGCTGCTAAAAGAGATGAAACAGAAGACGCTGTATATGCTACGGCTAAAACTCAAGCAGAAAAGTATGGTGTTGATTTAGATAGCATTCAAGATCCTACAGTTAAACAAAGAACTGTTCAAACTATATCTGCTCGTGAAGAAAAAGATCTTTTAGATATTGTTTCTACCGAAGGTATTAATTTAGATAATATTCCAGAATTTGAAATTGCTAAGCAAAGATCTGCTCAAGTAGGCCAAGCTGCTCAAGGAATTGCTCAAAAACTAGGAGAAGTTCCTTCTATTGATTTGGAAGGTCGAAGAGCTATTACAGGACAAGCTCCTCAAGGTGATGCGGCTCAGATTGGTGGTGTACCAACTTTAGCAGCTTCTCAGATGCAAGCAGTAACAGGAGCGGCTCGTTCAGTTGCAGCGGCTGATATGGCTGCTGTTGTAGGTAATATGCCGCCTAAAATTACTGCTGCTATTTCAGAAGATCCTGCAACAGTAGAAGCTCAGATAGCTGACGAAACCCTAGAAGTTAAAGCGGCTGTTGCTGCGCTTCCTCAAGAGGCTTTAGTCTCTGTCCAGATGGAAAAACTTTTAGAAGGCATGGAAGAAGGTAAGACTCCTGCTTGGGCTAGACCTGCGGTAGCTGCCATTGAGCAGCAAATGGCACAAAGGGGCCTTAGTGTTTCTACAGTAGGCCGCGATGCTTTATTTAATGCAATTATTCAAAGTGCATTACCTATTGCTCAGTCTAATGCTCAAGCTCTTCAGCAACGCGCACAGCAAAACTTAAGTAACGAACAACAGTCTAATCTTGCTTCTGCACAAAATACTATGCAGATTCGTTTAGCTAATTTGGCTAATCGACAAACGGCAGCTTCTCAGACTGCTCAAATGGCTCAACAAATTAAAGTACAGCAAGCTCAGTTTAGACAAGAAGCAGTTATTACTACTGCTCAGCAAGAGCAACAAGTACGTATGCAGAATATCCAGAATGCTCAACAAAGAGCCTCTCAGGAATCTGCACAACGTCAGCAAGCTGCTTTAGCTAATCTAGATGCAGGAACTCGTATGGATCTTGCAAATCTAGAAGCTTTAAATATGGCAGGCCGTGAAAATTTAAATGCTGACCAACAAGCTCGTCTAGCTTCTTATCAAGCTAATGTTAATCGTATTATGCGCCAAGCAGAGCTTACTCAAGATATGGAAAAAGCTAATCTTGATGCTAACTTACGCATGGAGCTTACGAATCTAGCAGAGCAAAATGCAGCCGCAAGAGATACTATGACTGCCGAACAACAAGAGCGTCTTGTTAATCTTCAGACTCTTGTAGACTTTAAAAAGACTAATGCTTCACTTGCTCAGCAAATGGATTTAGCTAATATGTCTAATTCTCAACAGATGGAATTAGCTAATCTAGCTGAAAGAGCCGCTACGGATACAGCAAACTTTACTGAAGCTAATAGATTTAGATTACAAGAATTAACTACTTACGTTAATGTAATGTCTCAGAATGAGCAGCTTAGACAAAACGCAGAGCTTGCTCAGCTTAGTGCTAGTGAAAAGATTTCTTTAGCTAACTTAACTGCTAAAAATCAAGCTGACTCCGAAAGCATGAATGCTCAAAACATAGCAAACCTTCAGAGCTTTGAAAAGCGTATGCAGGCAGCTACTGTTAATGCTCAGTTAGCCCAACAATTAGGTTTAGCTAACTTAAGCAATGAGCAACAAGCTGCTATGTTTAATGCTCAGATTAATGCTAACTTAGACATGAAGCAATTTGATTTTGAACAGCAAGCTGCTATTGCTAATAGTCAATTTATGCAAACGTTGACTATGAAGAATCTTGATAACGAACAACAATCAATTATTCAAGCGGCTACTTTAAATGCCCAACGAGACTTAGCGCAGGCTGATTTAGTTACACGAGTTTCTATTGAAAATGCACGTAACTTTTTACAGATGGATTTAGCAAACTTAGAAAATGAGCAACAAGCAGTTGTATTATCTGCTCAGCTTAAACAACAAAGACTGTTATCTAATCAAGCTGCTGAGAATGCCGCTAAACAGTTTAATGCAACTTCTCAGAATCAAACTAATCAGTTTATGGCTTCGTTGTCTTCAAACATGGCACAGTTCAATGTTTCTCAAGCAAATAACATGGCACAGTTTAATGCCTCCGAAGCCAATAGAATTGCAGCTATTGAAGCTGGTAATGATTTAGAAGCTGATAAGTTTAATAATCAGATTGCATTACAAGTAGATCAATATAATGCTGAAAATGAATTTAGGCGTGAACAATGGAATGCAGCAAATGCTCAAGCTATTGAGCAGGCTAATGTTGCTTGGAGGCGACAAACAAACCTTGCAAATACAGCCGCTCAAAATGCAGCAAATCAAATGGCAGCGCAGCAATCTTTTTCTTTGACTTCCGCAGAACAGAATTTCTTATGGCAGCAGTTAAGAGATGAAGCAAGCTACTTAAGACAAGCCTATGAGAATGACCAACAAAGAAGAACTACTTTGTTTGCTACTGCATTAGCTAATGAGTCGGAAGCAGGTTCACAGAGAAATATTGAAAATTACGTAGCTAATATTATTAATGCGCTAGGAGGCAACTAATGGGATTTTTTAGTAAGCTTTGGAAAGGCATAAAAAAGGTCTTTAAAAAGATAGGCAAAGCAATTAAAAAAGTTACAAAAGGCATCGGTAAGTTTGTAGGTAAACTGGGTATTGTCGGACAAATAGGTATGTTTTTTATTATGCCTCATGTCGCAGGATTCTTAATGAAAGGACTTTCAGGGGCAGCAGCATCCCTTTTAGGAACTTCAGCTACAGGAATTGGAGGTGCTTTAGCAAAAGGTTTAGGAACTGTGTTAAATACGGCACATAAGTTTGCTACGACTGCTGGTAATGTATTTGGAACTATTACTGAGGGTATTTCTCAGTTTGCTAAAACAGGGCTAAGTAAGCTTGGATTTAATATCGAAGGAGCCGCCACAAACTTCTTTGGTAACGATAGTGCTTGGTCTAGAACCTTAGATAAGGCCGGAACTATCTTTGATCCTTTTAAAGGTGCTGGAACTAGCTTTGGAGATAAAACATTATCTGAGTTTTCTAATCAGACAGGTATAAGTGAAGCTAATCTTACTAAATTAAATCCAGAGCTTAGTGGCCTTAGTTCAAATTCTTTAGTTCCTGAAGGTGTGTATACTACAGATGTTTCATTAATTAGAGGTATTGAGGCTAATGTAGGACGTTTACCTACTCCTTCTTTAGATCCTACGTCTGCGTACCAGCAACAAATGAGACAGGATTTAGGTTATCTTTCTGAAACTCCTTTAAGTGAACAACAACCCATACCTAGTATGGAAGTTAAAGGCCCTTATGAGCCGTATGAACAAAGCTATACATTAACTCCAGATGGTCAAGGAGTTGTTGAAGGTACTATGGAATATGGATTAGAAGGAGAATATGTTCCAAAAACATTTACTCCTACAGCAACTTCAGGCACTTCCTTACTTAGCTCAACAGTTTCTTCTTTACGTAAAAGTTTTGAAACAGATCCTTTACAAACAACCGAAAGGATTCTTGGTCTTACTCAACAAGCACAGCAGCTAGGCTACGAAGAGCCTGATGTTTTTTATGGGGGCGGCGCACAAACCCAATATCTATATGAGCCTTCGTTAGGTTATCAGCCCGTAGAAACTCCTCAGATTGATTATTCTCAGGGACTTTATGGCTATAATGCTTTTGCTCAACAGACTTACGATTGGAGTAATACAAGTCCTTATTTGTATTATATGCAACAACAACAAAGGTATGCAGCATAATGTTAAATGAAGATTTTATTAAATATACATCCAAAATGGATAGGCCGATTCCTGGGGAATCATTAACTAATGATCCTTCGAATCCTTATCCTTGGGAAAGGCCTCCAGAATTTACTAATGTTGTAAAAGCTTCTGAATATATATTTGATATATTAACCGAAGAAGAAACCTATGTTAATTTAATGACTGCCATTGAAGATGGAATTCCAGTCATGGACCTCGCGCAGATTCTTTTGTTTCAAGGCTTTAATCAAGGTAAATGGAATCCAGACTTAATGCTTCTTTTGGCTGAGCCTACTACTTATATTCTAATGGCGTTAGCAGAACGTGCAGGAATAGAATATAAAATATACAGTGGCGAAGACCAAGATGACGCTGAAGAATCAGATATTTTAGGGGTTAAAATGTCAGAAGAAAAGTTTAATAAAATTAAAAGTTCTAAAGGAGCTATGAGAGTTCCTGAAGGTATTTTGCCTGCAAGTATTGAGAAACAAATAGAAGAAATGCCACAGCCTAAAAGCTTATTGGAGAGAGAATAATGGCGATAGAAGAATTTGGTTTTAGTCTTTTAGAAAGAGCAGATAAGCAACGTAGGCAACAAAGACGCGAACAAAAAAAAGCAGATAAATATGCGCTTATCGGAAGCCTTGCTCAGCTTGGAATTGGTTTTGCTAACAAGCAGCTTGAAAAGAAAGCTAATAATTGGCTCAATGACGAAAGAATTCTAGCTGAAAAACTTGCATATAAAAGAAGTTATGATGATGCTTCTACGACCATTAGCGACTGGGATAAAGCCTCTAAGCATTCTGGCGGGGTTTATGGTTGGCTCGAAGAAAAAGTAAGGCCGCAGGTAAAAAATCAATTTGATTTAGAAGTTGATGAAGCTATGCTTGCAGATCCTGATGCTTATAATAAAGAAATTAATAGGCGCGTTAAAGATATTATAGGCGATGCAGATGGCGATGGTCTTTATGGTAAATTTTCAGCAGCTAGAAATGCTGCAATTAAATTAGGCCCTGATGCAGACTACGATACTTTTATTAAAAATAAAAATCCAGCTTATCGAAATGTAAAAGATGTTATTTTTGGACACTTCCAAAAAGATAAACCAAGTAAAGAAGGCTATATTAATTCGGTTTTAGAGAGTAAGTTTTCTGATAGTCGTGAAGCTTATGATGCAGCGTCTATTGCGTACTCAAAAGGTTTATCTGCTGTAGGATCATTAAAGCTTGGAGAAAGTATTAAAGACCAGTTTAAGTTAAAAGATAATGAATATGAAACATCTGAACAAGTTGTTCAAGAAGGGCCAAATGGAGAAAAAATATTATTAGATAAAATAACTGTTTATGACACAAGATCAGGTAAATCAAAAAGAAGTTATTTTCAGGCTAAAAAAGATGACAAAGTTGGTCAAGCTTTTGTTGCAAATAATTTAGCAAAAATTGAAGAGGTAGAAGTTTTAGATGAAGCTTTTGGTATTGTAAGAAAAACAAAAGTAGGTCTTAATGGACAAGCCATTATTGAAAGTAAAACTGTAGGTTTTGATTCAAGTGTATGGCCTTCAAATTTAGGTGCTGTTTCAGATGATGCTGGTAAACGGTTGCAGTCTAATATTAGACAGGCTCTTTTAGATAAAGACACTTTAGATGATTTTAATTCTTATATGTCTCTTGGCGGCAAAGAATTTAATGAAGATCATTTTCTTAGTTTTTCAAAAGCAACTCATCTATTAGCTTTAAGTTTAAGGGATAAAGTATTTGGGAGTGAGGATGTTCAAAGTTCTCCAGATTCTTTTACTTTAGGTAAAGAAAATCAAAGAATTGCTAATGATCTTGCTGCTGAAATAATGACTATGCAAGTTGAATATGCTAAAGAGAAAGACACTAAAGGTCTTGGTTTAGGTCAAAACTTAATGTCTGAAGTAGTAGGTAAAAAAGGAAATATTAGAGGGCCTTTAGTTTTATTAGGACTTGATAGGCTTAATAGAAGAGCAAATGGTACTTATGATATGTCTTCTTTTAGTCAAAAAGATTTTGAAAGTCTTGTAAAGTCTACTGTTTCAGACCCTGAAATGCGTAGATTCGAAGATGGCCTAACTAAACAAGGAAGAGAATATATCCAAGATATTATTAAACAAAGTCTTAAAGATGGTGTTTATACAGATCAAAATGGCGAGTTAAAAAATAGTTCTGTTTTTGCAATTCCTTATAGAGATGGTGGCAGGCCTATTTCTGTTTTATTTGGCGTAGAGCTTGAGCAAGAAAAAGAAAGTCCTTATATAGGAAGCATTAAAATTCCAGATGCTAGAGAAGTTGTGCCTGAAAAAGAAGAAGTAAAAGAAGAAAAACAACCAGAACCTAAACTTCAAAGCGTAGATGAACTTTTAAAACGTAAAGGATACTTAGAAAGTAGGCTTACCGGAGTAGCTGAAAGAAAATCAAGGCCCGCTGAAAAAGAAGAATTAGATAATATTAATATGCAATTAGCTTCTATGGGTGAAGAAACAACCCCAGTGTATGTTTCAAGAAGAAAAAGAAAAGAAATAAATTCTAATATTATGGGTTTGTTTGATGCTACACAACAATTAAAACGACAACCTGCTGGAGCTAAAGAAACTCAACGAGTTAAAAATCTTGAGGAAGATATAGACGAGTTTAGCTCTGCTTTAGAAGCAGCCCGACAAAATACTAGACCTTCTTTTATTGCTGACCAAATTAAAAATATTAAAAATATTAAAAGTTTAAATAAAAATCAAGTAGAAGAAATTTTATCTAAAGCTTATAAAGACGAAGACTTTGTTAATCAAGTAATCGTTTCACTTTATTTATAGGTAATATATGGCAATATTTAAACAAGACTACACTCAAGTTGAAGACGCAAACCAAGAAAGTTTTTATGCGCCTGTAAAAGACTTAAAAATGAGTGTTACTCAGTTTCAAAATAACCCTAACGTACAGCGAGATGCCGAAGTATATTTTGATTGGGTTTCTCAGCAGTTTCCGACTCTGGGTGGCATCGAAGGCTATAAAGATATTCCTGAGGCTTTAAGAGACGAAGAATATAGGCTAACTGATCTTATTTCTAGGGGTGTTTTAGATAAAGAGATGCCCGAAAAAGTTAAAGAGTCTTACGTAAGACTTAAAGATACCTGGGATAACAAAACAGATATTCAAGGTTGGCGTGAAGGTATTGAAGCTACTGTTGATATAGGTACTGATATTATTACAGACCCTTTAAATTTTTTAGGTCTTATATTTACGGGAGGAACTGGAGCAGTAGCCAAAGAGCCAGTTAAGGCGGGTGTTAAACAGCTAATTAAAAATTTAGCAACGGCTGAATCTAAAGCCGCTGCTGCTACTCGTGGTGCTATTTCAGGCAGTGCTTGGACAGGTCTTGATAATTATGCTCGTCAAAGTGTAGAAGTTAATGCAGGCATGCGTGATGCTATTTCTCCGGCAGAAGTAAGTATTTCTGCTGGTTTAGGCGCAGGTATTGGTGCTATTTTAGGCCCCACACTTACGGCTCTTACAGGAGGACTTACAAAGAATTCTAGGCGTACTAAAAACCTTGAAAGTGAAATAAATGATGTCACTAAGAAAACAGAAAACCTAGAGGCTCCAGAAGCTCAAGCATTAGAAAAATTAGATGATGTTGCCGAAGAGCTAACTAATACTCCTATTCAAGTAGGCGCTACGCCTTTTTATAACCAACCTGGGTCTGCATATACTAATTTTTGGCAGGACATAGGTGGTGGTAAAGCTACTCAAGAAGAAATAAATGATGTTGTAGAAGAGGCTATAGCTGCTGGTGGTGATAAAAAGGTTATTAAAAATAAAATACTTTTTGAGCTTGGTAGAATATCAAATGCAATGGCCTCTAAGGTTGCGTTTAAACCAGCATCTCTTTTAGATTCTTATACTCCTTACTCAGAATCTGCCCAAGAACTACAAAAGAAATTTAGATACGATTTAGGCCGCTCTATTTGGGGCGAAAGAACCTACGATAAACAAGATTTCTACGAAGATTTTAAAGAAACTGCTGGTGAATATTACGTTAAAGTAAAATTAGCTATGGAGCCTGTTCAAACAAACGTCAAAGGCGACTTAAGTATTCCAGTAAACAACGAATTAATACGCGCTTTGCGAGGCGAAAAAGCCGACAATGAAAATATTAATACGATTGCTTCTTTCTTACGTGAAGATATATTAAATAAACTAGGTAAAGAGCTTAGCGATGCCGGATATATTGATGAGCCTCTTGAAAATTATTTTCCTCGTTTTTGGAATCGTAAAGCCATAGAAAATAATCCCGAAGGGCTTGCTAAACTTTTTGTGTCCGAAGGAGAAGCTAAAAATTTAGACGAAGGCCTGTCTATTGTTAGAGAAATGTTAGACAAAGAAAATCAGCTAGGCGAAGGAAGCATGGCTGGAACTAATTTCTTTGCAAAAAGAGCATTTACAAAAATTAAAAACGATAATAACTTTGAAGAGTTTTTAGATTCAGATGTTAATAGAGTATTAATTAATTACACAATTCAAACCTCAAAGCAACTTGCAAAGAAAAGAGTTTTTGGCGTAAAAAACCTTAAAGAGTTTGAAAAAAGATGGATAGACCCTGTAGTTCAAGAGATGCAAGAGGCTGGAAAAACTCTTAGCCGCACCGACAGAGAAAGAATTGCTGATTTATATAAGACTGCTACTGGTGAAGGTTTAAATCGTTGGGAAGGTCCATTTAGCGGCGTTGTTGATGTTTATTCTACTGCTAATAGATTGGCTTATTTGCCACTGGCGGCTCTTTCTAGTGTTACTGAAATCTTTATTAACGTACAAAAAGCTGGTGTTATTAAAACAGTTAAAGGACTTTCAGAAGCTTTAAACACATCTAGAAAAACAATTCAAACAGACGTTATTGATCTTCTTAAGAAAGACCATGACTTAACAGAACCTGAAATTTGGAAAGAATTAAATAGATTTTCTATTGCCGTAGACACGGCGGCTGGTGATGTTGCTGAGCGTTTAGCTGGTGATACATTTAATACTAATTTTACACGTAAAGTAAACAATGGTTTCTTTAGATTTACTATGCTAGACCAGTGGACTAAGTTTGTACAACTTACTTCTTTTATTACAGGTAAAGAATTAATTACAGATAATCTTAAAAAGATTGCAGCACGAGGAGACTTAGCAGATTCCCGAAGAATTCGTTCCATGAAAGATGAACTTAATGAGCTTGGAGTAGATATTGAAAAAGGAATTGATTGGGTTTCTAGAGGGGCTAAAGAAGATGATGACTTCTATAAGCTTATTCAAAGAGGTGCGGCACGTTATACAAACGAAGTAATTTTACAGCCTACACCAGAAGCAGGCATTAAGCCAGCATTGTTTTCTAATCCTAGAACTTCAATTCTTTTTCAGTTTATGGGTTATCCAGCAGCGTTTTCAAATACTATTCTTAAAAATGCAGCTACTAAAATGATGCGCGACCCTATAGGAAGCGCACCTAAAGCTTTAGCGGCTGGCCTTATTATGACAGAAACGGCTCGATGGACAAACTTTGCAAGGTCTCATGGTGAAAGTGAAAAAGGAAAGTCAGAAGAGCAAATATATTTAGAGGCTGTTCAGCGTTGGGGTGGTAATGGTCTTATTGCAGATATGATGCAAAGAGCTAATAAAGCCGCTGAGATTTATCAAAGTCAAACAGCTTATGTATTTTCTATGCTAGGCCCTGTAGGACAAGATATTTTTAAAATAATTAAGCGTGATGGTCCGGTTAGATTTTTAGGTGAAAAAGTTCCTTTTTATGGGGCTATTAATACTTTTAGTCCAGAATCTAAAAAAAGCTATGATGAATTCATTAGAAGCTTAGATTCTCAAATGCGTGAATATATTGTACCAGAAAGAGGGCCTGACCGTTTTTCATTTAAAAAAGGTGGTGAAGTAGACATACCTAAAGCCTCTTCTGAACCTGATGAGCGAATAGATAAAATGACAGGCCTTCCTTATAACGTACAGGCTGGTGCTGCTTTTATGGACGAAGAAGATCCTTTGAGACGTATGGGTTTTAGAGGCGGCGGTCAGGTAGATGATCCACTGCGTAGGTTAGGATTTGGAAAAGGCTCTATTACTAGAGTTGGTCGTAAGGTATATCACGATGAAGAAGGTCAGCCTTATTCTGAAAAGACTGAAACTATACAGCTAGATGATGGACGTTGGGTTAATTATCCAACAATAGATAAAGAAGGTAACAAAATACCAGAAAGGCTATTTAAGAAGCTTGTTGAATCTCAGGCAACTAAAGAAGGCGTTGTTGATTTTATTACGGGCGAAGTTCTGCCTACGTTTAAAGATAAAGAAGAGGCTATTGAGCAAGCCGTTAAAAGATCTAAGAGTCTTCTGGAGGAATAATGGAATATAAATATTTTACAGAGTCAGAACTTAAGTGCCAGCATTGTGGTAAACATAGTATGGATGATGACTTCATGTTAAAGATTGAGGCTCTTCGACATGACCTTGGAATCCCCTTCACTGTCACATCAGCTTATCGTTGTCCAGAACACCCCATAGAAGCCGCTAAGAAGTCTCCGGGTGCACATGCGTCAGGTAGGGCCATAGACATAGCCTGTCAAGGAGATAAGGCTTATAAAATTCTAGAGGGCGCTTTACGCATGGGTCTTACGGGCATTGGTGTTAATCAAAAAGGCGGGTCGCGCTTTATTCATCTTGATGACCTAGAAGCTGAAGAAGGTAGGCCTCGTCCTTGGGTCTGGAGCTATTAAGGTGAGTTTAGTTTCAAGTCTTGTAGGGCCTGTAACTGGTCTTCTAGATAAGTTCATTGAGGACAAGGACCAAAAGAATGCCTTAGCTCATGAGATTGCTACGATGTCTGAGAAGCACCATCAGGAGCTTATGAAGTCTCAGGTAGAAGTTAACAAGGTTGAAGCGGCTAACTCTAATTTGTTTGTCAGCGGGTGGCGTCCTTTTATTGGGTGGACCTGTGGGCTAGGTATGTTTGGAAACTTCATAACAATTCCATTTGCTAACTTTATTATGGCCCTTCTTAAAATTAATATTGTTATACCTCTTGTGCCGCTTGAAACTATGATGCCTGTGTTGATGGGCATGTTAGGTCTAGGCGCAATGAGGAGCTTTGAAAAGACTCGAAAGTAATGTTAGCAGAGGTAGCTACAGTTATATCTGTTATCAAGGGACTCAACGAAGCTGTCAGTGCCTTAAAGGAAGCAGGAGGAAATGCCTCAGGTTTTGCTGCTGTTATGGGCAGGTTTGCTAAGGCCAACGAAGCTGTTCAAGATGTAGAAAGTAAGTACGTAGGCAGGCTTTCGGTACAAGATAGTATGCAGATTCAAGTAGCTAAAAGACAGTTGGCTACATTTAATCAACAACTGAAAGATATTATGTTGATGCAGGGTCTTGCTGGTGATTATAAGGAAATCATGGACCGTGTTGAAGAAAGTAAAATAGCACACGAAAAAGAAATAGCTCGTAAGAAAAGACTACGTAGAGAAAGAATAGAGTTTGCAAAGACTCTTGGTGTTATTTTATTCGGTGCTTTTTCTGCTATGGTTTTAATTGTATCTTTTATTTGGTGGTGGCGTCATTGATTAATGAAGTATCTCCAGTATCTACATATGTTAAATGGACCAACCATAAGTCTCAGTATGTTACTGCGGTATCTGGAATTAAAACAATAGAGCTAACCTACGAAGGAACAATATATAATTATGTTAATGGTGTACTATCAGTAACTAATTTAGCCCCTAATAGACAAACATATGACTTTAAGGTGTAACTATGCCACTAAAATCTGGAAAATCTAAAAAGACTATATCAAGTAATATACGTAAACTACGTAAAGAAGGTAGGCCTCAGAAGCAAGCTGTAGCTATTGCACTTTCTAAATCAAGGGGCAGTAAACGTGGCCGATAAAAAATCTACAGTAAATAAAGCAGGTAACTACACAAAACCCGCGATGCGTAAACGTCTCTTTGAAAAGATTAAAGCAGGATCTAAAGGCGGTAAAGCTGGTCAATGGTCAGCGCGTAAGGCTCAGATGTTAGCCAAAGAATACAAAGCTAAAGGTGGAGGCTATAAATGAAAGAATCTCAGAAGTCCCTTAAGCGTTGGACTAAACAGAAGTGGCGTACACCTAGCGGTAAGAAGTCTTCTGAAACTGGTGAAGTATATGCACCCTCTGCAACCATCAGTAAGCTTAAGTCGACCCCAGCAGGAAGAAAGAAGCTTGCGGCAGCTAACAAAAAGAAACGACAGGCTACTTCTCAAGGTAAGCAGCACGCTAGACATGGACTACATAAAGGAAAGAAGCGATGAGAGAAGACTATAAAAAGGGCGGTAAGTCTAAAAAAGATCCTAGATTAGAAAGGGCAGGTGTTAGTGGTTATAACAAGCCTAAAAAGACACCTAATCATCCTACTAAGTCTCATGTTGTAGTTGCTAAAGAAGGAGATAAAGTTAAGACTATTCGCTTTGGTCAGCAGGGTGTTAGCGGTTCGCCTAAAAAGACTGGAGAATCCTCTTCGTATCGTAAAAGGCGAGAGAGTTTTAAAGCGCGACATGCCAGTAACATCAAGAAGGGTAAGATGTCAGCGGCTTACTGGGCTGATAAGGTTAAGTGGTAGTTATTTAACTCTACGTATATCCATACGCTCAGCGGCTACAACCTTTTGAGATATATCGTATACTAATTCTGCATGTTTGTTAATTATATTTACCATATACTCTACAGATTCTTCGTAGTGTTCCATCGCGGCTACGGCAGTAATGATATCTACATTGGCTCGCATAACAATCCCAAGTTTTGATTCAGGTGTAAAATATATTTCTTCACTCATGATGTAATGCCTGTAAGTTTTTCTCTAGATACTCGTGCAGATCATCAAACCTAAGATGACATTCTCTAAGTATTGTTCTTATATATGCTTGAGTGTACTGGTCCGAAAACACTGTTTTAATTTCTTCTTCTGGCAAAGCGGAAAGCTCAGTTAAGAGCCTCCCTTCTTTGTCAAACACTACCTTAAAAGAAATAATGTTACCTTCCATGATTAAATCTCACACACACCAGAGACACAAGCAAGGGTTTGCATTGCTTCAGTGTTGTCATCTTCTTCTTTTAAGTCCCAATCAAAATGCTTAGGTACATTTTTAGAAAGATTATTATATGTCTCTTTGTCTATCTTCTGGTAAGGGGCTTGCTTGTATACATGTTCGGCTTCGGGCAAGAAGCTGATGCCACTAACACTATCAAAGTTTTCCCATATCCACTGGCAGACTGAAAAGAAGTTATTATCATTATAGTAACAAGTCATTGAGGGTTTATGTTCGCACCAATGATCTTGATATATCTTCCAAAGTTTAAGCTGTTCCATAGCCCCCATATCTTCTACAGTAACTGCCTTGGTTGGCGCTTTCTGAGGAAATGAAAAGACCCAGTTAGAGTTATTCATTACATCTTCTTCGTGTGGAAAGCCAGCTTCAATCATTGCCGTAGCCAGCGGGTCTTTCTTGTCAGCACGTACAGTACGAATATAATACTCACTGAATCTAGGATGAATACCGGAAGCACTATCAGTTAACTGAGACACTGTGCCACTAGGTTTAACACAGGTGATAGCAGCAGACTGATTAATACCCAGCTTAGCTGCCCATTCTTTGTTGGTATCAATAGCTACCTGACGTAATTCATCAAGCAGTTTATCTAATCCAAAAGTAGTTCCATTAGTTAGCTTGCAGTCCATGATGCCTGTCATAGAAACACCAAGCAATGCTTCTTCTTCTGTGTTCTTTTTCCAAATATTTCTAAGGTATCGGAAGTTAGTCATTGTTGACTGTAACGTACCTAGAATAGTAGCAAGTTTAACTTTGTACTTTAATGTATCTTCTGTGTCATTAGCGCGTACAATAACTTCAGATAGGTTACAGAATTGATAAGGCCTCAAGATAATTTCAGAACAAGGATTGGTTCCAAACTTATGAGTCGAATCACGCCTTTCGTTACGTGCTGCTACCTTCTGTGCTGCTACACGGCTGAAGATTCCACGCTCGCCAGACTTAGATTCATAGAGTCTCTTCATCTCAGATGAGTAAGTATCAAAGTCAGGCTTTTCAGAATAGACTGCGCTATTGTTTGCTAAAGCTCGCTGCCCATTAGTAAGATACCATTCGCCATTCTTGGCATTAGCCATCCGGTTGTCTGTTACGTTGCTTAAACTAATAAGAGCAGACCTACGTACTCCACCTACTACAACAATGTCAGCTATTTTACAGACCAAATCGTGACACTCAAGAGACGTAAGCTTTCGCCCAGCAGCACTCTTAAACATTTCAACAGAAAAGTTGAATAGGTCAGCAAGAGGCTGCGGTCCAGAAGCTCTACCGCCAAACGTTTTTAGCCTAGCACCCGCAGGACGTACACGAGTTAAGTCACACTTAGGAATCTTTCCTGCGTACAGAAGACTAATTAACTCCCTAAAGGCACTAGCCCATCCAATCTTACTGTCGGCAACTACAATAGTTGTTTCTGTTTCGTGAAACGTGTCTGCAACAACAGGTAACTGGTTAACGTAGTCACGCTCTACGCTGAAGCCTACGCCTGTACCGTTCAATAAAATATACATCAATTCATCAAAGGATCTAGGGCTATCAATAGGCAGATAAGAACAGTTAAATCCAGCCACGTTATCCCGTTCTAAGGCGGGGCCTGCGGTCATCATGCAGCGCATAGAAGGCATAACTTCCATGTTTAAAATAGCCGTATAAATCTCACCCTGTTCTTCAAGAGTCAGTTTGTCTTTCCAAAACTCTACATAGCGCATGACCGTTTCTTCCCAGGTTTCTCTGCGCTGTTCTTCGTCTAGGTAACGAGCGTACCTACTCTTGTGAATGTATTGTTGATACTGGTCCATATCTTTTCTCGTACTCCTCTTTTAAAAACTTCATGTTTCTTATTCTGTATTCAGAATATCTTACTACTAAAGGTTCTTTATTGAACATCTTTTCATCACAATAGTCAGCATACATTAATTGGCAAAACAATTCAAACTCAGGGTTCTGCATTTTTCATGTCCTGTTCGTCATCTAGCATTCGAAGCTGCTCGCGCTTAAGACTCTTGAAGTTCTTTTGAGACTTAGTAGGTTTGCCTTTGTGCTTCTTGTTATATTTGTTCCTACGCTCTGTCTTAGAATCGATATAATTGTTATTGTTTTTCATCACTCAGAATCTCTAGGAGCTTCTTCTCGTACCATTCTGCTTTCTTCAGGTCTTCTATCCCGTTTTTGTACGGGAACCTCCATCTGTATTTCAGACTGTTTCCTCTTAAGTACCCGATAAACTCTTCTCTTGTTAGCATGGCTTCTATTCCGTCGATGCACTCAATGTCCCCTTTGTTATAATGAGCAGGGTTATTAACCGGGTCTGGCTTTTTCAATGCTTTTTTAACATCGTCTTTGGTTAGCATAATCTTGTTCCACTCTTCGGGGTTGGCAGAGTCTATTGATTTTTTAGTTCTTTGTTTCATTCTTGTTCCTCAGGATAGTCTGGATTTTCTTCTATTCGACAGGAAGAATCTATCCAATCTTTAGGGATACTATATACGCTGTACCATCTAAAGCCGTTTGATTCTGCCCATTCAGCATGAGACCTTTTAGTACCGTCCTTTCTTCTTGTTGCCCCAGGCATCGGGGCTGAAGGGTCAGCAAATAAGAATACAAGTTCTATGGATTTAGGAAGAGCCTTCTTAACCCATACATACTTATTATGCTCCGCATGGTCCCAAAAGCGGCCTTTAGCTTCAAGATATATAGTCTTGCGTCCAATCTTACGTATAAAATCTGGATGATATGTATGCTCAATAATATATCCAATCGTATCTGAATGGACTTCCCAATCTTTTAAGATGCCAGAATGCAGTTCATATTCCCAGTTAGAATCATAGCCTTTGACTACGTTCTTTTCTACTGGTCTTTTTATTCTTCTTTTTCTTAATCCTGATTTGATTCTTGGAGCCACGATATATCCTTAATATTTTCCATTGGAATACCCGCATTATAAAGCTTCTTTAGCTTTTGCTTTGCCCATCGATGAGTATAAAAAGTAACACGCCTAGATTTCTTAGCAACAAAATAAGGCGAATCAGGAAGCATCTCTCTAAAGTTATCTTTAGTTATATCATCGGCATTTTCTGGTGGAACAATCGTTCTTAACCAGTCCACCAAAAGCTTATCGGCTACTTTATTAATTCTTTTTACTTGTTTACGATTCATATATTTCATCAACCTGAGGAGCTTTTACAACTTTTGTAAAGTATACATTACCCTTAGAGTATCTAAATGTCCTTAAACCTTCACCATCGTTAGAGTCTTTATGACACTCAAACTTATGAGGACAATACACACAGTTCTTAGCTATACGCATATTACCTCCTTTTCCTTCTGGTATTGGCTCATAGCATAACTCAGGAGGTTTAGAAAGGTCAAGCTTATGCTTAAGATTTTTAATATGATTTGTAATATTAGGCTTATCTAGTTCTTCTGGTTGATAGAAACATAACTCACCTGTCTCTTTGTTTATAACAAGAAAGCCGCCGTTGTTTGTGCCTTCTGCATGTTCATAGGCAGTAAGCTGAGCGAGATAACCGAAAGGATCGTCTTCGGTTAAAAGACCTTTGCTAAACTTGCTGAACGAGAAGCCGGAAGCAGATTTAATATCGACTACTTCACCATCTATCTTGCAGTCCATGTGTCCTTTAAGGCCGGAGACTTCTATTTCTTTCTGCTCATCCGTTACTTTATGACCGGACATTTTGACTAACAAAAGAAGTAATTCTTCTAGAAGATGTCCATAAAGAAAT
>Ga0181585_10002121_pt1 | contig 17610 bp, 16 predicted proteins | sample 071ome_29_FD_132469 | JGI IMG/M metagenome (GOLD analysis project Ga0181585, IMG submission 132469) | Coastal salt marsh microbial communities from the Groves Creek Marsh, Skidaway Island, Georgia - 071407BT metaG (megahit assembly) | ecosystem: Environmental > Aquatic > Marine > Intertidal... | reverse complement strand
TGTTCTTGCGACATATTACTACCTTTTTTTTGCTCTTTTTTTTCTCTTCTTACTACTTTTTTTACTTCTTACTACTTTTTTTACTTCCTACCCCTACCCGAACCTGACCTGCTTTCGATCCCTCTTTAGAAATTGTAAACAATTTCTAAAGGAAGAAGCTTCGCCATCACAAATCGTAACACAAAACGTATCGTTTTTTACATTCTTTTAACGGTAAATAGTTTACAATTCATAACGGTAAAATATTTATAACATTGAATTTAGTGAGATTGATTAAAGTTTTTAAGCTTTGTTATCTTTTACAAACTTCAGTAATTCTTCTACGGTTCTATCCTGTTTGAACTCCACGGGTTCCTTTCCTTTATTTTTCATCATAATCGTTGGATATCCCTTAACCTTAGGATAATTCTTTGAAATATGTTCCGCGTTTTTATCAGCATCATATATGACTAATTCATATCCTGGTATTTCGCCTTTTTTGCTTTCAAGTTCATCCCATACCTTTTGAAACTCATCACAATGGGGACATCCTTTCATTTTGAAAAACATCACCAAATTTTTATTTTCCTCTTTCTCTTTCAACTCTTTATTGCTAAAGGCTTCGACACCAATACCAAATTTATTTAAAATAGGTAATTTAAGTTTCCCTTCTTTATACATCATAAATCCGAAAGCTACTAAAGCTACCATTAACAAAAGTGTACACAGAGGAATCATCTGACCCTTCATTAATTTTTTAATATCATTAAGCATTATATATTGTCTAAATAAAAAAATATTTGGTGTTGTACGAAAATTTTTGATTAGTTTGACTGCCGACACCCTTTTGAATTAATTTCATAAACTCTTAAATATTTCGATAAAATTCCAACATTTTCTTATCCTTGAAGAAAGTTTTTAATTTCATGTTAGTTTCCTTAACATATTTCGGATTTGCATTGACGAGAAGTTTATTCTTATCAAATGTATTCTTATCATGGGCGAATACAAGAATTGTTTTCATTGGGTCTAATTGAATAAAGGGTATCGTATAATTTTTGAGGAACTCTTTTTCTTCGGCCAATTCAGCTTCATCATTATATCTGGTTTGTTCCAATAATTCTTTTTTAAAGGCAAATGTACCACCTGTCGAATGCGTTGGTCCATATGGTCCAAATTTATATATCTTGTCAAGTTTTTTAAAGTATAGAAATATTGCCGAACTTCCCGCGGCTAAGACTCGTGGTTGCGAACGTAATTTATTTACGGCATGTGAAACTCTATTCGGCGGATAAAAATCATCATCATCCATATAAACAATTATTTCACCCGTGCATTTGGTATGCATGTAATTTCTTTTTCGACCTAACTTCATTTTTTCTTCCACTCTAAAGTATTTTACGGTGGGAACATCTTTGAATAAATCTTCCACGGAATCTTCGCCATCATCAACTACTATCCATTCCAATAATTCCGGTGGATAATCTTGTGCTTGATAAGCTTTAATTAGATTTGGAATAAATTCACGACGATTATAAGTTGGTGTACATACACTTACTTTTGGTTTACCGCTTGCTGACACATACTGTGATTTTTGTTTCTTTTTGCCTTTTCCCTTGCCTTTTTTAACCATATAAATAGTTCATTTGGAGAATTATTTATACCGAAAATTATTTAACTATTTGATATTATTATTTACTTTTGAAATATTTGCGATATGGAAAATTTTGATATTCCCATTGCCAATAATATGAAAATACTAGCAAAAGTCGAATATACCTTTGTTCCCAAATCATCACCATCTAAATATTCTTTAATTTGTTTATCACTAAAAAAACTTGTTATAAATACACTGTTTTTAAAATGTATTCCTTCTTTATCTTCAGAAAGCATCTCATAGGTTAACAATCCTACTTTTAAACTCCAAAAAATTAAAGCGGTTACCATAATACATGGAATTAGTATCTTAAAAAATTTAAAAAATGATTTTAAAGACTTCAAAAAGTTATTTTCGGCAAAAATGAAGTTTAATGGAATAGTAATGTTTGCGATAGTCCAAAAAATATTAAATGCACCAGCTAGTATTGGAGTCAAGAACCATGTTCCGATTCCCCAACATAAAATACTTACCAACATGGGGAAACTCATGAACAATTTAAAAATGGGAACAATTATTTTCTTCAATGAGTCCAGGATATTTATCCATTTATCGCCGACGCCCCCCTCTCTTCCCCAATCGAGCAAATTCTTACTTCTCAATATCATCAACACAAAGGAAAGGATAGCGGGCGGGACAAACCAAAGCAATAATCCCGTGGTTATGCCATCTGATAGAACAAAAACAACTCCCAATACTGCCAATACGATAGTTAAAAGGTACGCAATTGTATCAGCCCATGGGATTGGGACAAGATTGCCTGGTTCTGGAGTCCAAACTTTTAATAATAAATTAGGGTGCAAAAAGGGTAATGGTCCCAATACGGCGGCCGCGACCGCCTGTAGAATGGAGTTACCCCTCCGCTCCCAATCCGAACCGCGAAGAGCAGAGACTGCCACGTGGAAACCTAGCCATACAATCACCCATACCCCACAAAGCCAATACATTAATTTGGCATCTGTATTGCCAACGCCTTGGAAAATTTTAGCAACTAAATAATGAGGCAACATAAAAAATGCTCCTAAGAACGTCAGAATTTTCCACCAAAAAAGGTCAAAATAGTTTAGAGGTGGTTTATTTGGATTGGGGAATACAACATCGGGGTCCCATTCTGTAAATGTTCTCCTTGCATATTCCTCGAATTTTCGCATTTCATCACCAACATGTTTTTGTTTGATATGAGTATCATCGATTTCCTTCAAAGTAGATGTTAAAATCCACCCCAGCACGATGTAGAAGAGGATTTTCATAAGTCTCCCTTTTCGTAGCACTTCAAGAAAAGGAGTTTTTTTATTTCCCTCTTCTTCTTCGTTTGCGCCTCTTTCATTTTGTTTCGGTCCAAACTTTTCAATATCCATATTATATGCATTCCTCAATAAATCCAAATAATTGTTCTCATTTTCTTTCAATTTTTTCCTTTTTTCTTCGATTTCTGTATTTAACTTTTTTACATCTCCGGTTGCATCTGCTTTAGCTTTTTCTAATTTTCTGATTTCCTCATAACTAGGTCCACTAAAAAGATTAATTAACTCCGATAAAAAATATTTGAATGTTTGATATACTGGTCCAAGAGTACCGTAAGCGATATGTATAACTGGTATCAAGATTAAAACCAAGTATTTTACAATTGGATTATCCGTTCCATACCCAACTTCTATTTTTTTATTTAATTTTACAAAATCTTCTTGAAAACATCGAGAGATTCTTTTAAATGTGTCATAATTATTCAATATTTTTTCTATTTTCTGTAATGGTGTAAGAGCAGCGGTATTTCCTTTGCCTTGTTCTGTTTTTTTTCTATTAAACTTTTTCATTAATTCATCCAAACTCGACATTTTACAGTCCACGTTCTTATCACTCTCTGCATTATTTGGAAATTTTCCACCACCACCTACTAGCTTATTCTTTTGATTATTCCTGAAATCATCAAATTTTTCTCCTTCGAAATATTCTTTGAAATGCGATCCTTCATCATTATCTCGAAACTTAGCAATTAATCTCACAGAACCATACAATGCCAGAACAATATAGGTTAATACCGTGGTCATTGTGATGGTTATTGCTTCAATATATTCTTTCATATCACCGCTATATTTTTTTTCAAATTCCAAATAAGCGTCTAACATTTATTATGTATATATTATATAAGAGATAATAATGCTTGATATTATTGTTAAAGGAATATCACTTTTGATTGTCGGGTTTGTAATGATTAATTTAGCAATTGAAATTTATACTAAAGTCACCCATGAGAATTTTATTGAAGGATTGACGGGCGATTTAACATATAACCCAATAGAATATGAGTCACCCATGGGACCAAAATATTTAACATTAAGAACACAAGCGTCGGGTGGTAGTGATCAAACTGTAGATGAGGAAGGAGCCAAAGAATACTGTAATACCAGAGATTCTTGTTTAGGATATGTTGTATATGACAACAGCGAAAACAATGTAAATGCAGTTCGTCAAAATGACGTATCGGGAAATCCACCATATGTATCAATACTAAGCAAAAAACAAGTAAATGATCCACGAGATCTTGAAATTGTCAAAACCGACTTTGAAGACAAAATTTATTTGAAAACAGGATTAAATGGCGAATTGTGTGACCTAAAGGCAAGGCATAATAATGGTACAAAAGCAATCAATGATTTTTTCAATTATATTACCGATACAACAAAGGGTTATGTATCAGATGCGTTTAAGAACAAATGCGGATACAAGGATAATATAAGACGAAGTTCCGCCCAGGAAGAACAAGATCAATCGAGAATAGATGCATACAACAATGCAAATTTAAAACCATTTGACGATGCCTGTGAAAAATGGGAAGAAATTGATGGTGGACGTACAGGAAACGAAACAAAAGAAGCACCTCTCAACGACCAAGGCGATACATATAAATTCATACGTTGTAAGAAGAAAAGAGCAAGCTTAAAGGATGAATGTGAAAATGATTTATGGGAGCATTGTATTAAGGAGAGGGAGAATTACGGTGAAGACACATCTATTTCTCAAATTGATACAAGTGATGGTAGTACAGGAGAAGAAGCAGGTTCGGGTAGAAGCACAGGAGCTACCGCATCTGAAGCAGAGTCTAGTGGCATGCCAATAGATCAAAATGCAGGAGATTTTACTTTAGCTGGTTCAATATCCAATAAACCCGTAAGCGAAAAGAAAATGTACGAAATAATAAATGACTTACTAACATCACATAGAATGCCAGTATCTTCTTTTATTTTGAACGGTAGCAAAGGTCTTCTAAAGCCGGGTCCAGGAGAACCCAAACCATATGATTCATTGTATAGAGTATATTAATTACTATAAAATAAAATCAAATATTATATTATAGTAATGTCAACAAAAATAGATAGAAGAATATTAATGGAAAAAGCCAAACTATTTGCAAAAATAGCAAGAGAAAAAAAAGAAAATATCAAAAAAAAATTATCAATGATACCAGAGGAAAAGCCAATAAATAAAAATCAAGGTAAAAGTCAAAAGAAACAGGGGAGTAAAAGTAAAAAGAAACAGGGGAGTAAAAGTAAAAAGAAACAAGGGAGTAAAAGTAAAAAGAAACAGGGGAGTAAAAGTAAAAAGAAACAGGGGAGTAAAAATCGAAAAATAATTAAAACTAGAAAAAAATCAAAATCACCGGAAAAAATAAATGAAAATTATTATGAAACAGAGAGAAATGAAAAAGAAGAAGAGGATGAATTCTATAAAAACAAACTAATAGAAGAAACGATTGATGAAAAAATTAAAAAATCGGGTAATATTTTTCAAATGATGGCAATGCCTTCACGCAATGAGACAAAAAATTCTGAAGAAATAGAACTGTTTACGGACCCTTGTAGAGTTTTAAATAAATTAAAGGAGAAAATTGGTTCAAAACATTGGAATATTGAAGATATTCGAAAATTGGACTTAGAAATACCAATGCTAAAAGAAAAATACCCAGGAAAAACAAAAAAAGTATACTTAGAAACAAGACCAATATATATACAAAATAATACGAAATTGTATTATGGGGAAGACTTAATAACTATAAAAGATGTAATTGGTAGAGGTTCTAATGGTGAAATAAGAAAAGCGATTGTAACCTATAATTATTTGGGTAAAAAGGGTGAACAAACAAATAAGAAAATAGCGATTAAATTTTGTTCATTAGATACGAAAGAAGGGAAAGAAGAATTTTTAATGGAAAGTATGATACAAAATGAAATCTGGTGTGACCAAAGAATGAATCCATCTATAATAGGTTCAAAGCGTGTAAAGTTAGTTCCAAAAATAGAATTCTTAGGAAAAATAAAAGCAAAATATTTTGACGCAGATACTGATAAATTCAAAGAAAAAATTCAGTATGTCATTGGTATGGAAAATTTGGACGGTGATTTACATAAATTTTTTAATGAAGGTGGTAATTCACATGCCAATAGAATATTATTAAGTATTAATGATTTAATAGGAAATGAGAACCTAAAAACTCCAAAAAAAAAATTAAAGCATGATACAATTAAATTAATGGAATCAATAATTGAAGTATCAGAAATTATAAAACTTATGCAGGATAAATACAGATTTATGCATAGAGACTTTCATGGTTCAAATATAATGTATAAGAAAACAAAAGACAAATATGAATGGTATATAATTGACTTTGGTATGTCAACCGCGACTGTAAACAGTGATTTTTTTATAAACAAGATTAGATCAGATGGTAGCTATTATGATTCGTGGTGGACACATACAAAAGAATTAATAGACAAAAAAATAATAAATAAATCACATGATTTAAGACTGTTAATATCATCTTTAATTCCCAAATTGTTATTTATTTCCCATTCACAAAGGAATAAAATTATTACCTGGGCAACTACAGGTACGGTCAATAATGAATTAAAAGAAATAAAAAATGCAGTTATAAAATACATGAAATTAACAAATTACTTATCGAGTATTTTAAAACAAACGGGATATTATATAGATATATATGAATTAGACAAAACAGTATTATTTTGGAATTATTACGAACAAGTTCAAGAAATTGACGATTTAAATTTTCATCCAGAAAATGTAATAAAAAACATAAAGGCTATAATGGATGGAAAATTACCTGAGCTAATTTTATTAAAGCCGGAGGATAGAATAAATGAAATACCTTTGAATTTTAAAAATTTCGGTATAAATATTTGATAACAATAGTTTTATCAAACAATTACAAGTCTAATATAATTTAAACATTAATGGTGTGATTAATATTTAAATACAACAACATAATGAAATAAAATGGAAAAGCATGAAAATAATCAAAACTTAGAAAAATTGACAAAAGTGGTGAATGCTCAATTAAAAAAGAATATGCATCAAGCTTTTTATGATGTATTGGAAGCACAAGTTAGCAAAGAGGAACCTGACTATGAATGGTTGACAAATTTATACAAGGAGATAAGAGATAAATTGACAAAATTATTACGTCCAAAAAGCAATTTATACAAGGAGATCATTGATACAATGGATTTAGAATTATTCGAACAAATGATTAGGAACAAAGCATTTACACCCGAGAATATGCAAAATTTGGTACTTTATGTATTTGAAATAACATCTAGGTTATGTTCTCCTGCGAGAGACAAATTAATTGAATCAAAAAGAGAAAAACTAGTAACACTAATGAAAAGTGAACACTGTACCATAGCGAAGGTGGTACCAATGTTTATCAAGGAGGCAAACGAAAGCATTGATACAATATACGAAGACATTGATAAATTAATGAATCCGATGGAGCCAAAGGATTTAACGTCACAGTCTGGAGAGATGGGGGAGAGCACGACACAATAAAGAATTATCTAGCATATTTCATATGAATCAAGCCATTTGCAATATGTATCACATTAAGTCGTTCTTCGAATACAACAGCATCAAAATTGTATTTGTATAAGTCATGATTTTGTTTACGCACGGCGATAGTTTCGCCACTATCGTTACAAAGTATATCAACAATATTGGACCCATCATTTTTCAATTCAGGCATAATGGTGTTAACTTCAATGACGATTTTACCGTATTTATTCATATTCATAGCACCCGTCGGTTGTTTATTTTTGTTACTGCTATCAATGCAAAAATTGTAGTGATATATTCCGTTATCGGAACAACTTTTCGTTCTCATATATTTTTCAATCATGTTATATACTCCTGAATCAAATAATTCTTCACGGTAATAACCATCCATTATTATTGCAGCACTATTCATTATATTCTTCGAATTCACACTAAGATTGTCAGTTCCCACATAACCTTTAACCCTTTTTATTATGTCATTATCTTTTTCTTTAAAGAAAGTTAATTTATAGGGCAAACGGTCAGCAAATTCATGATTGGTATAATTAAACCACTCATTGCGTTTATTTACATCGCTTCTTCTAAATCGCCACATATAATTGCTTACAAGATTGTTACTTTTTAAATCTAGGGTACTATTGCCAACTAAATTATTGAATCTATGTTCATATACTTGTTTGATTAAATAGTCATGAGTGTTGAGTGCGAATTGTGTGCGTTCTTTTTCCCCGAGAAATACATAATTGGAAATAAGATGTACATCAGAATTCCATTCATTGGTTAAATTACCCACAGCGGACACACTACCATGTAAAAAATTTCGCATTTGATGCAAGGTTTCATTGGGGTCAGGAGCAATACGAACACCGCTTCCGTCAAGGATAGTGAAGAGTTCGGTGGCAGGACGCATGGTTATTCTAACGGTAATTTCCTGATTTTGCACGGCTACTAACGGTATCGAATATTTACTATTATCACAGAACCAGCATTCTAGAGGTATGTACAACTTTCTGCCTCTAATGGAAGGTTGTGAATCAGAAGTATTGGTACCACTGTTTACATGTGCAATACCTCCTTTATTTACCTGGGGATAATAATCAACATAATTGTGATGCTGAATACTTTCATCGTTTTCGTCCGTAGAGAAAGATGAACATTTAATAAAATTGGGTATAAAATCTTCATTTTGCATGTGTTTACGAACATATTTGGCGGGGTTTTTCAATTCATCGACATTTCCAATCATTTCATCCCATATTTTTTTCTTTTCAGCAGTTAAATCACGTTCTTTAATAAAATGTAAATATTCTCCTGGAAAAGAGGCTAAGGTTGAGGACCCCGATAAAACATCAACTTGTCGAATCATCGTGGTTCCGAGATTATTTGCCCAGTTAAAATTATAAGTGGCATTTTTTCCACCGGCATCATAATTTCCGCTCCATATACTGGGAATATTTACAACCAGATAAGTATCATGTATTAAATCTCCATAACGCGGCAACTTAAAATCAAATACGGTATCATTATTGAACTGAAGATTACGTTGACCTTCGAAATCTATGCGAAAACGTTGCATTCCAAAATTAGTATGTTTATGGAATACGGTTTTAAAAAATGTTTTTTTAGGGTTACCATGTACAATAACATTGGCTTCGCCATAAGATACTAAATTCATTAAGCCACCAGTCATTTTAATATATAGTAACTAAATATTTAAATGTCAACTCACGGATTCTTTATTTTAATCTCATGTAAATATAATGTCAATTATCAATAAGATAAGGAAAAACCGAAAAATATTGTATCCTATATTTTATTTGGTATTATTCATAATTATATCCGCAAATATAGTAACACAATCTACCAAAGAATTCATAAATAAAAAGAAGGAGAGAGAAGCAAAGGAAGAAGGATTTGAGGATAATATACCCGAAGAAATGAAAAAAAATCGCATTAATTTCATTAAAAACTGGAATTTAGAAAAGACATCAGTAGTCGATAGATTGGGCGAATCTTATAAAGAAATCGATGAAAAGAAAAAAGGTGATGTGGCGGGAGAAATAGAAGACGATGACAAAGAAGAAAAAATCAATACTAAATTCATTGATGGTAATTCCAAAGGCTCTATGATAAGTGTAAATAATGCTGAAGGTAAGGCAATAAATTATATTATACCGTCTAGTTACAATTCATGTGTAGGTGGAAAATACAACAAAGGATACGTCGATAAAGAAATATTGCGCATGGTGTTATATTGTGGCGCACGTATGGTTGATTTCGAAATTTACTCAATTGATGGTAAACCAGTTATAAGTTGTAGTCAGAATTTAGAATTCAACAACAAATCTTCGATAAACGTTTTACCTCTGGGAGAAGCATTAGACGTGGTGGTAGAAAAAATGAAAGGAGAAAATAATGCGGGACCAATGTTTATTAATTTGCGAGTACATACTGCCAATTTAGATATTTACCGTAAGATAGGAGAATTGATTGAGTTTAAATTCAAAGCGAACAATTTGCTTTATCCTCCCACCGAAAAATTCATTGATACTCGAAGCACAGATTCTATGAATGCACATTTTAGAGAAGTACCAATAAACAAATTATCGGGGAAGGCAATTATTACGGCAAGTAACCCTGTAAATAATTTTTTCGACATAATAAGAGGGACACCACTAGGAGAAGACGACATAGGGCAATTTTACAATAATATTCACCTCATGGGATTAATACGTCAAAACGAGTTAGACGGTAATACATTAACCAATATTAAAAGATATACGGAAATTTCACCATATCAGTGTTCGGAAACAATAAAGGCGAAAAATATCAAAGATTGCTACAATCATAGTAGGGGTAAATTTCACATGATTTTACCCGATATAGGGTTTTCGACAGAAAATTTTGACTGGAAAATCCCCGAAGAACACGGTTATCAATTTATTTTCATGAAGTGGCAAACAGTGGACAAAAATATGGTATCATACTATAATATGTTTGTTAATTCGGAGACGATGTATATGAAGAAAAACGCAAACAAGTTATTGCGTACGGTATTGACCGAAGAAAACGAAGAAGTAAATAAGGTCTTAAAAAATCCGCCTCAACCTGTGAGTATAGATACAAGTATGAGATTAGATTAGAAAAGAATGATTTATATTATTTTTTATAACCATAATATAAATGAAATGCGATAGTAAAATGACATTCGAGGAATGTGAATTATTCATTTTAAGGAATGCGGTAGATAAAATGGAGAAAAACATCAAAATTAAGAAATTCAAAAATCCCGAGGTTGATACAATAATAAATATCGTGGAAACATTTTTAAAGAAAAAAAAGCGTATGTGTTATGGTGGAACTGCCATCAATAATATATTACCAAAAGAAGCACAATTTTACGATCGTAATTTGGAACTACCCGACTATGATTTTTTTTCACCGGATCCCATTAAAGACAGTGAGTCTCTCGCCAACATATATTACAAAGAGGGATTCAAAGAAGTCGAAGCTAAGGCAGGCGTTCATTTAGGAACATACAAAGTATTTGTAAACGGTTTGCCCGTGGCAGATATTACACATATGAATAAAAAACTGTATGAAAATTTACACAAGAAAGCGAAAATCAAATCAGGGATATATTATTCACCGCCAAATTTTCTAAGAATGTTGATGTATTTGGAATTATCACGTCCCGAGGGAAATGTTGGGAGATGGGAAAAAGTGTTCAAAAGGCTTGTTCTTTTAAATAAACATTTCCCAATAAAAGTTGAAAAATGCGACCCCGATGATATACAGCGTTCGTTTAAAATCCGCGACGCAAAAACATTAAAAACTTACAGTAAACATGTTTCAGTATCAAAAGATGTCGAAAAAAAGACATCGGAAGAATACATTTCATCTATTTTCGAAACAACACTTGAAACATTAATTAAAGAAAAAGTAGTATTCTTTGGTGCTTATGCCAACAAAATGTATTTACGTCGCCTAAGTAAATTCCGCAACCGTAAAATTCCAACTATTCCCGATTTCGACGTATTAAGTACCGAAGCCAAAGACACTAGTATAAAAGTAAAAAAAGCTTTGGAAGATGCAGGTATTCAAGATGTCGAAATTAAAAAACAACCTGGTTTGGGAGAAATAATACCCGTACATTATCAAATTACCGTTAGAGGGAATTCAATATGTTTTATATACGAAACAATAGCATGTCATAGTTTCAATGAGGTTAAAATTAACAATCGAGAAATTAAAGTAGCAACAATCGACACCATTTTGAGTTTTTACATTGCTTTCATATATGGTGACCGCGAATATTACGACAAAAAACGATTATTGTGTATGAGCAATTACATATTTATGGTGAGGCAGAGGAATAGATTAAAAAAATTCGGATTACTGGGGAGATTCAGTGAGACATGTTATGGTAAACAAATCACATTGGAAGAGATGCGTATTAACCGGAATCAGAAATACAAAGAATTACGCAAAGATAAGAATCAACAAGAATGGAAAAAACATTTTTTCAAATACGTTCCAAAAAGTCAAAGGGTGAAGAAATCCAAAACAGTTAATACTAAAACTCGTAAGAAAAAAAATGTAAAAGGTGGTAAAAGATTTAATTATAGGGGAAAAAGAAGATATAAAACAAGAAGAAAGCGTAAAAATAATAGAAGATAAGATAACTAGATGAAATTGGGATAATCTAAGTATAATACTTGAGATATTTGGTTAATCTATGGATATCTAGTTTTGAAATTTCATAATTTTCTTCAAAGAACAGGGTATAAATTTCGTCAACGGTGAATTTTTGCAATAAATCCACAAAATAGGATAACATGTCTTTTTTATCCATAAATAATTGAGAACACAATCCATCAACAAATAAAATATTGTTGTATTCTGTCGAATATTTGGTTAATACTTTCGTAAAGCGGATATTTTCAATATTATTTATAGTTTTAGAAGGTTTATGTTTGAATTTTTTATGATACAAAAATTGGTTATAAAAAGTTTTAATTAATGAGCTCAATTCATTAAGTGTCCATATTTGTTTTTGGAAGGTAATTCGATCAATATAATCCGCAAAACAAATGTTATCAAGCATCTTAATATAGAATGGAACAGACTTACACTTTGGTATACATTCTAGTAAATCAATTATATTTTCATGTACCAATAAACCAACGCTGGTTCTTTCCGTATCATTCATGATATGATTATGTTTTTCAATGGGATAAAAATTATTCAAAATCTTTTTGACGATATACTTTGTGTCTTCGTTATAATCACGTGACTTAAAAAGATTATTCAATGTGATTTCATCAATTTTCATTTTATTATTGACGTAAATTTGGTAAATGGAAGATAATTTTCTAAGGTCACCTTGAATGAAATTGGGAAACATATTCAAAAATTCATTTTTTACTTGCGGCATCAATAAACTTATTATTGCTTTAATCTGTTCTTTTTCAGGTGTTTTCAATTCAATGGAAACACATATTTTAATTATTTCTTTGATTTTCTTATCTTTGTGATAATTTCCAATGCAAATTATAGGTATCATAGTTGTTTCTTCTTTTTTTTGTTTTTTTGTTTTTTTTGGTCGAATCAATTTGATTAGACAATTAATGCCACCTTTATCACCATTATTCATTCCATCTATTTCATCCATCACGATAACAATTTTTTTCTTAACTTTCTGGAACATACTTATGACACTTCTATCGGTCATATTATTTTTGGTTAGATTTTTTATAACGTTTTTATTTCTTACATCTCCTGCATCATATTTGATTATATCATAATTCATTTTCTCAAGGGTAGAGTATACAAAATGTGTTTTTCCCGTTCCGGGATTACCATATACATATATACCTCTTTTTGTAAGGCAATTCTTTTTATTAGCTTCGAAATGATTTAAACTATCCATAAATAATTTTTCTTCTTTTTCCCTGTCCAATAGTTTTATCATTTCCAATTTGTCCATTGCTTAGTTTATTAATGTTATTCAAATATTATTTAATACGAAACAAAGCATTAAATATTATTGTATTTATAAGTCGTTTAAATTTAAACAAGATGATTTTAAAGGATATTATTTGGATTATTCCGCACCAATAGGGTCATTCATGAAATCGGGATTATTGCTATAGCCATCCCACGTTAAATTACAATCTTTGATGAGTTTTCTTATATCTTCATCTTTTCTATTAGCTAGAATTTTGGTAAGACCACTATTACTTATTGTATAATTGTTTCCGATCGTACCTCCACTACAAGGTATTGCGACACCAACTGACTCGCAATCACCATTACTACTCAAATCCATTCCTTCGGGACACACTGAGGGATTTTTGAAAAAATCCATAGAATTATCTCCCATTCTAAGCATTATAAACAAAATTGTCACAAAAAAGAGGAAGAGTGTCACGGCGATTTTAAGAACATTTTTTCTAAAGGAGTCCACATTCTTTAGGAGGGGAGGTGCAGAAAACTCAACACTTTTAGCTTTTTCGGTTAAATTTGCTCCCATATTGGCGATGGGTGCAGGTACAGCACTCGCGATTTTGTCACCAATATTACCTGTAGTATTTTTTACATTTTCACGAACTGTTGCCACACCTTCTTTTGCCTTATCGGTTAAATCATTAAATGTTTGAGTTGCATTATTAACTACATTATTAACAGCTTCCATTTTATATACTCAAAATATTATATTTTGTAGGTTATATATAATGAATGGTAGAATAGCATTAAACGATAACGAGGGAACGGTACCATTTTTTTTATACGATCGTCCAAATGTACAAAATTCATCCTATAATAAACCCGATGGCGCCGAAAGTAGTTTGTTGGCAAAAGTATATTTCCACCCCGATAACATGCAAATTATTCAAAATGGTATTCGAGCCACGGTATATCGAGCCAGTTCTCAACAGCATCTTATTTCGGAGCAAAACCCCGATACACTATTTATAATCATGAAAAGTATATATGCCAATCATGGTTTGAATCAAAATACGAATATTACAAAACAAGTGGAACATTTAAACAATTTGGTCGTCGAAGATTGTACGAAAAGGATAATGGGAGAAATTCGCGGTTATATGAATTATCGTCGAGACATATCAACTTTAGTGAAACCCATAGACCGTCCTAAATCAACCTATGTAGATAAATCACTTAAATATAATAAGAACGATTTATATAGACAATAATGGGTCACATCAAAAAATTGACAAAAAGAAAAAGTAGTATGTCATTGAGAGACAAAATAAGTGAATCAGATGAAGAAATAAGATGTTTGGAAAAATTGTTGGAAGAAGCTAAAATAAGAAAAAAAAAACTCCTTCGTGTCAATGGTTCATATCAATTATCCTGGAGCGAATGGTTGTATAATTATTACAGTGACATATATAACAAAATATATGATATTACCTTTTATTATTCAACCGTACAGGACAATAAATGGTGATCTGATTCATTGGACGTCAAGTACTTCTTATATTCTATATTATGTGTTTTTTCACCATAATATATGATATAATCCAACTGTTCGAGCTGAAATGTACTAATTTTTACTGGATTGACTATAGTCTTACTGTAATATTTCTGTAGTGAGTTCACTAAAAATAGTTGAGGATGAGTCCCAAATTCGGTATTTATATCACCGCAAAAGAAGTTCATGTCGTATTTTTTAAGAGGGGCTTGGCTGGAGGCTAGCGATTTGGGCAATACTTTGTCTAAAATACGTTCGATTTGTCTAATTCGTATCAAATTGGAATTTCCATAAGCACTTATTAAAGGCATCGCATTTAGATGAGTATTTATACACGTGAATACTTTGTTATCATTTTTCACGATAATATATTGGAAACCTTTGTCAGCGAGATAATCTTCGCCGCAACTTTCTTTAAATACAATATCTTCATTGTGGAGAATTTTATATTTTGTAGCAAAAAACAGACCACTACTTAGCGAAAATTTCTTCTTAGGTTTCAAAGAATGACAGATGTTGTATTTTTCTTTAAGTTCTTTTTTTAATATATCACGAATGTTGTAACAAAATACTTCTTGCAAGCATATGATATCGGGGTCAATCCGCAAAAGAATATCAATTATTGCTTTAATTCTATTTTCGGGATTTCCGTATAAATTAATGATTTTGGGCATACAAGCTATATTCCATGACACAATTTTCATTTATGAAAAAACGACTGTATATATAGTAATACGGAAAAATGTTTAATATTTGTTATATTGAATATATTTCGTCCATTTATTTATACATCCTTCATAAGAATCGTCTATTTCTTTAACCATATCATTTTCATCTATTATTTTGCCATCATACTTAATGTAAGAACAATTTATGCTAAAAATTTTTTCAATATATGGATATACCATTTGAATAAAGGTTTCGGGTAAGATAGATAATATATGAATATTTAACCCTGGTTCTTTATTGTAAAGACCATATTTTTCAACAATGGAAATATTTCGATATATTTGTGCTTCTATTTGATTTTTAACTAAAAAATAAGAAAACATTGATATTCTTTGATTTTCACCACAATTTTCTCCAGATATGTAAATTTTTATCATCTTGAAAATATTTACATACTAAAGTCATTATAATATCGGCATTAAAAACAAATATGGTTGACGTATCATTTCCATATTATAATTACGCTTTTTTTCTGAATGTGCGTGATAGGTTTTAATTTTCCAAGGTTCATTGTAAATTTTCACACCATGATACGCTAGTTCGAAAGTAATACGATTGTCACACCCTGGTCTACCCAACTCATAATCAAAATTCATTTTAACACCTTGTACGATTGTATTAATTGAATTATATTTTTCGATAAAATTAGTATGGAAACACCATGTATCTTGGGAATCTTGTCTCGGTCCAAATAATTTGCATCTCCCTAATCTTTTCTCTCCACGAAATTCGAAACGTAAAAGACAATACCATGAAGGTGTGAGAGATAAACATGACTTATGTAGATTTTTCACTGATTTATCGAGGAATATATCAGAATTTGACAAAACCACGTAACCATTGAGTTTTCCGGATTTTTTTTCTTTCTCAACGAAATCCAGGACCATTTTATATTTCAAGCGTTTTTTGACATTAACTTGTCGAATTAATTTGAAATCGTGTTCCGAAAGATCCATCTCCTTGGAACTATAAATCTTTTCATTCAGTAGAATAAACTCGGTAAGTACTCCTGATTTTACAAGTTTGATATTTTCCTTTAAACAATGATTCATCTCTTTTCTCCGTTTGGCATCACCGTTAATAAAAAATTGTTGAATAAGGTAAATATTGTCTGGATGAGAGGTTGTTGTTCCATCTTTGCATCGAATAACCTGTGTATTTGGAAAATTTTCCATATATCTCTCCATACCATAATATTTTCCAGTGTATAAATTTTCGTTCATTTAATGATAATTTAACAAATGGTTTTAAATTAATATACGTAATATTAAATTAGAAATAAATACAATCAATGAATTATTCAGTTATTATGCAAAATCAATTGGATAAAATAATTAAAGACTACAAATTCTTTTGGCAATATCCCGTAATTACCGAAAAAACATTTCATACACAAAATAGTGCAAATATCGGTTATTTTGGTTTTCCTTGGGCTACAGTAATAGACAAGAAATACAATTTGAACGTGGTGTATAAAATATTGAAAAATGTCGTAAATAATGGCTCCAAAACATACACATGTTGTCAACATATATTGTTTCGACAATTGATACCATTATGGAAAGCACTCAAAATAACCGACGTTTACATACCACACAAGATTATAGGCGAAGATTCCATCTCCGAGATAAACTTACATCCTTGTCCGCTCTATGCGGTGAATTTAGAGGATCCTTCTCGTAATGCCGAGTTTCATGAGGTGAAATTTGCGGAAAAAGAACGGAAATACTTATATTCGTTTGTAGGAGCATATAATCCACGATGGTATTTGACGGATATAAGGAAGAGAATATACGAGGCAAAACATCCGAATAATTGCATAGTGAAGGATACAAAAATGTGGCATTTCGAAAAAATGGTATATTCAAAATCACAAAATGCGAAAGGTGATATTAAT
>Ga0181585_10002116_pt1 | contig 17625 bp, 15 predicted proteins | sample 071ome_29_FD_132469 | JGI IMG/M metagenome (GOLD analysis project Ga0181585, IMG submission 132469) | Coastal salt marsh microbial communities from the Groves Creek Marsh, Skidaway Island, Georgia - 071407BT metaG (megahit assembly) | ecosystem: Environmental > Aquatic > Marine > Intertidal... | reverse complement strand
GCTGCTCAACGGGCCGCTGGCAAGCCTGTTCAGCGGCGTGCACCTGCTGCCTTTTTACGATCCCATCGACGGCGCCGATGCCGGCTTCGACCCGGTCGACCATTCCCGCGTCGATGCCCGCCTCGGCGACTGGGTGGACATCCGGGACCTGTCAGGGAATGTTGAAATCATGGCCGATCTCATCGCCAACCACATTTCCCGGCAATCGCCGCAGGTGCAAGATTATCTCACCAGGGGCCGGGCATCGGCCTGGGACGGTCTATTGCTGACCCGCGAACGGGTGTTCCCCGAGGGCGCCGACGACAAGATGCTCGGTGCCATCTACCGCCCCCGTCCGGGTTTGCCCTTCAGTGAAACCACACTGGGTGACGGCAGCACGGTCAACCTGTGGACCACGTTCACGCCCGACCAGGTCGACATCGACGTCACCAACCCGCTCGGCCGGGCTTACCTCGACGGCATCCTGGAAACCTTCGCGGATAACGGTGTCGGCATGGTGCGCCTCGACGCCGTCGGGTATTGCATCAAGAAGCCCGGCACGTCCTGCTTCATGCTGCCGGAGACCTTCGATTATATCGATGCGCTGTCAGGCAAGGTGCGCGCGCTCGGCATGGAAGTGCTCGTGGAAATTCACGCGTATTACAAAAAGCAGATCGCCATCGCGGAAAAGGTCGACCGGGTCTACGACTTCGCCCTGCCGCCCCTGGTGCTGCATGCCTTCGCTTTGAAAACGTCCAAACCGCTGAAACACTGGCTGGACGTGCGCCCGGCCAACGCCATCACCGTGCTCGACACCCATGACGGTATCGGCATCATCGATATTGGGGCCGGTGACAACGGCGAACCGGGGCTGGTGCCGGACGCGGAGCTGGACGCCCTGGTGGAATGGATTCACGACAACAGTTCCGGTCAAAGTCGCCTGGCCACTGGCGCCGCCGCGTCCAACCTGGATCTTTACCAGGTCAACTGCACCTACTACGATGCCCTGGCGCGAAACGACCGGCGCTACCTGCTCGCCCGGGCCATCCAGTTTTTCACGCCGGGAATACCGCAGGTGTATTACATGGGGCTTCTGGCCGGCACCAACGATATGGAGTTGCTGGCGCGCACGGGCGTGGGCCGCGACATCAACCGTCATTACTACACCCCCCGGGAAATCGATGCGGCGCTGCACACAACAATAGTGGAAAAGATGTGCGACCTTATCCGCCTGCGCAATTCGCACCCGGCCTTCGGCGGCAGCTTCGAGCTGCCTGCCTGCCCGGACACCGAACTGGTCATGACCTGGCGTCATGGGCAAGATACGGCCAGCTTGCACATTAATTTCACAAATGACCATTACAGCCTGGAATACACGGATTGCGGGCGCCCCGCCCGATTGCATCTGGGGTAAACCACCCATTTGCATTCAATACCGTTCGGGGTTAATTTTACCCCCCAGAACAGTGACAAAAATTTCTGAAACTGCTTATGACAAGGCACCTGCCACACTAGGCTGCCTGGAAACCGGGCAAGACCCGGCTTCATGGCAACGGGGGAAGCCATGCTGAAATCCACACCGGCACAAGCCGGTAAACTCTTTCTCGCCATCACCTGCGCCGTCATGAGCGGCACTGCAGATGCGCAAAATACCCGCACTGACCGCATCCAGCGGGAGCAGATCGAGGAATATTGCATCGGCTGCCACAATTTCGAGGATTATGCCGGCAGCCTCGAGCTCGAAACCATCCTGAATGACCCTTTATCGGCCCACGCCGAGGAATGGGAAAAAGCCATCCGCAAACTGCGCGCGGGCATGATGCCGCCGCCGGGCCAGGACCGCCCGAACACCGAAGCATATCTCGCGCTCACCGAGTGGCTGGAAAACCGCATCGATGAGGCCGCCCCGCTCAATCCCGGCACCAAGACCCTGCACCGCCTCAACCAGAGCGAATACGCCAACGCCATCGAGGAACTGCTGGGCATCCGCATCGATCCCTCGCTGTACCTGCCGGCGGATTCCGCCGCCCGTGGCTTCGACAACCAGGCCGGCTCGCTTACCATTTCGCCCACCCTGCTCGAGGCCTACACCCGCGCCGCCTCGCGCATCGCGCGCATGGCGGTGGGCACCTGGAATTCACCCACCGAGATGACCTACATCGTCGACGCCGACAATTCCCAGAACGTGCAGCTCGACGGCATGCCCTTCAACACCCGCGGCGGCATCGCGGTGGAGCACAATTTTCCGGCCGACGGCGAGTACGCCTTCTCCATGCAGAACTTCGGCCTCGGCAGCTACATCCCCGGCGAGAAGCTGGAGATCAGCATCGACGGCGAGCGCATGCACCTGTTCGACTACACCGGGCTCGGCATCTTCGTCGGCATGGGCGGCGATCACGATGGCTCCCTCGACGTCACGCTGCCCGTGAAGGCCGGCTCCCATCTCGTCGGTGCCACCTTCGTCGCCACCAACTTCCGCCCGGACATCGGCCTCATCCAGGAATACGATCGCAAGTCCATCGAGAACAACGACCTGCCGCAGGTGCAGTACCACCCCGCCATCGGCATGCTGAAGATCTCCGGCCCGTTCAACGCGCAGGTGTCGGTGGATTCACCCAGCCGCGAGAAGATCTTCATCTGCAGCCCGGCCAATGCCGACGAGGAAGCCGAATGTGCAGAACGCATCCTGCTGTCGCTGACACGCAAGGCCTTCCGCCGCCCGGTCACTGAAACCGATATCGCACCGATGATGACCTTCTACAACGAAGGCCGCTCCGGCGGCTCGTTTGATGACGGCATCGAGCTGGCCGTGCGCCGCCTGCTGGCAGACCCCGAATTCCTGGTGCGCCGCGAGCAGGAACCGGCCAATGTCGCCGAAGGTGAAAGCTACGCCATCACCGACCTGGAACTGGCCTCGCGCCTGTCTTTCTTTTTATGGAGCAATGTGCCGGACGATGAGCTGATCGATCTCGCCGCCGCCAATCGCCTCAGCGAACCCGCCGTTCTGGAAGCCCAGGTGCGGCGCATGCTGGATGACCCGAAGGCCGACGCGCTGGTGCAGAACTTCGGCCAGCAGTGGCTGTACCTGCGCAACCTGCCGACCACCTCCCCCGACGGCATCTTCTTCCCCGACTGGGACGCCGAGTTGCGCCGCGCTTTCCAGCAGGAAACCGAACTGCTGTTCGAGAGCATCATCCGCGAGGACCGCCCCATCACCACCCTCCTCGATGCGGATTACACCTTCGTCAACGAGCGCCTCGCCAAGCATTACGGCATTCCCAATATCTACGGCGCCCATTTCCGCCGCGTGAACCTGGGCCCGGAACTCGATTACCGCCGCGGCATCCTCGGCCAGGGCAGCTTCCTCGCCCTGACCTGGGCGGAAAACTTCCGCACCTCGCCGGTCAAGCGCGGCGTATGGGTGCTGGAGAACCTGCTCGGCACGCCGCCGCCGTCACCGCCGGCCAATGTGCCCGCGCTGGAGGAGACCGGCGAGAACCGCATCACCAACCTGCGCGAGCAACTGACCCTGCACCGGCAGAACGAGCCCTGCGCCACCTGCCACGCCATCATGGACGGTATCGGCTTCGCGCTGGAAAACTTCAACGCTGACGGCAAGTACCGCACCATGGCCGGCCATCCGCGCCAGTTCGGCGGACAGTCGTCGCCGATCGACGCCACCGTGGAATTGTGGGACGGGACAGTAGTGAACGGACCCAGCGGCCTGCGCAACCAGCTGCTGAAATATTCACCGCAGTTCGTGCGCTTCGCGGTGGAGAAACTGATGACCTATGGCGTCGGCCGCGGCACCGAGTATTACGACATGCCACAGGTGCGCGAGATCGTCGCCAATGCACAAGCCGATGATTACCGCTTCTCATCGCTGGTGCTGGGCGTGGTGAACAGCCCGCAGTTCCGCATGCGCATGAAGACAGCGAACAACGACCTGGCCGGCAATTGACCGGCAAGAGAGAGCACTTATGAAACTGATCACGAAGAAACACCTGCCGCGCCGGACCTTCCTGAAATCCGCTGGCGTCACCGTGGGCCTGCCTTTCCTGGATGCCATGGTGCCCGCTTTCGCACAGGCCTCGGCGCCGCCGAAACGCTTCGTCGGTGTCTGGCATCCGCACGGTGTGGCACCGGGTTACTGGAGCCCGACCACGGTGGGTGCCGACTTCGAGTTCTCCTACGTCACCAAGCCAATAGAAAAACTGCGTGACTACGTCACCCTGATCAGCGGCCTCGACATCCCCGAGTGCTATTCCACGGAAGAGGAACCGGGCGGCAACCATGCCCGCGGCGCCGCCATCTTCTCCGGCGCGCGTCCGCGCCGCAACGCCGTGGCCCCCTATCTCGGCGTCACTATCGACCAGCTCATCGCCCAGGAATTCGGCCGCGACACCATCCTGTCCTCGATTCAGCTCGGCGTGGAAGACGCCGGTAATTACGGCAACTGCAACTGGGGCTACAACTGCGCCTACACCAATTCCATGTCATGGATCTCCCCCACCGAACCGCTGCCCACCGAGATCAATCCGCGCGTCGCCTTCGAGCGCCTGTTCGGCACGGGCGGCAGCGCCGAGGAACGTCGCCGCGGCCGCACGCTGGATGCCTCCATCCTCGATTCCGTGGCCGACAAGATTCCCGAACTGAAACGGGAACTGGGCAATAGCGACCAGGCCAGGATGGACAGTTATCTTGAGAATATCCGCGAACTGGAGCGCCGCATCCAGATCGCCCTGAACAACGGCGTCGAGGAGCCTACAGAAGAAGTCCCCTTCGGCATTCCCCAGGACAAGGACATCCATTTCCGGCTCATGTTCGACCTGATCGCGCTGGCCTTCGAGGGCGACATCACACGTTCTGCCACCATGATGCTGGGGCGCGACCTGTCCGGCTTCAACTTCCCGGCTTCCGGTTCCACCGGCGCCTGGCACGGCTCCAGCCACCATGGCGACAAGCCGGACAACATCGCCAACTACGCGAAAATGAACCGCTACCATTACAGCATCGTCGCCGAGTTCCTGCACAAGCTGCACGACATGCCCGAGGGCGATGGCAACGTACTCGACCATTCACTGATGTACATGGGCTCCAACATGGGCAATTCGCACCGCCATGCCCACGAGAAGATTCCTGTGGCCCTGATAGGCAAGATCGACGGCACCTTCAAGGGCAACCGGCATATCCTGTTCCCGGACAACACCGAGAAGCATGCCAACATGCTGCTCAGTTTGTTGCACTTGTATGGCATCGAACGGGACAGCATTGGCGGCAGCACGCACCTGTTGCCGATTGCCTGAGGGCGGGGGTAAGAGGTACTTTGAATTTTGCAGGGATTAGTGTGACAAGAAGTAACTACATGGCAAGATTATCTGGCATCGTGATGCTGATGCTGGTCTGCGGCATTGCGACCGCGCAGATCCGCCGGCCGCCGACCTGGCCGGACATCCCCCTGCCCGGCGGCCCGGTGCGCGACGTCATCCTCGACAACTGCACCCAGTGCCACGGCATCGACGACTACGCCTTCTACGCCTTTGACCGAGCCGGCTGGAAGGACCTGCTCGACACCAAGCACCAGGGCGACTTCGCCAGCGGCATCACGCCGGCCGACGAGGCCATGCTGCTCGACTACCTGGTCGGCAACTTCGGCCCCGAATCGATTCCCTTCCCGCGTGACTACGTGCCGCCGGAAATCGACGAATTTTTCACCAACGCGGACGCTCGCATCTTCATGGAAGTGCGCTGCACCGCCTGCCACACCCTCGATCCCATATTCAGCACGCGCAAGAGCGAGGAAGGCTGGCGCGTGGCGCTGGTCAATGAACGCGAACGCGGCGCGGAGCTGAATGACGAGGAACTGGAAAAACTGACCGAGTGGCTGGGCCGCGCACGCGGCGTGAATCTGTTTGAATAATATGTAGGTCGGATAAGGCCCGCAGGGCCGTCATCCGACAAAACAGCAGGCAATAACAACGTAGTCCGTTAAAGGGTCACCAAACCCAGGATCACAACATGCGACTGAAAAAATCCTCCCGGGAAATCCTTTTCTCACTGGCCCTGCTGCTGTTCATCGGCGCACTGGTCATCGCGCTGCCGACACAGGCGCAGCAGGTAGCCAACGCCATGCAGCGCGGCGACTTCAGCCAGGTGCAGCGTTTGATCAACGAGGGACACGATGTCAACGAGCGCCAGGTCGACGGCGCCACTGCCCTGCACTGGGCCGCCCAGTGGGATGATGTCGATTCCGCCCGTCTGCTCATCGAGAACGGCGCCGACGTCAACGTCGCCAACCGCACCAGCGCCACACCGCTGGAACTGGCCGCCATCAACGGCAGCGCCGAGATGCTCGAAGCGTTGCTCGAAGCCGGCGCCGACCCCAATGCCCGCGTCACCGTCACCGCCGACACGCCGCTTATGCTCGCCGCCAAGACCGGTATTCCTGCCGCCGTGCAGGTGCTGATCGACCATGGCGCCGACGTCAATGCGCGCGAGGAATGGGGCCGCACCACGCCGCTGATGTGGGCGGTGGCCGAAGGCCATACGGCTGTCGCGAAACTGCTGCTGGACAATGGCGCCGACATTGAAGCGCAGACGATCTTCATGCCGCCGGATACGACCCGCGGCTTCGAAGGTACACCACCCCGCGACCGCCAGTCCGGCGAGACCGGACCCGTACAACATGCCAGCGGCGAACTCACCCCGCTGCATTTCGCGGCCCGTGACGGCTATATCGACACGGCAACCATGCTGCTCGACGCCGGCGCCGACATCGACGCGCTGGTGGCCGACGGCAAGAATGCGCTGAGCCTGGCGATCTTCAACGGCCACTACGCCCTCGCCGACATGCTCATCGACCGCGGCATCGACGTGAACGTCGCCGATGCGCGTAATTTCACGCCGCTGTTCTGGGCCGTGGACCGCCGCAACATGGAAACCGCACCGAACTTCCCGTGGGTGATCACCGAGGATCCCCTGCCGCTGGTGAAAAAACTGCTCGACGCCGGCGCCGACCCCAACTTCCTCGTCAATGACACGCCGCGTGCCCGCATGCGCGGCGGCTCCCCGCGCATCGTCTTCGCCACGGCGGTCATGCGCGCGGCCTTCGCCGGCGACCTGGAACTGACCCGGCTGCTGCTCGATTACGGCGCCGACCCGACCATCAAGTCCAGCGACAACGAAACCAGCCTGGGCGCGGCCGCCGGCCTCGGCTTCATCCACGGTTACCAGTTCGGGCATCCGTACAGCGAACGGCTGGAAGTGGTGAAGCTGCTGGTGGAGGATTACGCTCTTGACGTGAACTGGCATGACGATTACGGCATCACCCCGCTGATGGCCGCCGGCAACCTCGGCGATGTCGGCATCATCAAGTACCTCATCGACGCCGGCGCCGACCTCGGCGATTTCGACCTTGGCAAGAAGAACGACGGCCAGTTCGGCGCCAGCATCGAACCGCTGATGCCGATCGACTACGCCATCGGCGTCGGCACCTTCCGCCCCAACAACGCCATCGTCCTCAATCAGGAAGCGGTGGATCTCATGCAGGCGGAAATGGCCAAGCGCGGCATCGAGCACGTCACCAGCGAATGCACGCTGCGCGGCTTCACCTGCTCCTACGTGGACATGGACCCGCGCGCGGTAGTGCCGATGCGCATCGCCGAGGCCCGCGCGCACCAGACCGGCCATCAGGTGGAAAGCATCACCAAGAATTCCGGCCTGGTGGTGGAAGAGGACGCGTGCCTGTCGGTGGCCATCTCCTTCAACGACGCCCAGACTGAGTATTGTGAACAGGGCGAGGAGAACTGAGTAGTACAACCAGTTTTTAAAGCAGTATTTCCGGCCAAACCTGGAATCTCCCACTATATTGATTTAACCAATCAACATCGAACAGGGAGGTTCGCTGTGCCGGAATTATCACGTTTCTTCGGAATCGTGGTCAGGATGTATTACGACGACCATGAACCGCCGCATATCCATGTCGAATATTCCGGGGACATAGCGGTTATCGATTTTCAGGGCAATATTATTCAGGGAACGCTGAATTCCAGAACGGCGCTGTACCTGACCAGGGAATGGATAAACCTGCATCTGGTCGAACTTGAAACAGACTGGAATTTGGCAAAAAATGGCCGGGAGATTCGCAAAATTGCACCCCTTGAATAGCAGGTTTAGTGAAATGTGGGACATGAACAATGTGGTCAGCCTCCACTACGAATCGAACTACACCTACCGGGTAACGTTCGATGACGGTCTGTCCGGCAACATCGACTTTTCCGCCTGGCTCGATAAGGGCCCGGTCTTCACCCCCTTGAAAGCTCTGGATTTATTCAAACGCGCCCGCATCGAAGGTGGCACAATCGCCTGGCCGAACGGCGCGGACATTGCGCCCGAAACCTTGTACAACAGGTTGGCGCACAGTCTGACCCGCCCATAAAACCCATCAATACAAACACATAAAAACTATTAATTAGTCTAATGCCTCCCTGCGTGGTGAAATATCCGGCAGGACATTCCCGTTACCTGAAAAACAACACTTCCGGCGACAAGACCCGAAGGATTCCGCACATGCCACATTCCCGCCTGAGACGCCTGTTTCCCCTGGCGTTAGCCGCCATGCTGTCACCCCTGCCGGCCCTGGCCCAGGACCTGAGTCCGGACGCGCAGCGCCATATCGGCGCCGCCCGCGCCAGCGCTGCCGACCTGCAGCCGACCTACGATTTCTTCTGCGTGCCCGGCAATGCGCGCCCTAATGACTTCGGTGCGCCCGACATGACACCCACCCGGATGTTCGACAACCTGTACGTGCTCGGCAACGCCGAAGCGGTGGTGTACGTCATCGATACCGGCGCGGGCCTGGTGCTGCTGGATGCCGGCATGCCGGGCACCGGGGAAAGTGTGCTGGTGCCGGGACTGCAGGCGTTGGGACTGGATCCCGCCGACGTCACCGCCATCCTGCTCGGCCATGGCCACAGCGACCACTACGGCGGCGCCGTGTATTTCCATGACACCTACGGCACCCGCATCGGCACCACCGAGGCCGACTGGCAGACCATCGAGGCCGATACCCGCACCGATGCGGCCATCAAGCCGGCGCGCGACCTGGTGGTCAACGACGGCGTACCACTCAACTTCGGCGGGACCGTGATCACGCCCGTCGCCGTGCCGGGCCACACCCCTGGCGCCCTCGCCTTCATCTTCGACGTCACTGATAACGGCACACCGCATACCGCCGGGATGTTTGGCGGCACCGTACTCGCCACTGCATACACGCCGATGCCGGGGCTGGTGCAATATGTGGCCTCGATCAGTGCTTACCTGGAAGTTGCGCAGGCGCACGGTGTTGACGTGGAAATCCAGAATCACCCGATCTTCGACGACACGCCGGCGCGCCTCGCTGCCCTGGCGGCGCGCTCACCGGGGCAGCCGCATCCGTTCGTGATGGGCATGGAGCGCTACCAGCGTTTCTGGCGCATCGTGGCCGAATGCATGCAGGCCGACATTATCACCCGCGACGCCAGCGGGCGTTGACGCATTGACCCTATTTCAATTCCGCAGAGGCACCATGAAAAAATCCACTACATTACTTTCGGCCCTGCTCCTGGGCGCGTTCATTGCCTCCCCGGCGCACTCGCACCACTCGTTCACCGCGGTATACCAGCCCGATGAAAGCATCACCATCGAAGGCAAGGTGGTGCAGTTCCTGTTCCGCAATCCGCACTCGGTGCTGCACGTGCTGACTACGGATGCAGACGGCAAGGAAACGCGCTGGGCCATCGAATGGCAGGGCGCCACCGCACTTGGTGCCGGGGGCGTGTCCGCACAGACCATTCGCGCCGGCGACCCGGTCATCGTCACCGGCCATCCCGGCCGTGTGGCACAGGAGCACCGCATCCTGATGCTGACCATCGAGCGCACCACCGACGGCTTCGGCTGGGGTAACGGCGAAGGGGAACGTGTGGAATGATGAAACAAATGAACCCTGTGCACCTGGCCCTCCTGGGCGTGTGCCTGCTCCTCGACAGCACCCTGGTCTTCGCGCAACCGCCGGGCGGACCGCCCGGACCGCCACCGACGCCGCGGCAGGCCGCGCAGGTGGACATGGAAGGCTACTGGGTGGCGCTGGTCACCGAAGACTGGCTGTGGCGCATGATCACGCCGGAAAAAGGCGACGTCACCAGCGTGCCGGTCAACCCGGCGGGGCGCCAGGCCGCCATGCAATGGGACCGCGAACGCGACATTGCCGACGGTGAGCAGTGTCGTCCCTTCGGCGCCGCCGGCCTGATGCGCATGCCGCTGCGCCTGCACATCACCTGGGAGGACGACGACACCCTGCGCATCGACACCGACGCCGGCGAGCAGACCCGCCTGCTGCATTTCTCGCCCGATGACATCACGAACACGGAACACACCTGGCAGGGCAACTCCCTGGCCGCGTGGACCCGGTCCATGGGCTTCGACCTGCGCGTGGTGTTCGGCGGCCCGCCACCGCCGCGCGGCCCGGTCAAGGCCGGCCTGAAGGTGGTGACCGACCACCTGCGCCCCGGTTACCTGCGCAAGAACGGCATTCCCTACAGTGAAAACACCGAGCTGACCGAATACTTCACGCGCATGTCCGCCGCCGGCAACGATTACCTCACCGTGCTGAGCGTGGTACACGACCCTGTGTACCTGAACGGCAACTTCGTCACCTCCTCGCATTTCAAGCGCGAGCCGGATGCCGCCAACTGGGCCCCGTCGCCCTGTTATACCGCGCCGCCCATGGCAGCACAGGAGGATGCGCAATGAACAAGACATTCCTGATACTGATGCTCGCATTGCTCTCCACACCGATGCGCGCCCAGGTGGATTTCGCCGGCGAGTGGGACCATCCCGGCCTGTTCGGCCACGAGGACATCAACGACCGCGGCCAGGGCCCGGAGCTCGGCGATTACCTTGGCCTGCCACTTAACGCCGCCGGCATGCGCAAGGCCGAAAGCTATTCAGGCTCGTGGCTGAGCGTGCCGGAACACCAGTGCACGCCCCACCCCGCCGCTTACCAGACCTGGGGTCCGAACACGCTCATCGTCGGCAAGATCTTCGATCGTGTGGAACGCGACCAGGTCGCTATCCGTCTCGACGGGACCTTCGGACTCGACCGCATCGTGTGGATGGACGGACGGCCGCATCCGCCGGAAGCCGCCGTGCACACCTTCAGCGGTTTCTCCACCGGCCACTGGGACGGCGATACGCTGGTGGTGGAAACCTCGCACGTGAAGGCCGGCTGGCTGCGCCGCAACGGCACCGCCACCAGCGAGAAGATGAAGATGACCGAGTTCTACCAACGCTTCGACGACTACCTGCTGGTGACCACCATCGTCGAGGATCCGGTATACCTGTCGGAGCCGTTCATCCGTACCACGGAATACGAACTGGTGGACCGCCCGATGCCGATCCTCGGTTTCCCGTTCACCCGCAACGACGGCCCGACGTTCTACCGCTGCTTCCCGTCCGAGGAAACCACGTCGGACAAGTACTACGTGCCGCATTACCTGCCGGACGAGAATCCGCTGCTGGAAGAGTTTGCCGATAAATACCATGTGCCGCGCTGGGCCCTGGCCTCCGGCGCCGCCGCCATGTACCCGGAATTCGCCCGCCTCCTTGAAAATGGCGAGGATGAAGTGAGTGCCGCGCCCGCGGTGGTCACCGAATCGCCGCCGCCGGCACCCGGCCTGCAAACGCTGCAGGTGCGGAACAACATCTGGCTGATCACCGGTGCCGGCGGCAACATCACAGTACAGACCGGTATTGAGGGCGTGCTTATCGTCGATTCCGGCCTCGCCGCCATGGCAGTTGAGGTGCGCGAGGAGATCCGCCGCATCGCCGGCGACAAACCGATCCGCTACCTCATCAACACGCACTGGCATCCGGATCACACCGGCGGCAACGTCGTGCTGTCGGATGAGCCGAACCAGCGTGCCGCCATTCTTGCCCACGAGAATGTGGGCCTGCGCCTTGCGCTTGCCGAACAGGAAGCGGGTTTGCTGGTGATGGATACCTATTACGGCGACAACAAGGTGATCTACTTCAACGGCGAGGCCATCGAGATCATCAAGGTGCCCAACGCGCACACCGACAGCGATTCGCTGGTGTTCTTCCGCGGCTCCGACGTTGTGGCCGCCGGCGACATCATCAGCACTGGCGCCTTTCCGCGCTCATACGCCGACCAGGGTGGCAGCGTGCAGGGTCATATCGATGCGCTGAACCGCATCCTCGACATCACCGTGGCGGAAACCCGCGCACAGGGCGGTACGCTGGTGATCCCCGGCCACGGCCGCCTTTACGATGAATCCGACGTCGCCGAATACCGCGACATGTACACCATCCTGCGCGACCGCGTGCAGCGCGCCATCGACAACGGCATGACGCTCGACAGCCTCAGGCAAAGCCGACCGCTGCTCGATTACCAGGGCGTGTTCGGCAGCAGCGGCGGCACGTGGAGCGACGACACCTTCATCGAAGCCATGTACAACAACCTGGCCGGCAATTAACGCAAACGGACATTGAAGAGAGATCTCACGATGCGACACTCAATACGCAACCTGCTGGTACTGGCACTGACCGGTTTCGCCGCGACAGCCGGCGCCCATCACGGCAGCAGTATTTCCTACGACATCGACAAGCTCTGGACCACCTGGGCCACGGTGACGGAATTCCGCTACATGAATCCGCACCCGACCATGACCTTTGACCGCGAGGTCGAGGGCGGCGAGGTGGAGCACTGGGTCAGCGAGCTGTTGACCAACCCGTCCATGATGGCGCGCCAGGGCTGGACCAAGGGCAAGACCAACGAACAACTGAAACCGGGCACACGCGTGAAACTTACCCTGGGCACCTCCCGCGCCGGCGGCTTCAGCGGTATCGTCATGAAAGTGCAGGCGGAAAACGGTGACGAAATCGGCGGCAGCCGGCCCAACATGCAGGCACCTGACCTCGATGGTGTACCGGGCGGCCTGCAGCCCGAGGGCGACATCGTGTTGCCGGGGCAGGCCACACCATGACTACGCGCTTCCTCCTTCTCTTCTTGTTGGCCCTGCAGGTCCCGTTCCAGGCTGCAATCGCGCAGGATGTGACCTTTTCCGATACCGACACCTCGGTCTATGACAAGCGCGATTTCAGCGGCCTGTGGAGCCGGGCTCCGGATATCTCCGGTCAACCGCCATGCCCGGAATGCCGCGACACCCTCATCTTCCCGAACTACGGTTTTCATGGCACGCCGCCGCCGCGCACGCCCGAGGGCCAGCGCCGTTTCGAACTCAACAAACCGGCACGCGGCCTGGAACTGGACAGTGAGGCAGCCAATGCCCGCCCGGACCTGGACATCGGCTTTCGCCGCGCCATCCTGCCCGCCTTTGGCAACGACCCGGAAATGCGCTGCGAACCCCTGGGCCTGCCCCGGCTGCTCACCTTCGCCGGCGGTGGCGGCGTCATGGAAATGGTGCAGGCCGGTGACCGCATCCTGCAGTTGTTCGAATGGACCTGGGATTTCAGGGATATCTGGCTGGACGGCCGGCCGATTCCCGACGTGGAGGATTACCTGCCACGTTTCAACGGCTACTCCGTGGGCGAATGGCAGGGCGATACCCTGGTGGTGACTTCCACCGGTTTCGACGACCGCCAGTGGCTCGACCAGTACGGTTTTCCCATCAGCGACCAGGCGGTGCTCACCGAGCGTTGGGACCGGCCCAGGCCGAATCGCCTGCGCCTGGTGCTGACACTCGATGACCCTGTCATCTATACCGCGCCGTGGACTTCCAGCACCAAGGTGTGGGCGCTGATTCCCAAAGAAGACATGGCCATCGGCGGCTGGTCCGGCATCCTCGAGGATCGCTGCGTACCGAGCGACGAATCCCTGTTCAATACCTTCCGCGACCGCGCCGCCGGCCTGAACAGCGAGTGATCGCCTGAATCGCCAATGCTGAGAAACACCCGGTCAAGCTATGGCAGCGTGGCGAAGTGGCTGCACTGGCTGATCGCGCTCTGGGTGCTGGCGGCCTATCTCATCATTCTCTATTTAACGAGCCGTTCCGACGCCTTCCCCCTGCCCGGCCTCAACATCCACAAGGTGGTGGGCTTCACGATCCTGGTGCCGGTGCTGTTTCGCCTGGCCTGGCGTGCGATCAATCCCATACCCGACCTGCCGGCACACATGCCGCGCTGGCAACGCCGTGTGTCCGGCCTGAGCCATGGCCTGCTGTACTTTTTCCTGATCGCCATGCCGGTCACCGGCTACCTCGGCAACGGCGGCGGTGTGGATTACGGGATATTTCGCATCCCGCCCTTCCTGGGTTCACCGGTCTCGGCCTGGACCTACGAGACCTTCGGCATTTCGGACTCGCAGTGGGACAAATTTTTCGATACCTTGCATTACGGCATCATGGGACCGTGGCTGTTCTGGGTGCTGATCGCCGTTCATGCCGGCGCCGCCATCTGGCACCATTTTGTCCAGCGGGATGATGTCCTCAAACGGATGTTGCCCGGAAACCAATGGCAATAAGAAGCATCAGGAAACAATAAAAAGCACAACCAGGGGGAATTCATGTCCAGCACTGCATCCGAGGTGTCACGCCCGGCCATTCTCACCACCTTCGGCGCCATGATCGGTCTCGCACTCGGCCCGAGCGTCATCGCCAACCTCACCGTGTCGGCCTACATCGGGCCCATCGAGGCGGAGTTCGGCTGGTTGCGCTCCGACGTGTCCTTCGCCTTTTCGCTGGTGGCCTACATGATCGTGGTGATGTCGCCGCTGCAGGGCATGCTGGTCGACCGCTTCGGACCGCGCAAGGTCGTGCTGACCTCGATTCCGCTGTTTGCGCTCAGCCTGGGCGCCATCTATTTCACGCCGGACAATATCTACGTCTATTACTTCCTGTGGGCGCTGGTGCCGATCGCGGGCCTGGGCCTGTGGCCGCTCGGCTACCTGCAGGCGGTGACGCCCTGGTTCGACCGCAAGCTTGGCCTGGCGCTGGGCTGCGCCAATGCCGGTATCGGCGTCGGCAGCACCTTTTTACCCATGCTGGTGATCGGCCCGATCATCGCCGCCTACAGCTGGCGCCATGCCATCCTGGCCATCGCGGCGCTGGTGCTGTTCGTGAGCTGGCCGGTGGTGGCGTATTGCCTGAAGGAACCGCACGGCGGCGACAGTGCGGCGCGCAAACTGGCCGCTGCCAGCCGCTCGTTCGGCCTGTCGTTCAGGGATTCGATGCGCGAGCCCACCTTCTGGATGCTGAACCTCGGCTTCTTCCTGCTGGGCATGACCGCCACCAGCCTGGTCACCCAACAGGTACCGCTGCTGCGCGACGCCGGCTGGACGGTGGAGGAAACCACGCGCCTGCAGACCACCTTCGGCTTCGGCCTGTTGTTCGCGCGCGTCGCCGTCGGTTTCGTCATCGACCATGTCTTCGCCCCGCGCGTGATGACCACCGTGTCCATCGGTGGTGCCATCGCCTGCGTCCTGTATGCCGTCGCACCGGAATGGGGTTACGTGAGTGCGCTCTTGATCGGCTTCCTGCTCGGTGCCGAATTCGACGTGCTCGCTTTCCTGATCAAGCGCTACTACGGGTATCTCGCCTACGGCCGCGTGTACGGTGTCATCTTCGGGGTGTTCTACCTCGGCTCCGCCGTCGGTATCTGGGGCATGCCGAAACTGCGCGAGATGACGGCCGATTTGTCCTACGACAACGGCCTTTATGCCGCGGCGGCGATCCTGCTGGCCTCCGCCGTACTGATGGCCTTCATGCCGGCCTATCGCTACGCCGCCGGTCATGTCGTGGAGACCACGCCGAGCCCGACCAACTGAGAAATTTACGGAGAACATCATGCTCTATATCGTGCAATTCGAAGACAAGCCGGATTCCGGCGATCTCAGGACCAGACTGCTGGAAGAGCATTTCGCCTTTCTGGACAGGATGAAGGAACAGGTGCTGGTGGCCGGCTCAATGCGCGAGGTACCCAGCGACAAGCCCCTGGGCGGATTGTGGATCGTCGAGGCGGAAGACGAAGCGGGTGTGCGGGAAGTGTTCAAGGACGATCCGTTCTGGACCAACGGGCTGCGCGCGTCGGTGCGCATCAACCGCTGGGCCAAGGCCTTTCCGGACCGCAAGACATTGGTATGAAAAAGGCCGGGTTTCCCCGGCCTTTTTTCCACTTCAGTTCAATCCCACGCCAGCGGGCACCCCGGCATCGACAGGCCGACGCTGTCCACCTGCGCGCACAAGGCCCTGGCGTTGGCCTTTTGCTCTTCCAGGATGCGATGCACGTCCGCAATGGGTGTGACGCGGCCGTGGATGGGCACATCCCTCTCGACGTCGAGATCGCGGTAGGCGAGATTGTCATCGTAGGTATTGCCCCAGAAATACACTTCCCAGTTCATGTCGAACAGGTCGCCCTGTATCAGCAGCTTGTGTTCGGGAATGTAGGCCAGGAGGCCATCGGCCATGTGCGCATTGCTCATGGTGTGGTAGACGTCCACGGTCAGTGAATCGTCGGACAACTGCAGGTGATCATCCACGGCCAGCGTGCTGATGGGACGCGGGTTGCGGCTGAGATTGTCGTGGAACGTGGTGACATTGCGCTCGCTCAATGCTTCGAACCAGTCCATGTTGCCTTCCTGGGCGACGATGGTGATGCCCTCGGCGATGGCTTCACGCAGACCGCCGGTGTGGTCGAAATGGTGGTGGGAAATGATGACCTGGGTAATCGGCTTGCCGGGCACGGTCTCATAAGCCTTCTCGATGATGGCGCGCGACCAGGCGCGGTTGGTCGGCAGTTCGAACAGGGTCAGGTGGTCGGTGAATTCCAGCAGCACCGAATTGGCGCCGTTGTTGCCGATCATGTGCCACACATGCTCGGCGACGGGTTCGGCAGTGACGGTGTAGTTCGGCACCGGCGCCGGCGCGTTCCTGACATCTGCCGTGGCGGCTTGCGTCGCGACCGGGCCGTTCACCACGTAGCGGTCGATATGCAGGCGCATCATCACGGTGTCTTTCCAGTCAGACACCACGTTCACGCTCATCGGCAGCAGCAGGCCATCCACCGGCAACCAGGCGCTGAACTGCGCCCACTGGGTGAGTTCACCCAGGTTTTCATGGGGCTCGAGCCAGCTGACCCAGTGCGGCAGGCCGGTGTCGTTGTTTATAGCCAGCGTGAACATCGCACCCTGCCCTGTGGTGACATCCACCAGCGTCAGGTTGCCGTCGCGGCGGCGGTTGCTGACGGTGCTCGCGGGATCGAGGGCGGCGCGCACCGCCATGAGCGGGTGGGACAAGAGGTCCATGCGACGGGTCAGTGCGGTTTCATCCGACGCGCGCCGGGCCGTGCCGTTGGGCGCAACGTCGAAGGCGACGTCGCCGTCGAGATTCTGGTTCACCGGCAGGCCCTTCATCATGGCCTCTGCAGCGAAGATGAAGGCGCGGTACATGCGCGCGGTGACGCGGGTGCGGTCATTGGCAAGATCGATGTCACGCACGTAGGCGGACATATTGGTCATCTTTTCCGGCGCGTTCGGTTCGGTGGTAATGAGGCTGCCGCCATCCTGGTAGGAGTCGTGGCCGTAGCCAACCATCCGCAGCGTGTCGACCGCTTGCAGGGCGGAGACGCCCCCCATGG
>Ga0181585_10002108_pt1 | contig 17658 bp, 12 predicted proteins | sample 071ome_29_FD_132469 | JGI IMG/M metagenome (GOLD analysis project Ga0181585, IMG submission 132469) | Coastal salt marsh microbial communities from the Groves Creek Marsh, Skidaway Island, Georgia - 071407BT metaG (megahit assembly) | ecosystem: Environmental > Aquatic > Marine > Intertidal... | reverse complement strand
TTCTGGACGACGAGGCCGGCTACCTGAAGCAATTTCCCATGACGGAGGCGCAGCGCCAGGCTGTCATGAAGCGGGACTGGAACACCATGCTCGAACTCGGCGGTGTCGTGTACTGCCTGGCCAAGCTCGCCTTCACCGACCAGCATTCCTACCAGTACATGGCCGCGGAAATGACCGGCATGAGCGAGCAGGAATATGTCGACATGATGCTGGCTGGCGGACGCTCGCCCGACGGCTGGCGCTCCCGCGCCGAACGACCAGGGGAGGAAAACTGATGGCGAGAATCAGCGCCGGTATCGGCACCTCCCACACGCCGGCCATCGGCGCCGCCGCGGACCTGGGCAAGACGGAAACGGATTACTGGAAGCCGCTGTTCGCGGGCTACCGCCCGGCACAGGACTGGATGGCGAAGAAAGCACCGGATGTCGCCATCATCGTCTACAACGACCACAACAATGCTTTCGATTTCAGCATGATTCCGACATTCGCCGTGGGTTGTGGTGATGAATTCATCATCGCGGATGAAGGCTGGGGCGCACGTCCTGTACCCGTGGTGAAAGGCTATCCCGACATGGCCGCCCACCTGGTGCAATCGCTGGTGCTGGATGAGTTCGACATCACCATCGTCAACGAGATGCAGGTGGACCATGGCCTCACCGTGCCCATGAGCCTGTTGTGGGGCCAGCCGGATGCCTGGCCGGTGCGTGTCATACCCATCGCCGTCAACGTGGTGCAATACCCGCCGCCCACCGGCAATCGCTGCTACAACCTGGGGAAGGCGATCAGGAAGGCGGTCGAGGCCTGGGACGAGGATCTCGACGTGGTGATCTTCGGCACCGGCGGCATGTCTCACCAGATCCAGGGACCGCGTGCGGGGCTGATCAACCAGGACTTCGATCGCATGTTCCTTGACGGCCTGTCACAGGATCCCGAAAGGCTGGCGCAAATTTCGCACCTGGAATACATGCGCGAGGCCGGGGCGGAGGCTGTGGAACTGGTGATGTGGCTGGTGATGCGCGGGGCGCTGGGTGATAGCGTGGAGGAAGTCTACCGGTTCATGCACGTGCCGGCGTCGAGTACCGGGGTCGGGCATATCATCCTGGAAAGTTGCTGAATAGTTCGGTCAATTTCCCCAGTAAAACACTCGCGCCAGGGTATTTGATGGACAGATTCATGGATTTTAATAAAGGTCCGCTCCTGGCCGGTAGCAGACATGAAAAAGGGCAACGGTATCGTTGCCCTTTTTCTTTGCCTGGTCCGTTGGCAATTGCAGCGCCTTTTGCCAGCAAGTCATTTCCAGCGGTTGCATCACCAGCCGCATTGGCGAAAACGGTTTTGCTCGTCCAGCCATTCCTTCAATGGCGCGAAGTAATCGATGATCGCCGAGGCGTCCAGTTCGCGCTGCCCGGTCATGGCTTCCATGGCGTCCTGCCACGGACGACTTGAACCCATTTCCAGCATGGCGTTGAGCCTGGCGCCGGCTTCTTTGCTGCCATAGATGCTGCACCGATGCAGCGGACCCTGGTAGCCAGCAACCTCGCACAGCGCCCGGTGGAACTGGAACTGCTGGATGTAGGCCAGGAAGTAGCGCATGTAGGGCGTATTGCCTGGTATGTGATACTTGGCGCCCGGATCGAAATAATCCTCGCTGCGATTCATCGGGGCCATCACGCCCTGGTACTGCTGGCGCATTGCCCACCAGGCCTTGTTGTACTCGTCGGGGCTGATCTCGCCGTTGAACACCTGCCAGCGCCACTTGTCGATCATCAGGCCCCAGGGCAGGAAGGCGATCTTGTCGAGCGCCATGCTCATCAGGTAACCCAGGTCGCCTTCGACCGGCGGTTCCTCCTCCAGCCAGCCGATGTCCACCAGGTATTTGGGGGTAACAGACAAGGCGATGGTGTCGCCGGTGGCCTCATGGAAGCCATCGTTGGCGCTTTCCCGGAACAGCGGCGGCTGGCCCTTGTAGGCGCGCTGGTAGAAATTGTGGCCAAGTTCATGGTGTACGACGCGGAACTCTTCGGCAGTCTGGTCGATGCACATCTTGATGCGCAGGTCGTCCTGGCCGTCCAGGTCCCAGGCGCTGGCGTGACATACGGCCTTGTGGTCCACGGGTTCGGTAAACAGGGAGCGTTCCCAGAACGTATCGGGCAGGGGATCGAACCCGAGGGAAATGAAGAAGTTCTCCGCGATGCGCACGATATCCTCGGGGCCGCCGGTCTTCTCCCTGACCAGGGCATCAAGGTCATAACCGAGATCCGAGGATTCCGGTTTCACGATGTCGTACAGGTAGCTCCAGTCCTGGGCCCACTGGTTGCCCAGCACATGGGCCGGGATGGGGCCGGTGGGCGGCACCACCTCCGGACCGTAATAGTCTGAAAGCTCGGCTCGCACGTGGCAGTGCAGGGCGTCATAGAAGGGCTTCACCTTTTCCCACTGCGCGTCGGCATCGGCCGCAAAGGCATCGGGTGACATGTCGTATTTCGAGCGCCAGAAGGTGCTCATGTTGTCATAGCCCAGTTCCCGTGCGCCCTGATTGCCGATTTCCACCTGGCGCTCGTACAAGGGCCTCATGGGTTTGGAAATCTCGCGCCAGCCGGTCCAGAATTCCAGCAGTTCATCGGGATCGCGCAATTCACGCATCAGGTTTTCGATGCGGTCGCCGGAATAACACACCTCCTCACCGGTGATGCCTTCATTGCGGCAGTATTCACCGGCACCGTACAGGGCCGACATTTCCGAGCCGATCTCCGCCAGCTCCCGGCTGAGTTCGCTGTCGGCCGGCGCCGGAATCACCAGTACCTGCTTCAGCAGTTCCATTTTGCGCCGGTCGGCGAATTCCAGGTCCAGGTCGTTGTAGCGGGCCGAGGCGTTGGCGAAGCCCACCGACAGGTCGGTGAAGCGCTGGTAGGCCAGGGCCTCTACCGCCTGGCTATCGACATTGATGTAGGTGGCCGCCAGCCAGGACGCATGGGCCAGTTCCTCGCCGGCGACGGCAAGGCGGGTTTCGGCATCCGCGAGGAAGGCGCGGGCCTCGTCCACGGTGGGGGGGGTGTCGGCAGCAAACAGGGCGCTGTTCCAGCCGATGGCCAGGACGAGTGTGCAGGTGATGCGCAGGACGGCGAGAGATTTCATCGGGAAGCTCCGGAATTTCCATAGAGCTGCAAGGATAGTACAAGGCTTTCGGGACAGTCCAGCCAGGACGGGAAATACCGGGCGGATTCCCGAATCGGGAACCCGCCGGATCGTGAAAGTGCTGTTGTCCCGGCTACAGCGGGAAGTTGCCGCCGTAGGGCGGCCAGTTCGGCACCGGCTGGGTAGGCGGCGCATAGAACATGGCGCCATGGACGTGACGGATGAGGCCGTCCTCGATGCTGATCGTGTGGGTGAAATGATTGCGCCAGCGCTCGTTGCCGGGTTGGCGCAGGAACACCACCGACATCATGACGATCTGCTGCTCGACATCCACCACCTGCACACGCCTGGCGGTAATCTGTGCAAGACCGAAGTCACCCACGGTGCGGCAGTCGCCTTTACCTTCGAAACCGACAGCGCCGGGTTCCAGGTCCCTGCCGTACGTGGGGAAGCCGTTCTCGCGCCTGGAGCAGCCAGGGTGGCCTTTCACCACCTTGCTGTTCTTGGCCATGATGCCGTCGAAATAGGAGTTGGCGACGGCGATCAGGTCGTCACGGCTGTAACGGCGGTCCAGCGGCACGTAGCCCTCATTGGGCGGGTTGGCAATCAGGTTCTCCACATCGAATACGACGCCGCCGGGTTCACCGCTGATGCCGACGTCATTTTCCCGGCCGATGTGCCATTCTGCCTCGGTAATCTTCTGGTTCTCTACTTTCAGGCGCAGGGCTACCACGGCGGGTTCGCCACTTTCATCGAGCAGGCCGAAGAAGCCGGCAGTCTTGCCGGCGGGATCGTAATAACGCCGCTGAAGGACACCCAGGCCGGTGACGGTCGACCACAGGCCCTCATCATTGGGGGTCACAATCGAATTTTCGGTCTGGCGAAAACCATAGCTCAGGGGCGCCTGCGAGGCATCGTTGGCGACCAGGGCCTCGAGGTAGGCATCAAGGAAGACGGCCAGGCAGCTGCGGCCGCAGTCCTGGGCCTGCGCGGGCAGGGACAGGCAGGCGAGCATGGCAAGCATGGACAGGGTGATGGAGTGGCGCATGGGATTTCCCTTTTGTTTTTATACTGGAGGCCATGATTCTCTTATTGCCACGGCAAATATTCAAGAGAAGGCGGCTATTACTCAGTTTTCCGGAAGCACGGCGTTGTTACTGTTGCCGATCACCAGGGCCTCGATGTGGTCGGACAGTGCTGCCGCCGTCATGGGATTGCCGAACAGGTTGCCCTGGCCATAGCGGATGCCAAGGCCCACCAGAATGACCATCTGTTCGAATGTCTCGACGCCCTCGGCGATCGCCCACAGCTTGAGCTGTTCCGCCATCCTGACGATATGGGGGATCAGCGAGGACTTGATGGGTTCATGTTCCAGTTCTGCAATATAGCTGCGATCAATCTTGAGATAGGAGCAATTGAGTTTCTTCAGCTGACTCAGGTTGGAATAGCCCGTGCCGAAGTCATCGATGGAAATGGAAAGCCCGGCTTCCCGGATCTTGTCCAGGCTGTCCTGGCCGCCGATTTCATCCAGGTATTCCTCTTCGGTGATCTCCAGAGTCAGCGCAAATCGGGACTGGCGAACGGCATCCATCCTGATGATGTCATTGATGGCGCCCGAAATAATGTCAGCAGGAAAGATATTGATACTGACCCTGAAGCCGGCGGGCAGGTCCTGCTGGCTGTCCAGGTCCGGCAGGATTTTCCTGAACATCAGCCGGGTGAAATCAGCGGTGAGACCTGCATCCCGAATGGCGGGTAGATAGTCATCCGGCATGGCATCGCCGTAATCATCTGAAAAGCGCGACAACACCTCGCAACCGATGATACGGTTTTTTTCCATGTCGAATATGGGCTGGAACAGCCAGTAGTAGGCGTCATTGCGAAAACCATTGAGTACCCTGGCGGCCATGTGAAGCTGGCGGCGCTGCCAGGTATACACGAACCGCCCACTCATACTGCCAAGTGCCAGGCTCAGCAGTGAGAACAGGGCGAAGACGTTGGCATATTCACGGGCGATGTTGGCAGTGGAGGTGGTCTGTACCAGGCAGACGTACGTGCGCTCGGTATCGCAGCTCTCGTGATAGAAAAAACTGTCGTAGGAGAAATCCGCACTGGCCTTGTCCTGGAGGTACAGCCCCTGCGTGCCGTGCACATGGATGGTCTGCCCGGGGCTCCCTGGTTCACGGTACAGGATCTGCCAGTCGAACGGCGAACCGTCTGGCAGGGCGATAGTGCCGGGATCGACCATGGCGCTGTAATTGCCGAGTTTGAGAATGATGGCCGTGAAGGGATGGCCGGTCAGGTCCAGGATGATTTTGCGGTTGACCCAGATCTGGGCGCCGGTAGCTGGAGATATGATATCCGGCGGCGTGCGTCGCACAGGCTCATCAAGCATGCCGCTGCCCGTGGAACAGGCACCGTCGCCCTCGATGTAAAACATGATCTGCCGCGGGTAGACGGCATTGAACTGGGCGATTTCCATGGCGTGCAGGTTTTCTGCGTCACAGGCTGTCAGGCCGAGTGCGTTCAGGGGGATCAAGGCGCCGTAGAAATCCTCGACGACGGTGTTGAACTGGTTGAAGAGCCAGTCAGCCTGTTCCTGCTGGTTGCCGCGAATGTAGGTGATGAAGGCGCCCAACAGGATGGCGGCGGACAGGAGACCCAGGAGTATGCCGGCCAGGTAGGGATAGCTTTTCTTGAACTGCGCGGTTTGCGGCACGTCCTGTACTCCGTCACGACCCTGTTAGCTAACTATCTGTTTGCAGGAGGGTTTCCGGAGCATATCAGCATGACATGGTGCTTTCACCCCAATTCAGCCGCACTGGTCGCAGACCTGGGGAATATTCCGAGGGTTGTGCCAGGGGGAGACAGGGCGGCCTGGCAGGCTCAGGCCGGAGTCAGTGTGGCTTCGTCGCTGATGGTGCGCGGCGTGACATTCTTGCCGTGCATGTCCTCGAGGATCACGTACAGGCAGGGAATCAGCAGCAGCGTGATGACCGTGGCGAAGACGATGCCAAAGGCCAGGGAGGTCGCCATCGGAATCAGGAACTGCGCCTGCATGCTGGTTTCCAGGAGAATCGGCAACAGGCCGAAGAATGTCGTCAGCGAGGTCAGCAGGATGGCCCTGAAGCGGCGGATGCCGCCGTTGACCACCGCATCGATGATGGGGGTGCCCTTGCGCTTGGCCTTGTTGACGAAATTCACCAGGATGATGCTGTCGTTCACGACCACGCCAGACAGCGCGATGATGCCGAGGAAGGACATGAAGTTCACCGGTATCCCGACTACCAGATGGCCGACGATGGCGCCGACGATGCCAAAGGGAATCACGCCCATGATCATCAGCGGCTGCGTGTAGGAGCGCAGTGGAATGGCCAGCAGGGCATAGATGCCGAAAATGGCGAACAGCATGCCGCGGGCCATGTCCTGAATAATGCTGGCCTGTTCGGCGGTGCCGCCGTCTTCACGATAGTCGACGCTCGGGTAGCGTGATTTCAGTTCCGGGAAGAAATTGTTCTTGATGTCCGTGTTTACCACGTTCGGCTCCACCATCGATTCGATGATGTCGGCGTTTACCGCTACAGAACGTTCGCCTTCCACGCGGTTGATCTGTGCGTAGCCTGGCTGCATGTCGAAGTCGGCGATGGACGAGAAAGGCACGGCTTCGCCGTTGCTGGTGCGAATATACATGTCCTCCAGGTCGCCGATGGAGACGCGCTCACCCTCGGGATAGCGCACCATGACGCGCACCTCGTCGTCGCCGCGCTGCAGCCGCTGCGCCTGCGAGCCATAAAAGGCATTGCGCACCTGGGTGGACAGGTCGTTCAGAGTAAAGCCCATCACTTCGGCACGGGGCAGCAATTGCAGGCGCAGTTCGTCCTTGCTGTTCACGGCTTCGTTCTTGATATTGATGAGGCCGTTGTAGGTGCGCAGTTTCGCTTCCAGTTCCGCGGCGGCAGCGGTCAGCTCCGCCGGGTTGCTGCTCACCAGCTGGTAAGAGATCGGGTTGCCGCCGAATACCTGCCCTGCAGAGAAGGTCAGTGACTTGAGGCCGGGCATCTCACCGATGTAGTCCAGCAGGTATTGGGTGATGAGGTCCGAGTCGATCTGGTTGGCGACATCCTTGTCCATCTCGATAGCGGCCGTACCGGACGAGACGCCGCTGCCGACAATGATGAAATGGTCAACGATGTCTGTTGAGGTTTCACCGGTTTCGGTATCCTCGAATTCAAACTTGCCGTTAAGGGACAGGGCGGCCTGCTCGAGCTTGTTCATGATCGCGCGGGTCTGTAGCTCCGGACTGCCCTCGACCATGGTCACGGAAGCCTGGATGAAGTCACTGGGAATTTCCGGCAGGAAGACGACGCGGACGATACCGCCTGCCATCAGGCCGGCCGAAACGATGAGAACGCCAACGAATGAAGACAGTGTTATCCAGCGGTACTTGATGCAGCGGCGCAGCCAGGGTACGTAAGTATTGTGCACGTAGGTGCTGAGCTTGTCGTTGCACCACACGGGAATCCTGCTGAACCAGCTGTTCGCGTTCGGACGGCCAAAGTGCACCAGGTGTGACGGCAGGATCAGCTTCGACTCGACCAGCGAGAACACCAGGCAAAGGATTACCACCCAGCCGATGGACTCGGTGAAGGCAGCGGCGAAGCCGCTGATCATCAGCAGGGGCATGAAAGCGACGATGGTGGTGAGCACGCCAAACGTGGCTGGCAGGGCGACCCGGTTGGCGCCATGTACGATGCTGTCTACGCTGTGGCCATACTTGGACATGCTGTGATGGGCGCTTTCACCAATGATGATGGCATCATCCACCACGATTCCGAGCACCATGATGAATCCGAACAGGCTGAGCATGTTCAGGTCCAGTCCCACGGCAGGCATCAGGGCAAAGGCGCCGAGGAAGGAAATGGGTATGCCGACGATGACCCAGAAAGCCAGTTTCAGTTCCAGGAAGAGGCTGAGGATGATCAGTACGAGCAGGGCGCCCATCAGCAAATTAGTTGTCATCAGGTCGAGGCGATCCTGCAGGTAGTAGGACGTGTCGGCCCAGACATTCATTTGGATGCCTTCGGGCAGTGCCTGGCTGCGCTCGGCAACGAAATTGCGCACGCTTTCGGTGACCTGGAGCATGTTCTGATTGCTGGTTGTCTGTACCGTCAGGCTGATGGAGGGGTGGCCGTCGAAGCGGGCGTAGGTCTCGGTATCCTCGAAACCGTCGACGATGGTGGCGATGTCGCCGAGCGTCAGGATGGTGCCGTCAGTCGTGGTCATCAGGACGATCTTGTCGAAATCCTGGTAGTTGTAGGCCATGGCCTGTGTACGCACGAGAATCTCTCCACCCTCGGTGTCGATGGAGCCGGCCGGCAGGTCCAGGGAGGACATGCGGATGCGCTGTGCGATCTGGTCCAGGCTCAGGCCGTATTTGAGCAGGGTGTTTTCGGACACCTCGATGCCGATTTCATAAGGGCGGTCGCCGGCCAGGCGCACGGAAGTGACGTTGTCCAGCTCCAGAAGCTCATCGCGGATCTGCTGGGCCAGTTCTTTCTGGCTGACGGGGTTGATGTCGCCGTAAACCTCTATGCGCAGGGCATCATTGCGGATGAGGGTACGTGAGACAGAAGCCGGCTCGGCATCGATAGGGAAATTGATGATACCGTCCACGCGCGTTTTGACATCATTGAGTACTTCGTTGATGTCATAGGACTCGGCCACTTCCAGTGTGACGCTGCCGCTGCCTTCACGGGCGACCGAGCGCACGGTGGTGATGCCGTCCACATCTTCCACGGCTTCTTCGATAAGAATGATAATACCTTTTTCCACGTCGGCCGGGGTGGCGCCAGGGTAGGCCATGCTGATCTGGATGATCGGCAGGTCGAAATCCGGCATCGACTTCTTGGTGATGGTGGCGACGGAATAAAGTCCTGACAGGATGATGATGATCATCATCAGGTTGGCCGCAACATGATTGTTGGCGAACCAGTTGATCAGACCTTGTTCTACTTTGGGTTTGCTGGCCATGGTGTCTCTCTGGGTCCGGGGGCGGGTTACTGGAGCGCCTGCAGCGACAGGCCGCTGCTTTCCATCGTGTTGACCTGAACGAGCGCGCCGTTCAGCGGGTTTTCCAGGCGAGTCAGGATGACACGGTCACCGTTTTCCAGGCCTCCCGAGATATAGACATCGTCACCATTGATAGTGAGTACGTCCACGTCCTTTGGCCGCAGGCGGCCTTCGGTATCCGCAGTCCAGATAACATTGTTGGCCTGAAGGGTGTAGCGGGGCAGTACCACCACATCTTCAAGCACTTTTCCTTTTATGCTGGCGGTGACGTAAGTCCCGATACGCAGGGGCTCGCGGGACCAGCCGTCGCCGTTGTCGTAAAGGTTGTACGGATCTTCTACCTGCACCACGCTGAACAGGACGCGGGTGCGGGTATCCAGCACACCCTCGGTACGGGTGAGGTTGCCAGTCCAGTGGTAGTCGCGGCTGCCAATGCGGCTGACCAGGTCGACTTCCGGCGCATTTGCCAGGTCGCCATTGCCGGCAAAATTACTGGTGGCGGCAGGCAGGTCGAGGAAAGCGATCTTGCCTTCGGGAATCGGCAGCCTGACTTCGGCATAATCCACGGCAAAGGTTTCGGCAATGGCAGCACCGGTTGTCACGTACTGGCCGATATCGGTGTTCTTGGCACTGACCAGTCCGTCGTAGGGTGCGATGATCGTGGTTTTGGACAGGTCGGTCCTGGCCTGTTCGAGATCGGCTTCGGCCGATTCCAGCCTGGCTACGGCTTCGGCCATTTGCGGTTTGCGCAGGTACAGCTCCCTGGCTCGTATGCGTGCACGTTCGCTCTCGCTCATCCTGTCCCATTCCCGCTGGGCGACATCGCCCTGGCCACGCTCCAGTTCGAGCTGGCTGCGGGCGGCGGCGACAGCGGCTTCCGCGCGACTGACGGCGGCACGGTAATCGAGGTCGTCAAGCTGCAGCAGTACATCGCCCTTGCGGAAGAAACCGCCGGCGACAAAGGCAGGGGACACGGAGACGACCTGGCCGGAAACTTCAGAGACCAGGTTGGTGCGTGTGCGCGGTTCCACGGTGCCCTGGGAGGCGACAACGATGGCGGCGTCCTGCACCACCACGGTGACGGCATCAACGACAACGGCAAGTTGCTGCGGTTCGTTCTGTTCCGCTTCCGGGCGGAGCTGCCGCAGCATGACGGCAATGACGAGCGCTGCAATAATGATGACGGCAGGAAGCAGCTTTTTCAGCATCAGAAGATCCTTTCAATAATCAAAAAACCGGTAACCGTGCCCGTCACGCCTGGGGTTGGTACCCTGTGCATTACGGGACCGGGTTATGGCAAATTTACGCACCGTGGACCGGGACTGTCCGACTTGTTCTTCCGGGCTGTCGGAACCTGGCTATCATTACGGCCAACCGGCTGATTCGGATTAGTTTTTAAAAAAGTGACTCACGAGTCATTATTTGGCGTGCATCTTACCCGTAACACCGGGCCATGACAACGGCAAACCCGCCGCAATTGTGGAAATATAGGGGTTACGCACCCTGGCTACGGGTGTCAGCAGAAGGGTATGGATCAGGCGGCCTGGTAGGGCAGCGAGGTAAAGGTGTTGAGCAAGGCCTGCCAGTTCCTGCGCTTGCCCTGCAATTCCACCTTCAGCAGCCGGTAGCGCTGGCGCATGTTTTCCAGTTCAAGCTCGGGGAACTTGGAATGCAGCTCCTCGGATAACTGCTTTGACAGCTTGTCGGACTTCGCCTGGTACCACTGCTGTCTGAATTCCGCCCAGTGATTGAGCGTGTCGACCAGCTGGCGGTACTCGTGCTCGAGTTTCTTGCGCCAGGTGCGGGAATCGAATACCTGCTCGCATTTGCTCAGCGCCGCCTGGTACTGCACGTCCAGGCGGGTCAGTTCCTGCCGGTAAGGTGAGCACATGCGCAGCTCCCTGGCCAGGCCAATCCAGGACAACGAGCGTATCAGCCACTTGGTCGGATCCCAGTGGTACCACCTGATGCCATTGCGGTAATCCCAGGCAAACGTGTGGTGGTAGTTGTGATAACCCTCACCGAAAGTGAACAGGGAGATGAACCAGTTGTCACGGGCGGTCTGCAGGGGATCGTAATCACGGGTACCCCACATGTGAGCGGCGGAATTGATCAGGTAGGTGAAATGCTGGCTCAGCGTCAGGCGCAGGAATCCGGCGAGCAGGAAGCTGCCCCAGATATCGCCGTGAAGCACGCCAAGCAAGACTGGCACGCCCACGTTCATGAGCAGCAGCAGGGCAAGGTAATGCTTGCGCTGCCAGACCAGGATAGGGTCCTTGAACAGGTCCTGTACATTGCTGACATCCTCACGGGTGGCATCCCAGTCACGGATCATCCATTCGAAATGGGAATACCAGAAGCCCTTGCCGGCGGAATAGGGGTCCTTTTCGTCATCGTCCACGTGCAGGTGGTGGCGGCGGTGGTCGGAGGCCCAGGTGATGCAGTCGTTCTGCAGGGCGCATGCGCCGCCAAGGGCAAAGATGAACTTGAGGATCGGGTGTGCCTTGTAGGATTTGTGCGACCACAGGCGGTGGTAGCCCGCCGTGATGGACATTTCACAGAACACCATGAGGGCCAGGAACCAGGCCCACTCGTAGGCATCATAGCCATACCGGATGCCGTACCAGGGCACGATGGTCAGCGCGACAAGCGGGGGGATGCCAAGAACGGCGAGATTCAACCAGCGGATGGGGGGCTTGGGCGTGTCGGTAGACATGATCTGGATTTGTTGGCCTTGGTCTGTTTTGATGAGGTCCTAGGAGAAAACTAGCACGGATAAAGCGGACAGGTAAACCTGCAAAAACCAAGGAAAACGGTTGCCGGGGTTCGAACAGGCAGGATGGATTCGCTATAATCCGCTATCGCCCATTTCCGGCTAGAAAGAAGCTTCATGTCATCAGGCAGTTACCCAATTAAAACCCTCGATATTCCGTTCAGAAAAAAACCTGATCCCCTGCGCCAGCTGATGACCCGTGTGCTGATCGGCATGGGAGTCAACCTGCTGGCCGTAGGTATGGCGCATGGCCAGGATGGGGCCGTTGAGGAAATTATCGTCGAGGACACGGTGGGTGGCGCATACCGCATCGACCAGAGCTCCATCGGCAAGTTCACCGAACCCCTGCTGGATACCCCGCAGTCGGTTACCACGATTTCCTCGCAGCTTATGGAAGACCGCAATGTCATGAGTCTCGACGATGCCTTGCGCAACGTGCCGGGAATCACCCTGGGCGCCGGGGAGTTCAGCTGGCAGGGCAACAACCCGTTTATTCGCGGTTTTTCCTCGCGCAATGACATGTTCCTCGACGGTATGCGTGATCTGGGCAGTTACGCCCGCGACCCCTTCAACCTGGAATCCGTGGAAGTTTTGCTGGGCCCGTCCTCGATGGTCTTTGGCCGCGGCTCCACCGGGGGGGTAATCAACCAGAGCACGAAGAAACCCATTGACCAGGAACTGCGCAGCCTGCACGTGAATCTGGGCAATGCGTCTACGGCCAGGGCCACGGTCGATCTCAACCAGCCACTGGGTATCGGCAGCGGTACGGCCCTGCGCCTCAACCTGCTTGCCCACAGCAGCGATGTTCCGGGCCGTGACACCGTGGAAACCGAGCGCTTTGGCATTGCGCCCAGCCTGAGCACGGAACTCGGCAGTGCCACCCGGCTTACGCTGAGCTACATGCATCTGGCAAGTGACAGCATTCCGGATTATGGCATGCCCTGGATCAGCAATCGTCCCCCGCGAGTGGACAGGGAAAATTTCTATGGCTTCGACTCCGATTACCTGGAAACCGAGGCTGATGTATTTTCAGGTATTCTCGAGCACGAATTCAGCCGCGCCTGGTCGCTGAACGCCCAGTTGCGCTATGCCAATTACGGGCGGCGCAGCTTCATCACAGAACCCCAGGTGGGGCCGTCATTCACCCAGGCCGACGCGCCGGACAGCGTGACGGTCGAGCGCATGATTTTCACCGGACAGAGCGATGAAAGCATGCTCCAGGGGCAACTGAATCTGCGTGGCGATTTCACGACAGGCAACGTGGAGCATGCCCTTATCACCGGCATCGAGATTGCCAGTGAGGCATCCGACCCTTCATTCGGTTTCGCCTCGCAAACCCCGTATTTCGATTACGGCATACCGGTGCCGGCGACCAATCTTGCAAACCCGGTCGCCGGATCCTATACCGGCATCACGGCGACACGACTGACCTCGGACGCAGACAGTGACACCGTGGCCGCCTATCTGCTCGATATCCTCAAGTTCGGTGATGGCTGGCAACTCAGCCTGGGTGTGCGCTGGGACCGTTTCGAGACAGGCTATGCCGAGCGTCGCCTTGATGTGGACGGACTGCAAACCTCGAGCAACCGTTTTGACACCAGCGACAGTGAATTAAGCTACCGCATGGCCCTGGTGTACAAACCGGTGGAGAATGGCACGCTGTATATCGGTTGGGGCACTTCGTTCAACCCGTCCGCTGAATCCGTTTCCTTTATCAACAGTGGCAGAGGGTTGACCGTTGGTGATGTGGCGCTGGACCCCGAAGAAAACGAGAGCCTCGAGTTCGGCATCAAGTGGAGCCTGCTCAACGACAGGCTGCTCGTGGACGGAGCCGTGTTTCGCATCACCAAGGACAACGCGCGCGTGGCCGACCCGCTCAATCCTGGATTCAATACCCTGGCCGGCAGGCAGGAAATAAAGGGATTGTCACTGAACATGAGCGGCGGTTTCGGTGACATCCTGCATTTCACGGCCGGCTATACCCGGCTTGATGATGAACAGCGTAACACTATCAACGGTACTACAGGCCGCATAAACAACGTGGCACAGAACAGTTTCTCCTTCTGGCTGAACTGGGCGACGGGCGAGCGCTTCGATTTCGGCATTGGTACACGCTACATGGATGACAGGGTCTTCGGCGCCAAGCTCGCCGACGATTACTGGGCTCTCGATGCGATGATGAAATACCAGTATTCAGCCACCGTCACCTACAAGCTCAATCTCACCAATCTTGCCGACGAGTACTATTTCGACCAGTTGCATCCCTGGCATGTCATCCCCGGACCGGGCCTTGGCGCCGTTTTTGCTGTAAATTTCGACTACTGACCCGTCATCCCGGAACTGTCGATGCTGATACACCTTACCCAGGTACTGAACAAGGAAGAACTGGCGCAGTGCCGTTCCGCCCTGGCAAACGTGGAGTGGGCCGATGGCCGGGGCAGTGCCGGCTACCTGTCCCGGGCCGTTAAAAACAACCGCCAGCTGCCTGACAACCATCCCGTGGCCCGCGAACTGGGAGAACTGGTCGTCAGGGCGCTGGACCGCAATGAGCGCTTTACGGCTGCTGCGCTTCCGCAGAAGCTGGTACCGCCGTTGTTCAACTGCTATGAAAGCGGTGGTGAATATGGCCGCCATGTCGATGGCGCCATTCGTCCAGTGACAGGCACTCCGTACCGGGTGCGCACGGATCTCTCTGCCACCCTGTTCCTGTCCGACCCCGATTCATACGAAGGCGGGGAGCTGGTCATCGAGGGCAACCCGGGTCCGGCCGAGGTCAAGCTTGCCGCCGGCGATATGATCCTGTACCCGGGCACGAGTGTTCACGGCGTCAGGCCGGTCACATCCGGCCGCCGGCTGGCCGCCTTCTTCTGGATCCAGAGCATGGTGCGCAGCGACCAGCACCGCACCATTCTCTATGAACTGGACAACGCCATCCAGGAGGTCGCGTCAGCATCACCCGACCAGCTAGCGCTCACCAACCTGGCAGGCGTCTATCACAATCTGTTGCGGGAATGGGCGGATACGTGAAGAACAGAGTAAAGAGACAAGAGGCAAGAGGCAAGGAACTGCAGGCGGATATTTACGCTATATCCTTTTATCGGTTTATCCCTTTATCGATCCGGAACCATGACTGAATCCAAACGTTTAAATACCGATCTGGAAGATTTATTGACTGATCTGCAGACACGTCTGGCATTCCAGGATGAAACCATCAACGAGCTAAACGACGTGGTCACCGACCAGCAGCAACAGATCGACAGGCTGCGTGAGGAACTGCGAATTTTCAGTGACAAGCTGAAAACGTTGGAAGAGTCGGTCGATACCGCCCCACAGGACGAAAAACCACCGCACTATTGAGTCAGCCGCAAGGAGCAAGGGGTTAAATAGTCGGCCCTGTATCCCTTTATCCTTTTATCCCTTTGTCGAAAATCTTGATTCCTGAGTGGTGTCGGCAAACGGCCTTGCGGCCTATGCCGACCTGCAAGCGTCGAAGAATCATCCCTTTATGGCTGTCACTTCCTCGGCCTGCGGGCCCTTCGTTCCCTCTGATACGGCAAATTCCACGCGCTGCCCCTCACGCAGGATGCGGTGGCCATTGCCCATGATAGAGCGGAAATGAACGAAGATGTCTTCGCCATTGTCGCGGGTTATAAAACCGAACCCCTTGCTGGCACTGAACCACTTCACGCTGCCGGTTTCCTTGTTGCCGCTACTGGCGGGTTTGCTGCGTGTCTTTTTCTGCCTGGCCGGGGCGTGTGCCGCGCCTTCAGCGGAACAGACCCAATAGCAGCTGAAACAGCCGCCGAGAAATGCGCTGGCGAAAACGGCGAGCGGTTGGGGAAAAAGTGTGTAGAAGTCGATAAAAAATGCGAGTGCGCAAAGCACGATCGCCACTATTAATGAAGCAATAATGATTTTGGTGTTCATGGCTGGCTCTTTGGTATTGGTAATTTTTCTTGTTCTTATTTTCTTGTTATTACTGCAGTGGTGAGGAATAAAAAAATATCTCACCGCAGCATGCGCACGATGGTAACACTATCGAAAGCGGGATTTAAAGACTGGGCGGCGATTACCGGGACGGTGTGCCCCGGCAGGAATTCAAGGCAGGGGCCTACAGGGGGATCGGAATGCCGCCGGCGCGAATTTCGACGTCGGTATCCTTGTCGCTGCCTTCGATTTCGCTCGGTGGTGCATCGCATTCCTCGAGGATGGTATTCATCCGGCTCTTGTCCCTGGCAAAGAGGTCAAGATCATACTTGAGCGAGACGTCACGCCAGGCGATGGCGTAATCGCAGTGGTAACTTTCTTGCGGCGGACGCCAGCTGCCTATGCCGCGATCGCGTTTCTTCTCGTGGATGTCACGACCGACGGCGATCAGGTTAAGCGGGTCGTTGGCAAACTGCATGCGCTTGTTGTCGTCCCACTGGTAGCCGTTGGAGGCGTTGGCGTAGACCGGCGAAATGATATGGTCGATCTCGAGGCGAGCGGCGCGGTCAAACACGTCGCCGGTATAGGGGTCGGTCCATTTGCCCATCCGGACCTCGCATTGGCGCGGGTTGGAATACGTGACGGGTACTTCGCTGGTGGCAACGAGTATCTGGGTGCGAACGGTCTGACAGTCACCGGTGACGATCCAGTGCGGCCAGTCTTCCTCGAGGTAAAACAGGTCCTGTTCCCGGTTGGTCAGCCGCGAGCGGCTGGCGGGCATGAAATCGTTGCGGTTCGGTGCCTGGCGGCAATTACCCTGGTGGCAATGGTAAAAGCCGAAGGGGTCCCAGTGACCGCCGTTGCGGTCAACGCCCTTGTCAAAATGGGCGCCGGCGCTGGCGCTGACCAGGCTGGCTATGGCCAGAGGGATGATCTGTTTCAGGTTCGCCATGGCGCTCTCCTGATATGATGCAGGGGTTGAACTATGTTTCGAAACGGGCGAAGAAAATCTATTTAAAACAGCAGGTTATGGCTTATTGTCACAACTGCTCAAGCTTGCCGACCTGCTCCTGGAGCTGGTTCAGGGTTGCCTGGGCATTAGACAGTTTTTCCTTTTCCTTCGCAACCACGTCGGCCGGGGCATTATCGACAAACCTGGCGTTGCCAAGCTTGCCGGACAGACGGGCGATTTCCTTTTCCAGCTTGTCCCGTTCCTTGGCCAGGCGACCGAGTTCAGCGGCCACATCGATGAGACCGGCCAGGGGCACGAGAACTTCCATATCACCGACCACCTGCATGGAGGCCGGCGGTGCGGCGGCCGGATCATCTAGCCAGGACACGGATTCGAGCTTGGCCAGCTTGACCAGGAACTGTGCATTGTTGGCCAGGTATTGCCTGTCGCGGTCTGCACCCTTGGTCAGAAGCACCGGGATATCGCGAGCGGGCGATATATTCATTTCTCCGCGAATGTTGCGTACGGCGATGATGACACCCTTCAGCCATTCCACTTCATTGTCGACTTCGGGGTCGCTGCTGCGGGCATCCTGCACGGGGTAGGGCTGGAGCATGATGGTGTCGCCTGCTATGCCGAGCAGGGGTGCGGCCTTCTGCCAGATTTCCTCGGTGATATAGGGCATGAAGGGGTGCAGCAGGCGCAGACTCTGCTCGAGTATGTCCAGCAGGGTGTGGCGTGTGGCGTTCTTCTGCGCGGCGGTGGCGTTGTCGTCCCAGAGCATCGGCTTCGACAGTTCCAG
>Ga0181585_10002104_pt1 | contig 17673 bp, 15 predicted proteins | sample 071ome_29_FD_132469 | JGI IMG/M metagenome (GOLD analysis project Ga0181585, IMG submission 132469) | Coastal salt marsh microbial communities from the Groves Creek Marsh, Skidaway Island, Georgia - 071407BT metaG (megahit assembly) | ecosystem: Environmental > Aquatic > Marine > Intertidal... | reverse complement strand
TTTACGACACGCAATCCGCTAGATGCACGATCGACGCCGTACTGTACAGAGATCGCCAAGATGGTCCAGGCGCCGATCTTTCATGTCAATGGTGACGATCCCGAGGCTGTGATCTATGCGGTGGAACTCGCTCATCGTTACCGCATGCATTTTCATAAAGACGTTGTCATCGACATCATCTGCTACCGGCGCCTCGGACATAACGAAGCGGATGAACCGGCCATCACACAACCGTCAATGTACCGCGTCATCCGGGCTCTGCCGACCACACGTGAGCGTTATGCCGACAAACTGATTGCCGAAGGCACTCTCACTCAGGCCGAGAGCGAATCCCAGGAGGCGGATTACCGAAACGCCCTTGATGAAGGCCGCGTTGTTTATCCTCCAGCTTATGATGCTGACAAGTCGCGGTTTTTGGTCGATTGGACCCCTTATCTGGGTGCAAAGTGGACAGATCCGGCCGAGACCGCTATCAGCCGCGAAAGAATCATGCGTCTAAATGAGCGCCTGGTTACCCTTCCAGAAGGATTTGAGCCGCATCGACGGGTGAAACGACTGCTGGAAGATCGAACCCGGATGGCCCAAGGGGAAATCGCGATGGACTGGGGTTTTGCGGAAACCATGGCTTATGCTTCTTTGATTGAGGACGGATATTCTGTCCGACTGTCAGGCCAGGACTCCGGACGCGGCACCTTCTCGCATCGGCACGCGGTATTGAAGAATCAGGCGCGTCGCCAGCCCTATGTTCCCCTTCGCAGTATCAGCGATGATCCATCCAAATTCCTGGTAATTGACTCCCTCCTTTCAGAAGAGGCCGTGCTGGGTTTTGAATATGGTTATGCCACCACGGAGCCCAGGACACTCACCATCTGGGAAGCCCAGTTCGGAGATTTCGCCAATGGCGCTCAGGTCGTTATTGACCAGTTCATCAGCAGCGGCGAAGCCAAATGGCAGCGGTTGTGCGGCCTGACACTCTTTTTGCCCCATGGGATGGAGGGTCAGGGCCCAGAGCACTCCTCGGCCCGGCTCGAGCGGTTCCTGCAATTATGTGGCGACAACAACATGCAGGTTTGTGTCCCGACCTCCCCTGCCCAGTTCTTTCACCTGCTGCGGCGGCAAATGATCAGACCACTGCGGCGCCCACTGGTTGTGATGACCCCAAAGAGCCTGCTGCGCCACCGGCATTCTGTCTCTTCTCTCAACGATATGACACAGGGACATTTTCAGAACCTGATCGATGACGCGTCAATTCAAGACAAGGCCGCGGTGACCCGGGTGGTCCTTTGTACCGGAAAAGTTTTCTTTGATCTCGATGAGGGGCGGATCGCCCGCAAGGACTCTACGACGGCCATCATCCGGCTTGAGCAGTTGTATCCTTTACCCCAGGAAGAGCTCGAGACAGCGCTCACCGGGTATCCCAACTGTCAAACCCTGGTTTGGTGTCAGGAGGAGCCCCGTAATCAGGGATCCTGGCACCGGATCCAGAATCACCTGTCACGCGCACTACGCAGAGGTCAACGTCTTCAACACGTAAGCCGTGACGCATCGGCCTCACCCGCCGTGGGGTATTATCAGAAACACCTCGAGGAGCAGGAAACTCTGGTAAACGAGGCGCTGGGATCGCCTTCCGCCTCGCTTGCCGCCACCGCGTCAGGGAGTTAAGGGAGTTAAATAAGTTGTCGGTTGAAATCAAAGTACCTATGCTGCCCGAGTCGGTTGCGGATGCCACCATGCTGCATTGGCATGTCAAAGTTGGGCAACCCGTACGCCGTGATGACAACCTCGTCGATATCGAAACCGAGAAGGTGGTGCTGGAAGTGCCCGCACCTAGGGACGGCGTCATCACTGAGATTCTGCGCACAGAAGGAGATACCGTTCTGGCGGATGACGTGATTGCGCTCTTCGAAGAAGGGCCGTCAGATAGCGCACAGACGGAGTCTCCGGTCCCCGAAGAAACGGACTCAGTCCCGGTGGAGGATTCTGCTCCGGCAAAAGAAGTAACCCCTGCGGCTGATACGTCCTCGCCTGCTGCAACGGAAACCACTCGTGCCGCTGCGCCGGCCGGACCCGCAGTAAAGAACCTCGCCGCGATCAAAAGCGTTGATCTTTCAGAGGTTCAGGGGTCTGGACGCGGTGGACGCGTCCTCAAGAGCGATGTAATGGCCTACGCCGACTCATCCCCTCCGGTCGCCGCAACTGAAGAGGCTCAAGGGATTCGTCGTGAGCCGATGAGCCGATTGCGCAAAACGATCGCCGCGCGTCTTATCGAGGCCCAGCACAATGCTGCGATTCTGACCACGTTCAACGAAGTAGACCTGCATGAAGTCAAATCCCTGCGCGCCCGTTACCGGGACGCATTCGAAAAAGCCCACGGCGTACGCCTGGGTTTCATGTCCTTCTTTGTCAAAGCCTGCGTCGAGGCGCTGAAGCGTTTTCCCATCATCAATGCAGCGGTCGACGGATCTGACATCCTGTATCACGACTACTACGATGTCGGGATTGCCGTATCATCACCAAGAGGTTTGGTCGTACCGGTGCTGCGAGGCGCAGAGCACCTCGGGCTTGCGGACATCGAATCGTCTATTGCCGCCTTTGGCGAGCGCGCCAAGTCCGGCACGCTCAGTCTTGAGGATTTGACCGGCGGCACCTTTACGATCACCAATGGCGGCGTGTTTGGGTCAATGCTTTCAACGCCTATCCTTAATCCACCACAAAGCGCGATCCTGGGCATGCACAAGATACAGGACAGGCCCGTGGCCATGGATGGCAATGTTGTCATACGTCCGATGATGTACCTGGCATTATCTTACGACCATAGAATCATCGATGGCTCAGATGCCGTTTCTTTCCTGGTCGCGATCAAGGATGCACTTGAGGACCCTGCCCGTCTGCTGCTGGAAGTGTAGGCAATGAATTCGGTGCGCCCGCTTGGCACCTGACTCTGATATTTCAAATGAGCAGCACATTACATGAGTGACTTCGACGTCGTTGTAATCGGCGCGGGACCTGGCGGATATGTCGCTGCCATCCGCTGCGCCCAACTTGGACTGAAGACGGCCTGCATAGACCGCTGGGTGGGTAAAAATGGCAAACCCGCTGTGGGCGGAACCTGTCTTAATGTCGGGTGCATCCCTTCCAAAGCCCTGCTGGATTCTTCAGAGCGGTATGAAGACATGCGACAGCATGCGGCAGATCACGGGATCCACACCGGCGACGTGTCAATCGATATTGAAAAAATGCTGGCCCGTAAAGACAAGATCGTCTCGGAACTGACAGACGGCGTCAGCGCGCTCTTCAAATCCAACAAGATTGTTTTCCATGCGGGACATGGCTGCCTCGTCGCAGCGGGCGTCGTCCGGGTATCGTCTGAAGATCAAGATGACCAAACGCTCACGGCAAGACACGTTATCCTGGCGAGTGGGTCGCAGCCTGTTCAGTTGCCCGGCATGGCGGTGGACAACCAAACGATTTTTGACTCCTCCGGCGCGCTCGACTTCCCCACCGTGCCGAAAAAACTGGGGATCATTGGAGCAGGAGTGATTGGATTGGAGCTTGGCAGCGTGTGGCGACGCCTTGGCGCCCAAGTCGTTATCCTGGAAGCGGCCGAGTCTCTGCTCAGCTCAGCAGATGCCATGATCGCGCGGGAGGCCAAAAAACAGTTTTCTCGCCAAGGGCTGGATATCCGTCTTGGCTGCAAGGTCACGCAAGTCGACAATACCGAGAATGGGTGCACCGTCCACTATGTTGACGGGGAAACCAACGAAAGCATTGGTGTGGACCGTCTGATTGTCGCAGTGGGGCGCCGACCCTGTACAGACGGCCTCCTGGATCCGAATTGCGGAGTCACACTCGACGACCACGGGGCGATTCCGGTGAATGCCGATTGCGCTACGACTGTGCCGGGAGTCTGGGCCATCGGCGATGCGGTGCGGGGGCCCATGCTGGCACACAAGGCCTCAGAAGAAGGTATCGCAGTGGCGGAGCGTATTGCTGTCGGAGGCAGTCACATGGATCACTCAACGATTCCGTGGGTGATTTACACCCATCCGGAAATCGCCTGGGTCGGCGCGACAGAAGATGAACTCAAGTCACAGGAGATTCCCTACACCGCAGGCCTGTTTCCTTTCGCAGCAAGCGGACGAGCCAAGGCAGTCGGTGCGACAGACGGGTTCATCAAGATTCTTGCCGCTTGTGATTCAGACCGAATACTTGGCGCGCATATGATTGGTTCTCAAGTGTCGGAATTGATTAATGAAGCAGTACTTGCCATGTCGATGGAGGCCAGCGCCGAAGACCTGGCCCGCACGGTGCATGCCCATCCAACACTCGCAGAGGCAGTTCATGAAGCGGCGTTGGCGGCCGACGGCCGCGCCATTCATAAAGTCAACCGCTAACGTATTTGACGTGCGTGTGCTGCGCCAGGCACTCGCCTTCTTTTGCTCAGACCACGCCCGAAGCACCCGTAAGTGCCTAAATTCATGATATAATTTTGTGCAGCGTTGAAAAAAGCGTCTCTCGCTTGATCCGCGCTTTTGGCATAAAACCTCCTGCACCACTACAGCCGTACAGACACAACGCCTAGTACAGGACTCTCATGAAAAAAGCTGATCCGGTTCTCAACTACGAAGAATTCGCCCACCTCTGCTACGACGTCGTCAAAATTGAAAAAGCAGAACTGCCGAGCGGCGGTTCGGACGGCACCTGCTATCGCTATGTGGTCGCCAATTCGGTTTCTTCCGTCACCGGTTATCGTCAGGGCACCAAACGCGAGGTCACTCAGTATTGCGCCACCCTGATTGAAGACCTGAACCTCAGAACCATCCCCAAAAAGAAAGTCTAGCCACGACCCGCGGCCGGGGTACGTCGTTCCCTAAACTAGATGGATCTTTGAAGCCGCGGACATTCTGACGCGCCAATACTGGAATCCCCATGCCAATTGGCCAGATTCCCCTTTCTCAACTTGCTCTGATTTTTATTCCCGTCGCGGCAGTGATCGTGATCCAATGCCGATGGTCGTTGAACTATCGGGATACCCTCTATGGGCTTGCCCGGATGGTCGGGCAGCTTTTGGCCGTTGGCTATGTGCTCGTGTTTTTATTCGAGTCCGACTCACCACTGGTGGTCTCCGCCGTGCTGTTCGTCATGATTGCGGTCTCCAGCTGGATTGCGCTGCGGCCACTCGCCTCTTCCAGCCGGGGACTGTACTGGAGATCCCTGGCCTCAATTACCGCCGGCGGGCTCCCTGTTTTGATACTGGCCACCCAGCTCGTTCTCGATGTTGATCCCTGGTATGCGCCGGAATTTCTGATTCCCCTCGCCGGGATGATTTTTGCCAACGCCATGAATGCAGTCAGTATTGCCGCAGAACGTTACCAGGCTGAAATCGATAACGGCCGGAACCCAAATGAGGCACGGCATCTCGGCATGCAGGCGACAATGATCCCGCAAGTGAACAGCCTTATGGCGGTCGGACTGGTGTCTCTGCCCGGCATGATGACAGGACAGGTTCTCTCCGGCGTTTCTCCGCTGATCGCAGCGCGATACCAGATTTTGGTGATGTGTATGATTTTCGGCGCCTCGGGGATTGCTGCCGCCTGCTTCCTGCGGTTATGGCGCCACCAGACCTCGCGTTAGCGGGGCGTTACTTTCGGCTGGCCGATACCTGAAGTGCCAGCGCAGCAAATAAAACGGCTCCGCCTATCAGTGTTGTCATCGTAGGCAGATCATCAAGCATCAGCCAGACCCACAGCGGCGCCAGCAACGGCTCACCCAATGCAAAAAGGGTTAGCTGAACAGCGGGCACTCCCTGGGCGGCCAGCGCGAACAGCACGCTACCCAGTCCAAGTTGAACAACGCCGAGCAGCGTACACCACATCGCCTCGATCCATGGGATAACGAGACCGACACCCGTCCCGATGCTGACCGAGAAACTGACCGCGGTTCCGATTGCTCCGCCAAAGAACACTGCCGGAGTCATGTCGACGTTTTTGCCGACCCGGAGACTGACGGCATAGATGCCAAAAAAAACGATTCCCAGAATTGCCACCGCCACGCCCAGGGTGTCTCCAATCTGCAGTCGTCCACCGACCATGATGCCTATCCCAAGGATAGCCAGCACGATACTGACCCAGACTCGTACACGCACCTCTTCCCCTAGAAACAAGCGGCCCAACAACGCCGCCAGAATCGGCGCCGCGGCCATCACAAACACCGCTACAGCAACGGTTGTGTACTTCAGCGCAACGACGTTGCACAACATGGCGCCGCTCAACAATGCACCAGAAATAATCGTCTTCAGTCCACCCATTCGCAATACCGCAAGGGTGGAGCGCCGATAGCGGATCAAGGTCACAGCCGCCACAAAGAGGGTGAGTGCGAGGCACCGATAGAAATTGATCTGCCATTCCGTTGCCTGCTCAAGCGACTTGACCACAACGCCCGCGAGGCTCCAGAACACCGGCGCGGTGATCGCGAAAACATAGTGACGCTTCAAGAGGCCTCTCCCAGGGTGCATTTTGCTCAAGACACGCGTTAATCTACTGCTGGTTGACCGATTTTGACACTACGCGGATTCAGATATGCCTGCCCAAGCCCAGTGGTATTTCGACTTTGTCTCACCTTATGCGTACTTGCAGTTCAAGCGCCTCAACGAGGTGCCTCCATCGCTCGACTATGAAATGGTGCCAATCCTTTTCGCCGGTCTGCTGAAGCACTGGGAACATAAGGGCCCGGCCGAGATTGAACCAAAGCGAATAGATACCTATCGGCATTGCCAATGGCTTGCGGAGGACCTGGGCATACCCTTCCGGTTGCCGCAAGCGCATCCGTTCAACCCTCTGCCCTATCTTCGACTTTGCATCTCGCTCGGAAGCTCTCCGGAGGTAATCGACAGTATTTTCAGCTACATCTGGACCGAGAGTCCGCCGGTCCACGCGGAAGTGGGTATTGAGGAGATCGCCCGCAGACTCGAGATTGACGATCTGAAAGCCTCCCTACAGGCGCCAGAGACAAAAAATCAACTACGGGGCAACACCGAATGCGCTATTGAGGCAGGCGTTTACGGTGTCCCGACTTTTGTAGTCGGTACAGAACGCTTCTGGGGGCTCGACCAGATGGGAATGCTGACACAATGGCTTGCAAAACCCGATGAGTTGGCTCACATTGCAACCGCGAATCTCTCCGAGCTGCCGACGGGCCTTTAGAACAACAGCTCGATGCGTTGGCTGGCTCACTCGATAGAACTCTGAATTCATATTTTTGGGAGGAATAATGGAAGAAACAGGTGTCGCCCGATCGTATCGGGCTGAGACGCTGCAAGAGCAGCAGACCGCCTACGACGATTGGGCCAAACAATACGAAATCGACCTGTGCGCCATGGGATACCGGATACCGGCCGTCATGGCCGCAGTCGCGACACGTTTTATCCCAGCCAACACCGCACCGATACTGGATGCCGGATGCGGCGGCGGTATCCAGGCAGAACCGCTCGCGATGCTGGGTTATGGACCGATTACAGGCATTGACCTGTCTGAAGGCATGTTAGAGGTGGCCCGCGCAAAAAGCCTCTACCAGGAACTGCGGCAGATGACACTCGGCGAAAAGCTTGACTTTCCAGATGACAAATTCGCTGCGATCATCTCAAGCGGCACAATCACCCCGCATCATGCGCCTCCGAAGAGTTTTCAGGAGTTGATCCGGATCGCCAGGCCTGGCGCCCCAATTATCTTCAGCATGCGGGACGATCCGGCGCAAGAGCCACAGTACCCCGAGGCAGTAACAGCGCTTGCCGAGGCTGGTCTGTGGCGCAACGTATTCTCAACTGAGAGCTTCTACAGCATGCCCTACGGCGAACCCGAGATCACCCACCGCATCCACGTCTACGGAGTCACCTGATCGGGGCGCCCTGCGCTCTTTCAAGCCGCGTAGCTTAGAGATTACCGGCCCAGATCGGGGGGTGGTAACGACCCCAACGCAGCTCCTGTTCCAACTGGGCCGCGAGTTGGAGAATCAGATGATCCTTGCCAGAGTGGCCGGCCAACTGTACCGCACAGGGATGCTCACCCTCATTAAGCTGCACAGGTAGAGACGCAGCAGGCTGACCGCTGACATTACAGATATAGGCAAAGGGAGCAAACGCATGGCCTCTTTCTCCCCAGGTCTCCATATCGAAATTCTCTGTACGACTGTCCATGTAGCCCACCGGGATCGGATCGCTGGCAAGCGTCGGAGTCAGGACAAGATCATAGTCAATCATCGACTGAATCAACTGCATGGACGCTTCATGTGCCCCCTGGCGGGCGCGGTAGAGGTCCATGGCGCTCAGCGAGGCCACCCGCTCCCGCACATAATGGGTCAGGGCCTCCAATTCCTGATGTAACGGCTCACGGCCAACTTCCTTGATGCGGTTTTCAATCTCGTAAACCACGTCCACCATCCAAAGATCTTCCATCCAACTCCCCAGCCCCAAGTCAGAGGGATAGGTGTACTCCTCAACCTGGTGCCCCATGTCGGCGAGGAGGCGGCTCACCTTGTCCACTGAGGCCGCCTGGTTCCTTCCCACAGCATCCCCATATGGCGTCGATGTCGAGACGCCGATGCGCAGCTGGGGCAATTTCTCCTCAAGAGCGGAGAGGTACGAACTCACTTCGGGTCGGATCTGGTAACGACTGCCGGGCATGGGTCCCGCGGATTGATCAAGCGCTGCCGCACTGTCCCGCACTGAACGGGTCAGCACATGATCTGAATTGAACCCGTTCGAGAACTCCATAAAGTACGGGCCCATGGGATTCAGGCCGGTTGTTGGCTTGAGTCCAAAAACCCCACAGCAGGCAGCAGGAATCCGTATCGATCCACCTAAATCCGTTCCGTGTGCCAGCGGGACCATTCCGGAGGCCACTGCCGCTCCGGCGCCCCCGGAACTGCCTCCGGTCGTCACCTCCGGATTCCACGGATTGCGTGTCACGCCACGAAACGTCGGCTCACAGACAAAATCCTCAGCAAACTCCGGGGTGTTGGTTTTTCCAAGGATCACCAACCCGGCATTACGCCATCGCGACACCAATTCACTATCCGCTCTGGGAGACGCCCCCTCAAAGAACCTGCTGGAAAACGTAGTCGGCATATCTGAAGTGAACTGGTTGACATCTTTCAGATAGAACGGCGCACCCGAAACGGGGGAGTCGGGCAGGTCTTTTTCGACCTGCTCACGAGCATTTTCAAAGTTGGTCATCACCAGAGCATTCAGTTTAGGGTTGAGGTGCTCTGCCGCCTCAATGGCCACCTCGGTCACCTCCCTCGCAGAAACTGCCTTGGTTCTGATTAGGCGGGCGAGCCCCACCGCATCCTGGTCTGCATAATCCTCAAAGTTCATGAGTCACTCCTTTATGGCTTTATCGTTTTGCCTGCTGGCAGAGGCATTCTTGATTGGGAATTCAAAAGCGTTTCAGAGTCTATTCCTCAACCCCTACCGCGGATTTTCGGGGCAATATGCTGATGGATGCAGTGCTAATACAAGTCCGGCCACGCCGCCCCATCACCCTTTCTCAGACTTAGCCCTCGCTGCTGGAACGGTACGCTTCGTATTGACGACGAGTCGCGATATGGCCCGCGATATGCTTGGCATCATGCCAGACACCCCAAATAAACGATGATCCTCGGCGCGAAAGCCAAGGCAGCCCGACAAAATAGACGCCAGACTCAGATGACACACCGCGCTGATGCCGAGGCTTACCTGTCCCATCCAGTGCATCAACCTTCAGCCAACTGTAGTCGCTTGAGAAACCTGTCGCCCAAATCACGGTGCGAATACATTTCTCGGTCATATCCACTTCGCGTATCGGGTGCTTCATGCAAAAGGGATCAGGCGGCATTTCACGGGCTTTGGGCTCAAGAGGCAGATCAATGCCATTACGGTCCACATAAGCATCCGCCGCATCCAGCAACGACAAATAACTCGCATCACCGGCCCGAATATTTTCACCCAGGTCATCCTGAAAACGAATCATCTTCCCCTCAAAGGCCTGCGTCTGACCCAAAAGCGTGATCCCGCGTTCTGCCAGTTCACGAAAATCGATGGTAAACCCCCCATAAGACCCAGTGACCGAGATCGTGACGTGTTCTTTACCCCGCTCGACCGTTTCAAGATCCCAAAGTCCTAGCACGCCAAGCCACCATACAAAGTCCCTCCCCCGATAACTGCGGGGCGGGCGATCATGCGGCCCAACCGAAAGGTAGACCTGTCTGCCGGCACGTTGCAGCTCATCTGAGATCTGGACACCCGACGAGCCTGCCCCGACCACCAGGACGTTTCCCTCAGGCAGCTGTTGCGGATTTTTGTACTCCGAGGAGTGGATCTGAAAGATGTCGTCGTATGACTTTGCAATAGGGGGAATCGCGGGATTCTGAAACGGTCCCGTTGCAACAACCACCCGCTGTGCTTCAAAATTTCCTTCGCTGGTCTCTACGTGAAAGCCCGAACGTTTACGGTTGCGCACCACCTCGGAGACCACAACGCCCTCTTCGATGGGCGCGTTATAACGGTTCGCATATTCAATGAAATAGTCGACCGTTTGCGACTTCGTTGCAAAGTCGTCTGCTCCGATCCCGGGAAACTCCAACTCCGGAAAGCGGTCGTGCCACGCCGGCCCGTTTGCCACCAGTGAATCCCAGCGCTGCGACCGCCAGCGCTCTGCAATACGGTCACGCTCCAATACGACATGCGGCACCTCAAGCTCTGTTAAGTGCCGGCTGGTTGCAATGCCGGCCTGACCCGCGCCAATGATCAGCGTATCGATCTTTCGTGACACTGTGCTCTTCTCTCAAGGGCTCGCTGTTAGCGCTCTTTTAATCACCAACCAAACCGATGGAGAATCGCATCGCGGTCCACATCGGGTTGGGCCGCCAAGACGCGGCTCACCCTATTAATGGTTTTGTAAATCTTGTTGTCGCAGGACCGTTTTCGACTATGCCCTACTGCTCATTGCCCTCAAAATCATCTTCTCAGTGACTTCGCCAACAATCTGATTGTCGTCATCGACCACGGCAAGCGGTCCATCACTATTCGTCACAAGCTCGATCAGGGAGTCGATCTTTTCGTTGTGGTTTACTTTACGTGCACCATTGATACGCGCAGCGTCCGAGACGCTCTGCATGACTTTACCCACGCTGACTACTTTATAGCGGGGCACATCCTCCGTAAACTCGCGAACGTAATCGTCGATTGGGTTGGTCACGATCTCTTCGGGCGTCCCAATCTGCACGACTGCGCCGTCCTTCATGATCGCGATGCGGTCTCCCATCTTGATGGCTTCAAGAAAATCGTGCGTAATGAAGATCATGGTTTTATGCACTTCTGCCTGGATACTGATCAACTCATCCTGCATCTCACGCCGAATTAAAGGATCGAGGGCGCTGAACGGCTCGTCAAAGATCAGAATTTCCGGATCCACCGCCATCGCTCGCGCCAGCCCTACACGCTGCTGCATTCCGCCTGATAGCTCCCGAGGAAAATGATCCGCCCAGCCGTCGAGACCAACCTTCTCTAGAACCTCGAGTGCTTTTTCCCTGCGGGCCTTTTTGTCCATGCCCCGTATCTCGAGGCCGAAGGAGATATTGTCGATGACTTTGCGGTGGGGAAAGAGTCCAAAGTGCTGGAAGACCATACTCATCCGAAAACGGCGCAGCTCGGTCAACCGGGCTGCATCAAAGGACATGATGTCCTCACCATCGATCACCATGGAACCGGCAGTCGGCTCGATCAAACGTGAGATACAGCGCACCAGTGTGGACTTCCCACTCCCCGAAAGCCCCATCACAACGAAGGTCTCGCCGGTGTTTACTTCGAAGGAGACGTCCTTGACGGCGATCACATGTCCTGTTTGCGACTGAACCTCGGCACGGGACAATGAGCGATCGAGTTGTTTCAGAGTCTGCTCGGGATAGGCTCCGAATATCTTCCAGACCTTATTGCAGGCAATCTTCGGGGTTTCCGACATTCAATCTTCTCTTGAAGCCATTGGTAGAAAATACTTCCGGCCTGAAGAATTACTTTTCGCTGATTGAAGCCGGTTTTCTTTAAAGATATGCTAGTGGATTGATCGCGTCCAGGCAAATTTGATGCAGGATTCCAAACCCATTTCAGGCAGTCCATCAGCGGACGGTTTATGGTCCGAATACCGGCATTGGGTGATCGGAGCGATCGTTCTCGTCGTATCAATTCTGATCTGGCAAGCCCAGGGCGGTGAGACCGTCTTTCCAGAGTCGTGGATCAGCGCCTTTACTTTTGCCGATAAAGTCAATGAATTCGACCGTTGGATGCGGCCCTTTCTGCAACCGACCACCCGGGCGCTAGGCGCTGGCGTCACGTGGTTCTACGAATACATCGTCGATCTTCTGATCTTTACGCAGTGGCAGATTGTGCTGGTGGTCCTGGTCCTGCCTGCGTTTGCCTACGGAGGTCTTCGCCTAGGTCTCTTTGCTGTCGCCGCTGTCGGCTCTTGGCTTGTACTGGATATGTGGGACGAGGCCATGGAGACACTCAGTCTGATGTGTATCTCCATTGCCTTCAGCGCCTTTCTTGGCATCGCACTCGGTATTGGCGCCTCCCAAAGCAATCGACTCGAGACGGTTATCAAGCCTATTCTCGATACGATGCAGACGCTGCCGGCCTATATCTACCTTATTCCTGCCTTTTTTCTCTTTGGCATCGGCGCGCCGGGCGCCATTCTTGCGACCGTCATCTACGCGCTCCCGCCTATCGTACGCCTGACCAATCTCGGCATTCGACAGGTTCCCGCAGGCATTGATGAAGCGGCAACTTCCTTTGGCGCCACAACCCGTCAATCCCTGATAAAGGTCAAGATTCCCCTTGCTATTCCGGCCATAAAATTAGGCATCAATCAAACAGTGATGATGGCGCTGGCGTTGGTCGTGCTGGCCACATTTATAGGAGCCCCAGGCCTTGGTGATATCGTGCTGCGGGGGATGCAGCGCCTGAACGTTGGCAAAGCCCTTGAAGGCGGTCTCGCTATCGTTTTGATGGCCATCCTGCTCGACCGGGTGACTCATGCGATGGGTCAGGAGCAGCAACGCACTGATCAGGGGCGAACCCAGATCTTCCGGCTTTTTCCGCAGTCCCTCGAATCCCTCTCGCTTATCCGATACCTGGAGCTCGCTATCGACTTTGTCTGGCGACAAATTGGTCGGGTGGGCCGTGGCGCCACCCACGCAGTTGCTTTTATTCCTTGCGCTCTTATTCGGACTTACGATGCAGACTGGAGTTCCAGGCTCCGGGATTTCCTGCTGCGGCATTCTTTTTTTATCGCCAGTCTTGTTTTGATCTGGGTCATGGTACTGCTGGATGCCTACGCCGATATTTTTGGCAACTTTCCAAAGGCCTGGGAATACCGCTTTCGCACTCCTGTCAATCAGTTCATGGATGTGCTCGTCACAAATGAAACGTTCTATGCAATCACCACGGGCATCAAGAAAGGGCTGTACTTCGGATTGATCAATCCTCTTAACACTTTCCTCAAAGGATTGCCCTGGTGGTACACAAGCCTCTTCTTCGTCGCTATCGCGTATCTTGTCAGTGGGCGCGCGCTTGCGGTGATTACCTTTATCGGATTTTTGTTTATCGGCGCGACCGATTTGTGGGCTTTCAGCATGATTACGCTGTCGACAGTCACCGTGTCGGTGCTGATCTGTTTCATTGTTGGTGTGCCGCTTGGCATTCTGGCGGCCTACAGCAAAACTGCGGACGAAATCCTGAAACCCATACTGGATACCATGCAGACCATGCCGGTTTTTGTATATCTGGTTCCGGTCATTATGCTTTTTGGCGGGGGGCAGATACCGGCCGTGATCGCAACCGTGATCTACGCGATCCCCCCATTGATTCGATGCACGACTCTCGGTATTCGCGAACTGCCTGATGAAATCGACGAGGTCTCTGATTCATTTGGTTCATCGGTTTTCCAGACTCTGATGAAAGTGAAGATTCCCATGGCGATCCCGGCCATCATGATTGGCGTGAATCAGGGCATCATGATGGCCCTTGCCATGGAGGTCATCACCCCGCTCATCGGCGGCAAGGGTCTGGGGCTCGAGGTCTTTACCGGAATGAGCACCGCCAGCATCGGAATGTCTTTGCAGGCCGGTATCGGGATCGTGCTGCTCGCCATCATCCTCGACCGGATATCCCAGGCGTGGACAAAAACGCAGCGGGAGGCAATGGGTCTGTCCTAGCGGTCAGAATCCACCGATTAGAGCCAGGACTTCGAGGACTATGCGCAACCGGAAAGGTATCCGGATAACCCGCTTTTTGCTGTAACAAGATCGATTCGCCAGGGGATGCCAAGGAATCGCCAGATTGTGGTAGAAATATGGGTATGCCAGTACGGCATTGAGACATCTCAAACTACGAGGAGGACAATAAAGTGAAGTTCACTTTTAAAGCGGCTCTTGCCGCAGTCATCATGAGCGTTGGCCTTGGTGCCGGCTCAACAGTGCAGGCGGGCAAACGCCTGGTACTCCCTGATCTTGACTGGACCGGCGCTATCGTGACCTGTCGGACCATTCAGTGGGTGTTGGAGAACCACATGGATTACAAGGTCAAGACAGTATCCATGCCGGGCGGGCCTGGCGTTTGGGAAGCGATTCGCGCTGGCGATATCGACTTCTACTGCGAGACCTGGCCGTCATACAACCCGATCAAATCCGAGTACCTGACAGAATACGGCGGCGACGGCTCGCTGGTTCGGATCGCAGACACAGGCATTATCGGTGCCAGTGGTTATTTCACACCCCGCTACGTGGTGGAGGGAGACTCCTCACGCGGAATCGAAGCGGTGGCGCCAAATCTGAAGACCGTGCAGGATCTCAATCAGTACAAACAATACTTTAAAAGTCTCGAGTCTGGTGATCGGGGTAATCTCATCGCGTGTCCAGAAGTTGCCTGGCTCTGCGAAGACCAGGAACGCATGGATGGTCTCGGGGTAGATTTTCATGCGCAGAACATGGGCTCCGAAACGGCTCACTGGGCTGAGATGGAGGCCAAATACAAACGCGGCGAGCCTTTCATTGCCTACGCATGGACACCGCACTGGATCTTTGCGGCCCTGGACCTCGTCGAGGTGGAACTTCCTCCTTACGATGAAGCTAAATGGCCCGCGACCAACTGGCCGCAGGACATCACCTTCAAATTCGGAAGCCCTGCTTCTGTCGAGGCACATCCGGAAGTCGTTGCACTGCTCGAAAAGCATCGCCTGACCAACGATCAGCAGGCAGGAATGATCTACGAAGTAGACGTCAAAAAGCGGGATGTAGACGAAGTTGTGGATGAATGGATGCAAGCCAACGAATCCGTATGGCGTACCTGGCTGCCCTAAGCCAGCAAATACGGCGGTTCACAAAACAGGCTCCTTCGGGAGCCTGTTTTTTTGGACTCCGGAAGCTTAACTCAGAAGAGAGGGGTTGGTAGCCTTGCGTATCAAATTACGCTTCGGCCTTGTGCTGCAGCCTTTAGATGAAAACTTATGCCCCAAACCTCTCAGGCTCTTCTGCCGGTTTTAGCCCTTTTCCCACGCACTCTGACCCATCCGACCGAGAAACGACTACCTAGTTGCGTTTGCTTAAGCGTCGTATCGACGTTATCTGAGCCATGATTGAAACCGCTATTTCAGCGGGAGTTTTGCTCCCGATATCAAGTCCGATAGGCCCATGCAGTTTAGCTAGCTGACTCTCGGCTACACCAAACACTCCGGTCAGGCGATCGCATCTTCGACGGTGGTTCTGTTTCGAGCCCAGCGCACCCACATAGAATGGGTCAAGTTTAAACGCCTCCACTAGTGCTAGATCATCCAGATTCGGGTCATGGGTTAATGCCAATACGGCGCTAGTTGAGTCCCCGGCCAGCATCTTGACAGCGTCATCCGGGAGCGTGCTGACAATATCCGCACCTTTCACTGTCCACGTTTTTGCAAAATGCTCCCGTGGCTCGCAGACCAGGACATCGTAGTCAAGTGCTAGACCGATTTCTGCTACATATCTAGATAGCTCTCCCGCTCCGATAAGCAATAAACGCCATGCCGGTCCAAATACTTTTCTCATTGTTCTGCCATCGAATTCAAACTCCTGGCCTTTATCAGCTGGCGTGAGCGACGTCGTTCCAGACGACAGCTCAAGACTTCTGCAGACCTGCTTTCGATTACGCAAAGCAAAGATCAATTCATCAATCTGATCTTTTTCAATTTGTTTTTCAAACACCAACTCCAGAGCGCCGCCACAGGGCAGGCCGAAACGGATCGCTTCCTCCGAGCTTATGTGGCGTTGAATCACTCCTACCTCGGACTCTTTCTGATGCACTTCTGTTAACTCTTTTTCAATGCAACCACCCGAGACGGAACCAATAATTGCCCCATCGCCTCGAATCGCCGCCATCGAACCCACAGGACGTGGCGCAGAACCCCAACAACGTACAAGTGTTACCCATTGGACCTGATGGCCGTTAGCCAACCAGTTCTCAACATGTTCTAAAACTTCGAGGTCACTGTTATTCAAGATCGAAATCCATCCGTCGCTCTGACTCTTGCCAAATCATGCAAAGTATCAACATCTATATGAACTGATTTACTTTCAACCGGGCAGAACCAAACGGCATCAGAATTTTCCTTGATCAGGAGTTTCCCGCCCCGATCGCCCCTCAACGAAGACAGTTGAGGAAAGAATCTATTCGACCAAAGAACCGGGTTACCGGGTTGGTCTTCGTAAGTGGGGACCACAATTTCGGCCCGTGGATTCCTATTAAAGTCATGCACCAATTTATCAATTGTCTTGGCAGATATCAGGGGCATATCTCCGAGCATAATCACAGCGCCTTTCGCAGATTTATCTACAGACCTTATTCCCGCGCTGATTGATGTACCAATTCCTTGCTCATAGTCTGGATTCATGACATAGGTGACGTCTTCGCGTGCTAGGTCATTTTGGATTCTTTCGGACTCATGACCCAAGACAACAATGACGCTACTGATCTGACTTTCCTGGAGGGCGGTAACCACGTGGTGAAGTACTGATTTTGCGCCAAGCTTCTCAACGAGCTTGTTTTTCGGCCCCATCCTTAACGATCTACCGGCAGCCAGGATAACTGCTACTACATTTGGATCGGGGCCTGAGCCTTGCTCCTGACTCATTTCTCGCACGAATACACTGCGATTGATTTGACAACGGTCAGTCATTTCAGAACAGAAGCGACTACGAGTTTTTGACAGTCGAGTTAATTTGGGGCGCCCTCAATCCAAGAACGCGCCAAAAGCCTATGAAAATGGCGCGCCCGGAGAGATTCGAACTCCCGACCTCATGGTTCGTAGCCATGCACTCTATCCAACTGAGCTACGGGCGCGTACTGTGGGAAGGTCCGCGATTTTAACATGCGGGTCTTTATTTTGATTATGGATAAATGGCGGAGAGGGAGGGATTCGAACCCTCGATGGAGCTATTAACCCCATACTCCCTTAGCAGGGGAGCGCCTTCAGCCGCTCGGCCACCTCTCCTTGAGTTTCTACTTCAGATCAGGTTTTCTAATCTTCGCTGCCGGAGTTTCCGGAACCGGCAGAATTCCTTCCATCCTGACTATGCTGTGCATCACGGTCCAGAATCTCCTCCCGATGCACGGCG
>Ga0181585_10002094_pt1 | contig 17711 bp, 14 predicted proteins | sample 071ome_29_FD_132469 | JGI IMG/M metagenome (GOLD analysis project Ga0181585, IMG submission 132469) | Coastal salt marsh microbial communities from the Groves Creek Marsh, Skidaway Island, Georgia - 071407BT metaG (megahit assembly) | ecosystem: Environmental > Aquatic > Marine > Intertidal... | reverse complement strand
TGGCACACGATGGTGCCAAGCACCCCAAAAAGATCGCAGGCGAATGCGTTATAGAATACAAATACGATGGCGTTAGGGTTATTGCTATTGTGCAAAACGGTAGTGCAACCTTATATAGCAGAAACGGGAAAGTACTTTCCAACTTCCCACATATCGAAGAGGCACTTAGCAAACCAGAGTATAACGATACTGTATTTGACGGCGAGGTTATGAGTGATAACTTCCAAGCACTAATGAAGCAAGTACACCGCAAGGAAGGAGCTCAGACACAGGATGCTTATCTGGCACTGTTTGATGTACTATCCTTGGACGAGTTTCAAGAAGGCGAAGGATCACAGTATCAATTTGATAGAAAGTTGGCCTTAGAACAGTATAGAAACGTAGATGATTGTATTCGTGTTGTTGATTACTGGGTAGTAAACTTTGATAAGCCAGAAGGGCAAGAGTTGTTTGATGACTTAAACAAAACTGCCCTAGAGAAAGGTTATGAAGGCTTAATGATCAAGCCTACACACGACATCTACAAGTGTAAGCGAAGTCATGCATGGCTCAAGATTAAGCCGTTTATTGAGGTTACACTGGAAGTTGTGTCTGTAGAGGAAGGCACTGGCAAAAACGAAGGCATGTTGGGTGCTCTTGTTGTAGAAGGAACAGACGACGGTAAGTTTTTTCACCTAAATGTTGGTAGCGGTTTATCAGACGAAATGCGTGAACAAATTTGGGAAAACAAAGATGCTGTGATTGGACAGTTAGTTGAAGTGAGAGCAGATGCTGTAACTATTAGTCAGGAGAGTGATTCTTACAGTTTGCGTTTCCCCAGGTTTAAAACATTTAGAGGTTTTGAACTAGGAGAAAAACTGTGAGAGATATTTTTGATACCAGCACGGTAGTAGAGTGCACCGACAATGGAAAAAGCATCACAGCAGATGTTGCTGAGTTCCGCAAAGGTGTGTATCTCACTGTGGTGATGAACACTGTGAAAGTCAACATGCAATACGAGTCAAAATTTGATCAGTATGTAGGCAGTATGGGTGGCCTGGAATTCATTTCCAAAGGTCCCAGAAAACTGGCATAGGTTGACAACCCAGCACTATTTTGCTATAATATGTTTTTAACTTAATCCGTAGGAGGATATAATGACAAACTTAATGATAAAAACTCGCAATGGTAAAGGTATTACTTTTACTGGCAGTTGCACAGAGGTTCTGAGTATTGACTCTGTAATCGAACATGCGGCCAACAAAAAGTGGCGGGCAAACAGCGAAAAAAGTGTTGCTGAAGAAAAAGAAGATTTGATGGAAAGCATCCGGTCTCAGGGCTTGCGTGAACCCATCACAATGTATGAGGATTCCAAGATCATTATCAGTGGGCACACCAGAACTGAAATGCTACGTCAGTTGGGTGCGACAGAAGTACCTGTTAACAGGTTGCCCAGAACTGAAAAAATGCGTGTGATGCCTGATGGTGAAATTGATCCCATGGATCCTGAAGTAATCCGTGAGCATGCTATCAGTAATACCCGTGTTAACACCACAGTACAAGGTCGTTATAACTATGCTCGTGAAATCATGAGCGCCTGGATTGAAAACTTTAATGCTGAAGACAAAGCACAGGGCCAGATCAGCACCAAAGACAAACTAAACATTTTGAAAATTGCTGGTATTGGACATGCCAGTTTTGATGTGATCGAAAATGTACGTTTTGGATACCTCAAAGAGATCAAAGGCAAAGAATATTTTGTGGAGCCCAGAGCAGATTTATATGACGATCTGGGTAATCCAGAAAAAGATTACACTGCTAGACAACTGGGTAAAATACAGTGGCAGGATTTCCGTGCCGCCAACTTTACTGACTTCTTCCCACAGCAGGACTTTATGGATGATGCTCTGGAAGCTCTGAACTTTAATGCAGTAATCAGTGCTGTGAAAGACAACCTGGACAGCATTGCTCAAGCGGCTGGCAACAGTGCGTATGCTGGTGTCAACTGGTTTAACGACACTGACGACAACTATGTTAGTGCAACCACACACCACATGATTTGTGCGTTTACATGTGTGGAACTCAACAGTGTGTTTGAAGAGCTGGGTTTTGAAGCCACAGCAGTACAGGGCAAGGCACAATCACACTACGATATCATGATACAAGACCGCGATGGCAATGATATCAGTTCAGTAGAAGTTAAAACCACATTCGGTAAAACAAACTGGGCCAGTGGTTCAAACAAAACTGGTTATGCATTGTTGTTTGCATACAACAAAGAGCGTGATCGTTTCTTTGCAGTGAGCACATATTTGGAAATGGGCGACTGGGAAGGTGGTGTGAAAGGCAAATACACACTGTCTGCACAAACCATTTACGACAAAGAAGATGTAAAGTACTACACTGGCGACATCGAGCTGGACAACGATACATATCGTATACAAAAATATAGATTGTAATCATTAGTTTTGGATAAATAGTCATAACAGGAGATTAATGTTATGACGATTGCAGTGAAAATTCTTAATGATCAGATTAAGAAAATTTCAGAAACTAATACACTTCTTGATATGCTTCTAGAATTTGAAAAGATTCTAGAAGACATTGATGTATATGCATATAAAAATTGGACCAAGGGAGAAGTCCTGGAAGGTCCTATTCTAGATCGTCATTATATCACAGTAAAACTCATGTATCCTTACAAAGACATGCCTGATCCCATGGGTGCTAAACGCCTAATGGGTAAAGACTGTTTAGTAAAGTATGCCAAAGACACCCTGATAACACCAGTAAAAGTCAGAACATTTGATGATGTGGATATGCAAATAAATGCTGACGGCAGTGTTAAGCACAAGGCTAAAACACGATCACAACCTGTGTGGGTGGTTAGTGTACAGATGCCTCGCAGATATGTGGACGAGTTTATTACAGATGTTGTAGAAGCAGACGAAGATTCATATGTAGATACTGAGGCAATTAATACTGAACAAGAAACTGCCGCTGTTCAACAGCAGACTGGACAAGAGGATGTTATATAATGGGTATTAAACATGGCGACCTGATTGATACAATAATCAGTAAAATCAGTATAGACGAATTTGAACCCAAAACTGGCAAAAGCAAAGATGTTATGGTTGTGGGTTTTAACATCACAGAAGAATCAGCCGGAGAAGATTTAAATACCTTTATAAACAGTTCTATACATGATATACGTGATGTAGAAGTATCTCCTAATCCTAACAAAGACGGATATTTTATGGTGTTTGTGGAGATGGATCGAAATGAAGATTGTTTCGAGAATGTACTTGAAATTGTAAAAGATGTAGAAAACGTTTCAGGAAAATTAAAGTGGAAAGTTCGTACACATTTAACTGACGAATACCATGCCATTGACAGTGATGAGTTAAAACGTTACTTAATTACAGACCCTGAAGAATATTTAACAAAAGAAGAATGGGAAGAGCAAGTGAGAGCAGAAGACGAAAGACTACAAGCAGAAGAAAGTGTTAACGATTCTATTATGGAATTCCTCAAAGATACTACCTTGCAATCAGTAACCATTGACGAATCAGTAATCAGTTTAACTGGATTACAAGACGAAGCCAAATTTGAAATTCAAGGCTTTGGACCAGCACAAGAAGTTATGTCAGACATTGGCATTTCAGAAAGTGCTATTGGTGGTAATGATGTACAATTAAGACAATTTAATAAAATGTTGGGTTCCAGCATTAATGCAGTAAAAATAGATGAGTACATTGTTATGTTTAACGCAGACACAAAAACAGTATTAGTAGGTAAACCATGTTAGGATTTATAAAAGCATTACCAATTATAATCTTGTTAATGGGTGCTGGCTATGCCGCACACACATTTATGATTAACGAGAAAGACAAGCGAATAGATCAACTTCAAACTCAAGTAGATACTTTAAACCAACAAAATGTTGCACTGCAAACAGCGGCCGCAACCAACGAAGCAACCATTAGAAGTTTAGAAGCCAATGCAAAGCAACAGGCACAAGCAATGATGGGTTTAACAAACAGAAACAATGAACTAAATGCAGAGCGTGACAGTTACATGAGAATATTTGCTGATCATGATTTAACCAAGTTAGCAAGAGCAAGACCTGGTAGCATAGAAACAAGAGCAAATAATGCAACAGCAGAAGTATTTAGGCAAGTAGAAGCAGACAGCAGAGAAATAGACGAGGCAGATGGTGAAGAAGCATTTGATAACTTCACACTGAAAGAAAAAGATGATTAAGAATGTATTAGCAGTATTAGGCTTAATTGCAATCACAGGGTGTAGCAGTATGCAACAGGCACCTCAACCATTACCTCCAGTAAAGGTAATCACAGAAGAAGTAAAATTAGAAATCTACCAGCCTCCACTACCCCAGGAAATCAGTTTACGTGATGTACAATGGTATGTATTAACTAATACGCCATGTAAACCTGCAACAGGTGTAAATAAAAATCCAGAATACTACACTACTGAACGTTTTCAGTATGAGGAGTACACCCAAGAAGATGGCACAACTGCCAGACGTGTTGCACGTGATGCAGAGGGTAACAGAATTGAATTACCACCATTGACTGACGAAAACGGAAAAGAAATAGAAGTATGTGGTAACATTGATCAAAAGATTGCTGAACTTGAAAAACGTATAGGTGGCGACTTTGTAATGATGGGTATCAGTGTTAAAGGCTATGAGAACATGGCTTATAACTTACAAGAGATTAGACGCTATATTAATCAGCAAAAAGAAATTGTGCTATATTATCGTGAAGCAACTGGTGCTTCCAGTAACGACAGCAAGGAAGATTGGTTAGAAAAGAATCAGGAACTTCAGAATGACCAAGTACAAGATGCTGAACGTGACAATGAAACACAAGCATACGAAATCAGCGTACAAGAAACACCTAAGGAAGAGACAGGATTTAGTTTGAGAAGCCTGATTCCAGGAATTCCAGAATCTGACTAAACACATTGACTTAGTACTGTCTTAGTGCTATACTATATCCATGGATTACTATAATATCTTGGAGATTGGCCGTGATGCCGATCCCAAGCAAATCAAAAATGCCTACCGCAAATTAGCAAGCAAGCATCATCCTGACAAGGGTGGTGACGAATCTAAATTCAAAGAAATCCAAAAAGCATACGAAACACTTAGTAATCCAGAACGTAAACAAATGTATGATCAATTTGGAACAGATGATCCACAGCAAACACAGTGGCAAAGATATGATGGTCCAGATTTTGGAAGGGAATCACCCTTTTTTAACTTTGAGGAAATATTTGGCGGGTTTAGGCAGCGAGGACAGAGAAATCCTGACGGTATAAGTGAAGTACATATCGGATTGCTTGATGCATATAACGGAACTGATGTAGTTGTTGATTTAGGATATACTAGAGAAATTATCAAAATAGAACCTGGTACAATTAATGGCAGCAGACTCAGATTACGCGGCAAGGGGCCTTCCAGAATAAAAGGAGCACCTCCAGGAGATCTTATTATTAATATAATTGTGGACATGCCCAGAGACGTTGCAGTTGATGGTCATGACGTTTATCAGCGACTTACAATTAATGCAATAGATGCCATGACTGGTGTAGAACTGCCTTTTAGACATTTTACGAATACTGTACTTAGTGTAAAAATACCAGCGGGCATACAGCCAGGAGGCAAACTGCGATTAAGTGGACAAGGCATGCCTATATTACGCAGTGGTGGTAAGGGAAACTTGTATATTATCGTTGATGTAACAATACCTAAAATACAGAGCACACACAACAAAGAACTGTTAAATAAAATAAAGGAACAAGAAGTTAATGAGTAGTAAAAAAGATCTAATAGATGATATCATTCGCAAAGCAGTAGATAGTGCTGCCAAATTCCAGCACGAGTATGTTAGTGTTGAACATTTAGCACTGAGCCTATTAGAAGATCCTCAAATTGTTGAAATATTTAATGACACTCAGACAGATTTGACTGCTGTTTTAGGTGATTTAAAACATTACTTAGAGGACAACGATTTTAATGGCTTGCTATCCATTAATGGAAGTAAAGGTCCTCCCAGAAAGACTCAGGCGGTTGAGCGTGTTTTCCAAAGAGGTATGGCACAAAGCATCTTTAGTGGACGTGATACGATTACGCCAATGGATTTATTAATTGCAATATTGAGCGAAGATGATTGTTTTGCCAGATACTTCTGTGAGCAAAATGGTATGACTCGCGATCTACTCAGCGATCATTTAGAAGAAAAAATCAATACAGAGCAAAGTTTAGAACTGATACAGGAGTTTACAGTAAATCTAAATGAGGAAGCCAAAAACTTTAAAATTGATCCACTGATTGGCAGACATACTGAAGTTGATGACCTTGTACATATACTCGCCAGACGCAAGAAAAATAACTGTGTCCTAGTAGGAGAGCCAGGTACAGGTAAGACTGCTATTGCAGAAGGCTTTGCTAAAAGAATTGTTGATGGTGAAGTACCAACATCGCTAAAAGATAAAGTTGTATACAGTTTAGATATTGGTAGCATGCTAGCAGGCACTAAGTATCGTGGCGATTTTGAAGAGCGAGTTAAAGGTCTTATTAAAATATTAGAAGCAGACCCTAATGCTATCTTGTTTATTGATGAAATACACATGATTATGGGAGCCGGATCTACAGGGCAAGGCAATATTGACGCAGCTAATTTGTTCAAACCTGTATTAGGACGTGGTCGTCTGTTGACTATTGGTGCTACTACACCAGATGAATGGGCTGATACTATTGAAAAAGACGCCGCTATGATGCGTAGATTTGCCAAATTGGATATCAAGGAAACTGATGTAAATGCTACCAAAGAGATCGTACATGGCTTGAAGCATTACTATGAAGATTTCCACAATGTTAAGTACGACAGCAAACTATTAGACAAGAGTGTCGACTTAACTGACAGATATATTAAAACAAGATTCTTTCCTGATAAAGCACTGGATGTAATTGATGCGGCTGGTGCCAAAGTTAAATTAAGGGAAGACAAAGAAGTTACCATGGCTGATATCGTTACAGTTATCAGTAAGATTAGTAAAATTGGCGAAGATGTAATTGACACTGAAAGTACTAACATGTATGCCAAGTTAGAAAGTAATATGCAAACCAAAGTGTTTGGACAAGATCAGGCGCTGGACAAAATTGTAGAGGCAATACTGGTTAGTAAGTCAGGCTTGCGTGAACCACACAAACCAATTGGTAGCTTCTTGTTTGTGGGACCAACTGGTACAGGTAAAACTGAAACTGCTAGAGCACTTGCTGATGAACTACAGGCAGACCTAGTGAAGTTTGATATGAGTGAATATCAAGAACGTCATAGTGTTGCTAAACTGATTGGTGCTCCTCCAGGTTATGTTGGACATGCTGAGGGTAAAACAGGACAAGGACAATTGGTTGCCGCAGTGGAAGATTCACCTAATTGTGTACTACTGCTAGACGAAGTAGAGAAAGCCGCTCCAGAAGTATTACAAGTATTGCTACAAGTAATGGATGATGGTAAAATCACAGGCAGTATGGGCAAGGTTGTTGACTTTAGTAATGTTGTATTGCTTATGACTTCTAACTTAGGAGCCGCAGCCAGCGATACATTAAAGATTGGTTTTGGTGATCAAGCAAAGACTAAAGAAATGTCTAAAGCAGTTAATAGCTTTTTTGCACCAGAATTTCGTAACAGATTAGACGCAGTTGTAGAGTTCAATAAACTTGAGCCAGAGCAAATGTTAAAAATTGTTGATAAGTTAGTGTTAGAAACAAATAAATTATTACAGTTAAATGACAGCACCATCACACTTTCTGTTACAGACAGAGCACGACAGCAGTTGTCAGAGGATGGTTATGAGCCTAGTATGGGTGCTAGACCATTAAAGAGACTATTTGAAGATAAAATTAAGAAACCGCTAAGTAAAAAGATATTGTTTGAACAAGTACATGATGCAAACATCAAAATAGACTATGAGAATCAAGAGTATGTATTCGTCATATGAGGCATACATTAGAGCACTATTACCAAGCAAAAAAGATTTAAAGTCTGTTACCAAAATTTCAGGTCCATTTACATTGCTACCCAGCAATGGAATATATTTCAAAAGATATCCCTATAAAGTAAAACTAAAAGACTGGGCGCCAGAAGAAACAGACTATTATAAAAGAAGACGTGAATATGTTTTACGTCGAATAATGTTTGAAGATTTCCTGGAGCAAGAAGCAGAAGCAGGACATCGAATAGTTATGGGTAGAACTAATACCCTAATATATTTGCGATCCTATAAAGACTTAAAAGTGTTTGTGGCATATTTCCATCAGGATATTTTGTCAGTGTATGGACCTATAAATCAAGAACATATCAATATGTTACTGAGTCCTGAAATACATTGTGCCGTCAGAGGTCCATATTATAAAAAATATGATTGTAAGGTTTATGTTTGTTACAAATGGAATAAAAATTGGGCAACTTCTATGTATTCTTTAAGTAGTAAAACGGATCGTATTTCAAAAGTTAACGAAGCATTAGACTTTTTTGATGCAAATATTCCTTCAGATGATATACGCAGAATGTGTTCATATTATAGAACTGACGAATTCTATACTTCTTACAAACATATAAAACAATTAGCACCGTTTATTAATTTACAATTTCCTGACATCAGAATGATTATCACAAAATGTCTTTTTAAGTGATAAATACAATAGTAACACAGGAGATACACATGGCTAAGATAGTTAGTGATGCAGTGGTGATTGAAATCAGCAGAATTGCTAAAGACGATGAACAACTTGATTCAGTTGTTAATGATGAAATCGTTGGTACTCTAGAGCAAGTAGTACAGCAATTAGTTGGTGATGGCGCTGTAGTAGAAGTTAAGACAACAGGAATAGTATAATGCCAATTAATAGACGTAGTGTAACAATTTTTAGTGCATCAGGCACAGAGATGAATAAGTACTCCGATGCTGTGAGAGGAGATAGTTATTATGGTTACACTGATGGCTTGCACACTATGCAAGTTATTTACAGCCAGTTTGTGGGCAGATTAAGAGTACAAGGTACACTGAGCTTAGAACCCCAAGCAGGCGATTGGTTTGATATTGTTCCAGAAGTAACCGCAGGACGTAGATTTAATGAAAATGGCTATGTCCAGTTTAATGCTGATAACCCTGCAGACGGTTCAGAAGCATACACATTCCAGGGTAATTTTGCCCACGTTAGAGCTTTCATGGATAGAAATCATGTGGGTGATGGCGAAACCTACGATCCCTCATATGGTCAAATAAACTCAGTCATCTTGTCCAGTTAATTTAGATAAATAGTTGTAATAACGATGTGTCTAGTTAACAGGACAAAGCATGGCAAATACTTATATTCAATTAAATGATACTCCGTCAGACTACGTAGGCAAGTCCTTACAGTTTGTGCGAGTAAACGGTACAGCTGATGGATTGGTATTCAGCGAAATCGGACTAGAAAATCTAAAAGACATGAGAATTACTGGTGCGTATGCACCAGATGGTAATGATGTACTTGCATGGAATGCTGGTGCCCAGGAATGGCGACCTACAGATAATGATCCATACAGTCCTGGTAATGGTTTAAGCAAAAATAACAAAGTACTAAATGTTGTTGCAACAGGCGGACTTGTTGCTAATTCAAGCGGCGTGTATATTCAGGACATTGCAAATATTGCTGGTACATACGGCAATTCAACTCATCATACAGTTTTAGATGTTAACAGCAAAGGCCAAATCACTAATGTTTCGCTAGTAGAGTCCACAATTAACACAGCCGAAACTCTTAACACAAGTTTTGTGGCAAATGTTTTAGGCACATCAGGACAAATTCGTGTAACTGGTGGTACTGGTATAAACAACACTGCAACCATTGACCTAGTGGCAACAGGTGTAACAGCCGCAGTATATGGTAATGCTACACACCTACCAAAAATAACAGTTGATACTTATGGTCGTATCCAAAACGTGGATATGATTGAGATTGCTGGAGGTGGCAACAGTAATATATCAGGCAGTTCAAACGTATTAAACTTCCAGAACATTGTTGTAAGTGGACAAACAACAGTAGCAGCTGATAAAATAAACGACACATTAACCCTTGCAGGTACTGGTGCTGGTGTAATAACCACACAGGCAAATGCAGATACAATATTTTTTGGTGTTAACAGTGCGGTAGTTGCTAATGAAATCAGTATAGAAGACATAATCTCAGGCAGTACTGATGGCGACCTACTACAATGGTCAGCTGCAAACAGTGCGTGGGAAGCACAACAGGTAACCAGTTCGTTACCAGATACAGGTGTAACTGCAGGTACTTACGGTAGTGTAAACAATGTTGCACAATTTACAGTAGACGGTAAAGGCAGAATAACAAATGTAACTGAACTTGCTATACCACAAGGTGATATCACAGAAGTTGTAGCAGGTGATGGTTTAATTGGTGGTGGAACGGGTGGTAATGTAACATTAAATTTAGAAGACAGTCCTGTAACAGCCGGTACATATGGTACTGCAACTGTAATACCACAAATTAATGTAGACAGATATGGTAGAGTTGTTGGTGTTGTCAATGTAAGTGTTGCTAGCCATATTCAATCATTGAGTTGGAACGCAAGCACTGGACTATTATCCATTGGTGGTGGTAACAGTGTAAATTTAAGTGCACTACGTGACACTGATGCTCAACTCTTAACACTTACAGGTAATACATTAAGTATTAGTAATGGTAACAGTGTTGATCTCAGCAGTTTTGCAGGTGGTGGCGGGAGTGGTACCGCTAGCAACGCATTTAGTACAATTTCAGTTGTAGGCGAATCAGACGTTGTAGCAACTAACGAAGATACATTAACACTTGTTGCTGGTAGTGGTGTAAGCATAGCCACTAATGCATCAGCACAGAGTGTTACAATTAGTTCTACTGGTGTTGTAAACCAGGGACTAGATTTTGGAACATTTACGAACCCAGTAGGGTTCACATTAGATATGGGAACATTTTAAAGTTTAGGAGACGAAATAAAAATGGCTTTACAAATAAGAAGAGGTTTACAGGCTAATTTACCAGCAAGTCCCGCCGATGGTGAATTACTGTATGCCACTGATACAGGAAATTTATATATCGGAGTAAGCGGGTCTCCTCAAATTATTAGTTTTTCAGGTGGTGGCGGTGGTGCCAGTGCTATATCAGATCTAACTGATGTAGCAAGTGTTAGCGGGATAACAAATGGACAGGCACTATTATGGAACACTGCAAATTCAAGATTTGAATACGGAACCGTTGCAAGCAGTTATGGAGATTCAGATGTACTTTCTTTAAGTGAAGGCAACTGGGCTGGTAACATTATACCTTCAGCAAACGTAACATACGATTTAGGTAGTGCAAACTATAGATGGAAAGATTTATATCTGAGTGGTAACACAATTAATTTAGGTAGTACTACACTTTCTACTGATGGTGCTAATTTATCACTGGGTTCAAATACTCTTGCAACTCAAAATTTTGTTACAGCAGAAATTAACGCACTTATTGGTGGTGCTCCAGGTACATTGGACACACTAGGCGAAATTGCAAACGCACTAAACAGCAGTAATGCACAATTAAGTGCGGTAGCATTTAGTGGTGAGTATTCAGACGTTCAAAACAGACCCACAATTGGGCTGGTAGGAAACTCTCTTTCCTATGATGGTACTTCTATAGATTTAAGCAGCGTAGTAGGTACGCAGGGTGCTACAGGATCACAAGGTCCACAAGGTAATACTGGACCACAAGGTGTAAGTGTAACTAATGCTAGCCTTACAGGCTCTAATTTAATTATTACACTTAGTGATACAACAAGTATAGACGCTGGTAATGTTAGAGGACCAATTGGACCACAAGGTGCTACAGGTGCGACAGGTCCACAAGGTAATATCGGTTTAACTGGTCCACAAGGACCACAAGGTAATGTAGGTCCACAGGGTGACGGTAATGCTGGAATCAGTTCAGCAACAGTCACAGCAGGCGATTTAGTACTCACATTAAATGATGCAACCACAATCAATGCAGGTAATGTTGTGGGACCACAGGGCACAGCAGGTGTAGGTATTACAAGCACCAGTTTAGTAGGCGGTAATTTAATACTTAACTACTCAAATACATCAACTCAGGATGTTGGTAATATTCAAGGTATACAAGGTACGCAAGGTCCTCAAGGTAATGCAGGTGTCGACGGTGTGTGGATTACTAACGCAACCATTAGTACTGACGATTTAGTTATCACGTTAAGTAATGCTTCAACAATCAATGCAGGTAATGTTAGAGGCCCAATTGGTTTAACTGGTGCAACAGGCGCAACAGGTAATACAGGTCCTGCAGGTAATGATGGTACAAACGTAAGTACTGCTACAGTAAATGGCTCAGGTAACTTAATACTTACATTAAGTGATGCTAGTACAATTGATGCTGGTAATGTTAAAGGACAAGACGGTGCTGTTGACCAAACATTAGACTTAACCGGTAACGTATTAACTATTAGCGGAAGCAATAGTTCAGTTGACTTTACTACTGTTTTAGGATCATTCCATGCAACTAATACTGATGCACAGACACTGAGCATCAGTGGTAACACTATTACAATCAGTGGTAGTAGTAGTTCGGTTGATTTAACATCAGCACTAGGCAATGTGTCAGGCGGAGGCGGCAGTGGCATTGCTGATCTCAGCGGTAATGTTATATCAGATTTAGGCGATGTAAGCAGTACAACACCAACTGACGGACAAGCTCTACTATGGGATAACGGTAACAGCACATGGGCACCAGGCACTGTAAGCAGTGGCGGTGGTGCAAGTGCGTTGGGTGATTTATCAGATGTAAGCACATCAGGCGCAACCAGTGGACAAGTATTAAAATACAATGGTACTAGTTGGGCTCCAGCGGCGGACAACACAGGTTCAGGTGGTGGTTCAGGCGGATCAACCATAGAACGATTTGAGCTTACTTATAATAGTAATGGTACCCTAAATGCCACACAGAACCTTTCATCAGGTATTAGCAGTGTCGTTATTAATGACTCAAGTGGTGGTGATGTAACAATTACTTTTGACAGTGGATTTAACTATCCACCAGCAAGTATCCTAATTTATGGATATAACTACACAGATAACAAGTATAATATTGTACCATTTACAACAGATATGGGACTAAGAGAAATTGCAGCTGGTGGCTCAAGTGGTTCACCAACCAACTTCAATGGTAGTACTCAACAGGTACTCAAATTAAGATTACGTGAAGACGAAACTGGTGCAAGTAGAGGTGGATTTGGTACAGTTACACATGCCTGGATCCAGTTCGTGATGTACGACTAATATGTGTAGGAATAATTTTTAATGAGTTCATACAAGTCTAGGCAAGTAAAATTAAATCATCCAACTAAGGTTTTACCTGTCAGTGTTAGTGCGATCAGTGGCAAGGAAAGATGGCCACATGCAAATGGTAGTGCTGACAAATGGTATGAGGGCGGTATAAGTCCAAAATATTATAGATGGGAAATCACATTCGGTGTAACAGCACAGAGTCACGGTTCACACTTAACCAGAGACGATTTTACATACAACGGGTTAGATGTTGTTGTAGGTGACTGGATTGCCAGTGCTACTGGTGGAGCATGTCTTAAAATCATTTCAGTGAGTGCCAAAACCAGAACCAGTGTTACTTGTGTTGTGGAGGATTGGTTAAGATACAATACCTTTAAACGAAGTTCAGGTAATGGTATTTTTAATACAGGTTCTGCAGTGGTGTTTGGACTCAATGAAAATGGTATACCCATGCTGGATCCACTACCCACAACAGTGTCAGCGTCATTTTATTCAGAAGTAACCAGCAGATTTAATTACTTGAACCCGCAACTAAACTATGTACTAGATAAAGAAAGTCACGGTTTTAGTAAAGGTGATGTAATTGCTGTAACTGAGAATGGTTTTGTAAAGGCAAATGCAATCACAGCAGACAAGATGATTGGTGTTGTTACAGAGGCAGGTCCTGGACCAGATCAATTTATGATACTGCCAAACAACAGAATTATTGACTTTGATCCCAATATTCCAGGTTCACAAGGTGACTTTATATACGTGGAGACTGATGGCTCTTTACGCAATGCAGAAACAGATAGTGGCAAGGTAGCATTTATAAACATACAGAGTGCTATAGCCACAGTGTTAACAGGCGATCAGGGCAATCCCACAATGGGGGACGGTAACAGTATAATTTTAAATGGACAAAGCATCACATTCAGTGGTACTGCTGGTATTTCCAATATAGCACAAATATCATCACAAATTAATTCCCACTCAAGTAATCATAATGTTGTTGCAAATGTTTTACCTTATGAAAATATTATAACATCAGATAGTGGTGGCACAATTTATGGACTTGTTGGTGGTTATACCCCGTTCAGTGTTTATATAGACAGTGGTAGTGGTAACACACTGATCAACTTCACCACAAATGGTAGTCAGTATCCTACAGTGAGTACTCCGGAAGACATGAAGATTGATATAGATGCTGTTAATATTGCTAATTTAACTGTTAATGCAACGGCAACAGAACTAACTTTAACAGAATTAAATGGAAATGCTATAAACATTTACAATGGTAATGCAGAAAGCGGTGGTTACTATTTTGTGGGTGCAAGTAATATTTCAGGCTTACCAGCAAGCACAGCGGCCACTAATGCAGAAAAATTACAACTCACCAGATCAGACGGTGGTGAGATATTAATATACGAAGATAGTACCTTATTCCAGGATGAAACTGGAATATTCTCAGGACACACAGGTAGTGTTCCACTAGCAATGAACATTGAACAAGGTGTGCGTACAGGTGGTACAACTGTGGTAGGTACCATTAGTGCACGTGATGCACTAAGCCCAGCGGCAGGTGATCAGGCTTATGTTACCAACAAAGGTGACGGTGAGTGGGGTCTGTACTTGTATACTGGTAGTGCCTGGGTAGAAATTTCAAACGCAGACAGTGCTAGCACTGATGCGAAGACACTCACAACAACTTTCACAATGCCTGCTTCAGGCTTTGGTGTAAGTACAACAAACAATCTGGGGAATATATCTCCAGGAAGAAGAATTATTAGTGTGGGCATCGAAGTGAATACAGCCTTTAGCGGTTACTCAGGAAATACTGTTCCAAACATTGAACTGGGTACCATTACAGATCCTGATATTTTTGTAGATGACGTTAGCAACGATCTCACTGATACAACATCGTTTATCCAATATCCAGAATACGTTTATCCTGACTCTAACACACAAGATCTTGTGATCAGAGCCAGATGTAATCATTATCAGTCCAGTGCTGGCAATGTTACTATCAAGTTAACGTATGTGTGATTTAGATAAATATAATTTAGCATAGTGTAGGTTAATATACTCATTATGTTATCGATAACTTAATATATTAGATATACTAGGAGAAATATAAAATGGCTGATATTAAGAACTTTGGTATTAAAGGTCTTGCAGCTGACGTCCAAATGGGTAAAAGCGGTGGTCGTCTTAAGTATGATTCCGGTAACTCACGTTTTGACTTTACTCAATCTGACGGTTCAACATTAGAGAATATCAGATTAGGAAGTGTGGTTGCAGGTTCATGGACAGCGACAGCAATTGATCCAGCATACGGTGGTTTAGGTACAGACGTATCTAGTAGCACTGGTATTGTTACTCTCTCATCCGGCACAACTAGTGTTGCGGCTATTGATTTAAGTGATGCTAACTTAATTGATAGTTCAAGCACGTTGCCAGTAGCACAAGGTGGTACTGGTGCAAACACTGCTGTTGGTGCGAGAACTAACCTAGGTTTAGGTTCAATTTCAACTCAGGATGCTAATAATGTTGCTATCACAGGTGGTGCAATCGATGGCGCTGTAATAGGCGGCACGTCAACAGCGGCTGGTTCATTTACAACTGTAAGTGCTTCAGGCGGTTTTACTGGTGACTTAACCGGTAACGCAAGTGGTTCAGCAGCAACACTAGCAACAGCAAGAGACATTGGATTATCAGGAGATGCATCAGGTAATGTATCTTTTGACGGTTCAGCAGATGTTAATTTAGCATTAACATTAGCAACTTCAGGTGTTACAGCAGGTAACTACGGTTCAGCAACACAAATTCCAGTACTAAGCATTGATGCAAAAGGTAGAGTAACATCTGCTTCTAACATTTCACTTAGCACAGGTTTTGACATTGCAGGCGACAATGGCTCAAATGATACTGTAAACGGTGGTGAGACATTAAGCATTGTAGGTACAGCAGGACAAACTGAAACAACCATTACTAACAACCAAGTGGCTGTTGGTATTGTTGACGGTGCTTCAATTGCAAACTTAACAGTAACTGGTACATTTACATCGGACGATATCACATCTAGTGCTATTAGTATTGATGGTGATGCAACTATTACTGGTAACTTAGTAGTTCAAGGTACGCAAACAACAGTTAACTCCACAACAGTTGAAACTGCTGATGCTATCTTCAGAACAAACAGCAATGGTGCAAACACTGATGCTGGTTTTGAAGCAAACACAGCAAGTGGTGTAAAACAAATTCTTTACACATCTGTTGGTAGTGAGTGGGACTTTGGCTCAGAAAATGTTAAGGCTTCAAGTTTTGAAGGCGACTTAACAGGTAATGTAACTGGTGATGTAACTGGTACAGTTAGCAGTATTGCTAACCATGATACTGGTGACTTAGCAGAAGGTTCAAACCTTTACTGGACAACAGCACGTGGTAACGCGGCTATGGATGCTTACTTGGTGGGTGGCACTGGTATTGATTATACATCAGGCACTATTGATCTTGCTGATACAGCAGTAACTCCAGGTAGTTACGGTAATGCTACAGCGATCCCACAAATTACTGTAGACCAGCAAGGTAGAATTACCTCAGCAAGTACAACAGCAATTAGCACAAGTTGGACATTAGCAGGCGACAGTGGCTCAAGCACAATTGACGGTGGCGACACTGCTAACGTACTTGGCGGTACTAACATTACTACTTCAGTAAGTGGTGATAGTGTAACTGTTGCATTGGATAATGATGTAACACTGAGTGGTAACATATCAGCAGCAGACGGCACATTTAGTGGTGACGTTTCTGTAGGTAATGTTACAGTAGGTAGTGGTTCAGGCGGCACAATTACTGGTGTTGCAAACATTACAGCAAGTGGAACAATCACTGGCGGCACATTAACAGATGGTACTGCTTCATTAGCAAGTGGTAATATTACTGGCGGTGTTGCAGCTACATTCAGTGGTGCAGTAACTGGTGGTAGTTTAACTGACGGCACAGCAACTTTAAGTTCAGGTGCTTTAAGTGGTGCTACAACTGGTGCATTTAGTGGAAACGTTAGTGCAGGTAACCTAAGTGTTACAGGTGCAGTTGCAAGTGCTACAGCAGACTTTAGTGGCCAAGTAGACTTTGGTTCACTAAGTGATGGTTCAATCACAATTACTGGTTTTGTTGACGAAGACAACATGGTTAGTGATAGTGATACATTGATTCCAACACAACAATCTGTTAAAGCATACGTTGATGCACAAATTACCTTAGAAGACTTAGACTTTGCTGGTGACAGTGGTACAGGTAATGTTGACTTAGACTCACAGAATTTAACTATTGCAGGTGGTACTGGTTTA
>Ga0181585_10002074_pt1 | contig 17791 bp, 21 predicted proteins | sample 071ome_29_FD_132469 | JGI IMG/M metagenome (GOLD analysis project Ga0181585, IMG submission 132469) | Coastal salt marsh microbial communities from the Groves Creek Marsh, Skidaway Island, Georgia - 071407BT metaG (megahit assembly) | ecosystem: Environmental > Aquatic > Marine > Intertidal... | reverse complement strand
TGATGATCTTGTCTCTCAAAATAGACTGCCCCTGTAGCAATAATCACTGACAATACAGCCAAAACCAATGATTGCTCCAGCAAAGAAAATCCTAACTTTTTTTTATGACTAGATCTCATAATTTTTAATTATTAGTTGTTACTTATAAAATTAATTTTTATAAATTACTAACCTTAATTTAATTATAACATATTTAAGTATTCCATGGAAATTCTTATAGCCACAGCCATTGGTCTTTGTTTTGGTAGCTTCATATCTATGCTAAGCTACAGGCTTCCACGCGACGAAGATATCTGCTTAAAACCCTCAAATTGCCCTAAATGTAAGCATAAGCTAGGTGCAAAAGACTTAATCCCTCTATTTTCCTGGCTTTTATCAGGTGGAAAATGCAGATATTGCAAAGTAGAAATCCATATCAGATATCCAGCTATAGAAATTAGCACTGCGTTTAGCTTTGCTTTTCTTGTAACATTAATGGGCGTAACAGCTTTAAGCATCTCTTTGATGGCACTAGCTGTGATCCTAATCGCTTTATCGGTAACCGACTTTGAACATTATATAATCCCAGATACACTACAAATAGCCCTTTTAGTAGTTGCTCTTATCTGGGCTTATCTAGTAAATTATAGTATTGACTTTATTTTAGGCTCAGCACTAGCCGGCTTTTGTTCTAGCTATGGGCTTGCTCTTGCCTTTAAATATTTTAGACATAAAGAAGGTTTAGGCTTTGGCGATGTAAAATTTATAGCTATTGCTGCAATTTTTATTGGTTATCAAAACTTAGTTATTTTTTACTTCTTTTCTGGTTTATTTGGGACTGCTAATGGGCTGATTTGGCAGAAGTTTCTTAAAAAGAAGCTTTTCCCATTTGCACCTAGTTTAGCAATTTCACTTTTTTTCTGCTTGATTATACCATTTATCTTTGGTAACTCTTGGGTGGAAAATTTTAACCTATTAGAGAACGTTTTTTTACGTAAGTTATTGGGGTAATTGATAGGTAATAAATATTTAGTTGGTTATTATAAGTAATGCATAAGATCCTAGCCATTTTTTTAGTCTTTTTAAGCGCAGCATCTTGTCACAGGGAAGATGGCAAAAGTTTAATACCGTTCGATGAAGATATCGGGCTGAATAGAACGCAATTCAAAAAAGCGATGATTAGCGACGAGACTAGAGAGCAACTTAATCAAACTGATGAAGTTGAAGAAATCCCTGAATTAAGCCAAGTTCTTGATACCCCAGACGCACCTCAAATAGCTGAAGGAAAGCTTGTTTCACTTACTATTACAGAAGATATTCCTCTTAAAGATGTTTTAATTGAGTTAGGTAGACTTGCCGATATAGAAATAGAAATTGATCCTTTTATTTCTGGTGGAGTAATTCTAATAGCTAAAGATCGCCCCTTTATAGAAGTGGTGGACCAAATCTCTGACTTAGCTGATTTAAGGTACAGCACTAAAAACGGGATTCTTCGCATAGAAAGAGATACCCCTTATGTAGTAAATTACCCAATAGACTTTCTTGATCTAGATCGTAGCTTTACTTCATCTCTAAGTGTTAGCACCTCGACTAGTTCTGACCAAGTGTCTAGTGGTGGAGAAAGCAGTATAAGCGCAAGCTCAGATGAAAATATCTGGGATTCAGTTAGTGCTGGATTAGAGAAAATCCTTGGCTTAGAAGAGGGGTCAGACGACATTTTTACTTATGCAAGCATCAATAAAAAGGCTGGATTAGTTAGTATTTCAGCTACTTCAAAGCAGCATAAAGTAGTTGCAGACTATATAAATAAAGTAAAAGAAAATGTTACTGCTCAAGTTTTAATTGAAGCTAAAATTATAGAAGTTCAATTAGATGAAGAATTTCAAACCGGTATTAACTGGTCAGCTATTAATAAAATTAATGGTTCTGGAGACTTAACTTCAAAAGTTACAGATACTAGTAACGTTTTCTCACTAGCTTTACGACACGAAAGAAATGGAAGTAACAGCCTAGATGGTACTTTACAGCTAATTGAAAATTTTGGTACTACTAGAACCTTATCATCACCAAGGCTAACAGCTCTTAACAACCAACAAGCAATCCTTACTTTTACTGAAAACAAAGTATATTTTGAAGTTGAATATGATACCTCTACCACTTCCGGTGAATCCAGTGTTACAGAAACCACTATCCAAAGTGAGCTAAAAACTGTGCCAATTGGTATCATCTTAAGCTTACAGCCTTCTATTAATTTAAAAACTAATGAAGTTGTAATGAGTATTAGACCTACTATATCTTCTAGCTCAACAACAGTAAGTGACCCTGCTGTAGAAATAGCTGCTGCTAAAGAGTCTACTTCTGTACAAAGTTTAATACCTCAAATTCAACTTAAAGAATTAGATACATTACTTAAGCTTAGAAGTGGTGAGACTATGGTTATTGGTGGTCTGATCGAACAAAGCAATGTTAAGAGCGAGTCTGGTGTTCCTTGGTTAAAAAGCGTACCTCTTCTTGGTTACTTTTTTAAATCACTAGCTAAGGATAATAGCTTTAAAGAAACAGTTATATTTATTAAGGCTACTATCATTAGCCCAGATTCAAGTGTGAACGACTCTGATCGTAATTTTTATAAAACTTTTACAACAGATCCTCAACCATTAGGTATTTAAAATGAAAGCTATTCTAAAATATATCTTACTCACTGCAGCAAGAGATTGGTTATTTATAGGTCTATTTGCAGCTTTAATCGCAGCTTGCGGATTATCATTATTCCTTGGTTCTACTGCCCTATCTGAGCAAGCGGCTATGCAACTTTCTTTCATAGCTGGTACTTCTCGTCTAGTATTAGTAGTTGGAATGGTACTTTTCATCTGCTTTCATATTCGCAGGTCATTTGAAAACAGAGAGATCGAGTTTTTAATTTCTCGCCCTATTAGTAGAAGTAGTTTTTTATTTGCTTATTTTTTCAGCTTTTTAGTTTTATCTCTTTTATTGCTAATCCCTGTTATGGGCTTTATTTTTTTTCTATTTAAACCAACAGTTCTAGGTTTCTTTTTATGGTCATTTTCAGTGTTCTGTGAGCTAGTCTTGATCTCAACTTTTGCAATCTTAGCTTCTTTAATCTTAAGAAGTGCGGTTAGTAGTGTTTTAGGTTGCTTTGGCTTTTATATGATCTCTCGTATTATGGGTTTTGCAGTGTCTACCATCATTATACCTGCAAATTTAAACCATATTAACTTAAACATAGCGTTGGAGATGACTCTAAAAGGTCTGTCGTCTCTATTACCTAGATTAGATCAGTTTGGACAAAGCAAATGGTTAATCTATGGTGATGTTAACCCAGATATGCTTACTTTAATCGCTGCTCAGTCAGTGATCTATATCACCTTGATCTTACTGATGTCTGTATATGACTTTAATAAGAAACAATTTTAGGTTTTGTTAGGTTATGACTATTGCAACCAGGTCTCTTATTTTAAAATTATCACTTATCTTAGTTTTAGGGCTGCAGGTTAGCTTCTGGTATAAGACCAAGCATATCAAGCCTGATATGATAATTGTTCCTGAAGTTCCAAAACTTTTCACAGTAAAGCTACTTTCACTTGGTGATGATCAATTTTATTTTCGTAACTTAGCCTTCAAAATTCAAAATGCTGGTGATAGCTGGGGACGCTTCACCGCGCTTAAAGATTATAATTATGAAAAACTACAAGGTTGGTTCTTTCTTTTAGATGAGCTTGATTCTAAATCTAATTTTGTGCCATCTCTTGCTAGTTACTATTATTCTCAAACTCAAAAGCCTGAAGATACTGTATATATTGTAGAATATCTAAGGGAACATGCTAAAAAAGATCCACGTACAAAATGGTGGTGGCTATCGCAAGCTGTTTATATCGCAAATCATAGACTTAAAGATAAAGATCTTGCTTTAGAAGTTGCCTATGAGTTAGCAGCAACTCCAGAGGATGTTGATATGCCCTACTGGGCTAGACAAATGCCCGCTTTCATTCATGAACAACGTGGTGAAACAGATGCAGCAAAAAATATCATCGTCGATATCTTAAATAACTTTGAAGAATTCACACCAGGTGAATTAAATTTTATGGAATATTTTATTCGTGATCGCTTAGAAGATGAAGAATTCCGTTACGAAGTAATTGAAGAGCTTAGAAAAAACGCTAAATGGGATCATGAGAGATAATTATCTTAAATCTAATGCTTGGCCTTTCGTAGAAGCGCGTGCCTTGCTTAAGAAATTAAATAATAAAACACCTAAAAAAGGCTATGTTTTATTTGAAACAGGTTATGGAGCTTCAGGCTTACCACATATTGGTACCTTTGGAGAAGTAGCCAGAACTACTATGGTGCGTAATGCTTTTACCAAGATTGCACCAGAAATCCCAACCAAGCTTATTTGTTTCTCAGATGACATGGATGGTCTCAGAAAAGTACCTGATAACATTCCAAATAAACAAATCTTAGAAGAAAATCTAGGGCGTGCTTTAACCGACATCCCAGATCCTTTCGAACAAGCTCCGAGCTATGGCTCTAATATGAATGGGCGTTTACAAAAATTCTTAGATAGCTTTAAATTCGACTATGAATTTTATAGTTCAACTGAATGCTATAAAAATGGCTCATTCAACGATGCTCTAAAAACACTTGCTGATAATTATGATGAAATCACTGACTTAATTAAGGCAACACTTAGAGAAGAGCGCAGAGCAAGTTATAGCCCTTTCATGCCAATCTGCCCTAAAACACACAAGGTTCTAGAAGAAGGAGTTAAATCTATAGATAACAAAAACTATACCATTACTTTTATTGATGGTGAGGGTGAAGAGCAAACCACCTCCCTTCTCGATGGTAATTGTAAGCTACAGTGGAAAGCGGATTTCGGAATGCGTTGGCATGCGTTAGATGTTGATTATGAGATGTATGGTAAAGACATTATACCTTCAGCTGATTTGGCGCGTAAAATTTGCAAAATTATGGGTAATAAAACTCCTCATAATTTTCACTATGAATTATTTCTAGATGATCAAGGCCAGAAGATTTCTAAATCTAAAGGAAATGGCTTAACTATTGATGAGTGGCTAAGATATGCTCCGCATGAAAGCCTAGCTTATTATATGTATGGAAAACCCAAAACAGCTAAACGCTTACATTTTGATATTATTCCTAAATCAACTGATGAATATTTAAGCTTCATTAATCGCTTTCCAGCCTTGGATGATGTTAAAAAACTTGATAACCCAGTTTATCATATCCATGGAGAAGAAGTTCCAAATATAGATATGGGTAGTATTTCATTTTCTTTATTACTGAATTTGGCTTCTGCCTGTAATCCTGATAATAAGGATATACTTTGGGGGTTTATCTCTAAATATGATGATAAGTTAAATAAAGATAATGCTCCATTCCTAGATCACTTAGCGGAATATGCCGTTAATTATTATAATGATTTTATTAAAGCTAATAAAAATTACCGTGCTGCTACTGATCAGGAAAAAGAAGCAATCCTTAAATTAAAGACTGAATTAGAAAATACTAACTCTACTGATGCTGTAGAGCTGCAAAATATAGTTTACCAAATAGGTAATGATTTTGAATTTGAGTTAAGAGAATGGTTCAAAGCGCTTTATGAAATTCTATTAGGTCAATCTACTGGCCCTAGAATGGGTTCATTCATAGCATTATTTGGAATAAGGGAGACCATAGCATTAATCAATGACAAAATTTAACGCTCAATTCCAGGTTTCAAAACTCTGTCATTCAAAAATTGTTTAGCGAACTCTTCTGATTTACTAAGAGACTCTCTTTCTAAAAAAATCTCTAAATTAGCCATAGCAGTATTCGTTGTTCTATGATCTTGTATAGGAGTCTCATCTAAGGTCTCTGCGTTCTGAGCTTCAATAAGAGGCAGAACGCATCTATAATCTCTTGTAGTTGTCGCAATCATAGCCTCTGTTAACCTATCAGGCCAAGCAAACATAGGTGATAATTTAGCAAAGTGCCTTTCAATCCTTTTATTTAAATCATCTAATGACTCTACTACTACTACAGGGCTATCATTCACCATAGCCTCATATTCTATTCTTTCCTCATCGCTAGGGTATGATGGGTTAGAAACATATTCAGAAACCATCGCTTCAGTCTTAGGACTTTCGCGCAACAATTTTTGAAATGTCCTATCTAAACCGGGCCACATTATTTTCTGTCTCCAGGTTGGATCGATAATTGTTTCGGTTCTAGGCTGAAATACAAAATTATGCCAGCCACCATGTGAAGTGATAACCTCTAGATCTTTTACATGTGGTAAATGTCTCGTTAGTAAAAAAATTACCATTGGAGCTGCATATGCACAGCAATCATCTCCTGTATATAAAGGGGGTAACATTAGTGGTTTATCGCCTTTTAGGCATACTGTACGCGCCTGAACAGCCGCTTCACGCCACAAAGAAAAAAAGGTCATTAACTGGTCTTGCACTTTCGTATTAATAGTGCCTCGAATCAATTCTCTCACAAATTCCTCAAAACTTAGTTGCTGAGGTTTAATGTACTATAGTTCAGAAATTAATGCAGTAATTAATTTATCCATCATCTCTTCAGTATGATAAGGGTTCACTGTAATACGCAGCCTCTCTGTTCCTTTTCTTACAGTTGGGTAATTAATTGGTTGTATATAGATTTGATGTTTTGCTAATAAATTATCTGAAACCTCTTTGCATTTTTTTGAATCACGCACCATTACAGAAACAACATGACTAGGGTTGTCCAGAAATTCTATGTTTGCTTTATTTAACTTAGACTTGATAAGTTTAACTTTATTGTAAAACAACTCTCTTATTTCATTGTTTTTAGAGACAACTTCAAGAGATTTTATAGCTGCTTCTGCAGTGGCTGGTTGCATGGCAGTAGTAAAAATAAAACCTGGAGCATATGACCTAATTGCATCCATAATCTCCTGATTTGCAACTACATAACCTCCAATTAAACCAAAAGCTTTAGCAAATGTTGCTTGAATAATATCTATTTGGTCTCTTACATCTAACTCTTCAGTTATACCTGCACCTGTTTTACCATATAAGCCAACTGCATGTACCTCATCTATGTAAGTTAGAGCATTATATTTCTTAGCTAGAGCAATAATATCTTTTACTCTACCTATATTTCCACTCATTGAATAAATGGATTCAAAAATAATTAATTTATTCTGCTCTTTAGGATATTTCTTTAGATGCTCTTCTAAATCAACAATATCATTATGCTTAAAAATAACCTTGTCACGTCGTGAGTGTCTAATTCCTTCTATTATTGAAGCGTGATTACACTGATCAGAGAAAATCACTAAATCATCTAATATTGCTGCTATGGTTGATATAGCAGCTTGGTTTGCAACATAACCTGATGAAAAAACGAGACCCGCCTCTTTCGCATGAAATTCTGCTACTTTTTTTTCTAGCTCTACTAAGGGATGGCTATTACCTGATATATTACGCGTACCACCAGCCCCTACTCCATATTTATTGATAGCCTCTATCATCGCACTGCACACTTCTTGGTTTTGCCCCATACCAAGATAGTCATTACTACACCACATAACCACTTCAGAATTGGTTTTGTAGCTGTAAGCATAAGGAAAATTACCAGAATCTCTAGCTACCTCGATAAACTCACGGTAACGATTCTGATCTTTTAATTCTGTGATAGCCTCTTTAAATTCAGCTTGATATTTCATCTTCCTCTAAATTTCGCCAGTAATATAGCGGCATTTGTAAATAATAGCAAAGCAAATAATTGATGCAGCACCGCTAGATGCATATTTACCACCGTTATAAGGGTAGCTATACCAAGCAAGAATTGCAAAAATAGCAAAAGTGCTAATGCCTGACCTAGGTTAGTTTTTAATAACCCAGATCTAACCAAAATCACGGCAATAATAACTAAGACAAACGCTAAACTGCGATGTATAAATTGAACTGTAGCTATATTGTTAAAAAATAATTCTAAAAAACTAACCATAAATATCTCTTCAGGATAAATGTTCTTACCCATCAATGGGTAACTATTATAAATTAAACCTGCATCTAAACCAGCTACAAACGCTCCATAGATTATTTGTACTAATAAGATAATACAGAAGGACTTTAGTAAAATAGGTCTCTCATAAATTCCTTGATTTAGAACAAAATTAGGAAATTTAATTTCAAATAGATTCACAGCCATTAAAGCAAATAAGATAAATGCTAAAATTAGGTGAGCAGCTAAACGAAAATGACTTACAGATACAAGCTCTTGTAAACCGCTTGCAACCATAAACCAGCCCATGCAACCCTGCAATAGAACTAAAGCTGAATATAACAAAGCTGGCTTTTTATAAACAGAACTACGATAGAAAAATATTGCAGGAATTATAATCACAATGCCTATTACTCTACCTAATAATCTATGCAAATATTCCAACCAAAAAATTTGCTTAAATCCTTCTAGATCCATAGAAAAATTGATTTGTTTAAATTGTGGTATCTGTTGATACAAAGAGAATAATTCTTGCCAACCAGATTCAGTTAAAGGCGGCAATACACCTGTAAATAGGCGCCATTCCATTATAGACAAGCCTGAATCCGTAAGCCTTGTGTAACCTCCAATCACTACCATAAAAGCCACTAAAGTAAGGCAAGCAAACAACCAAATTTGATAATATATTTGTAATTTTTCACTATTCATCTTCTTTTTATAAGTTATGATTGGCACAAAGGAGTTATAACATGTCCAAAACATCATTCAAACAAGATCTAGACAATATAAAAGATAAATGGCTTCTACTTAGTATAGGAGCTTTGCTAGCAGCAGGTTTATTAACCTTTATAATTGTTTTCTCAAGAACTCCGGGTATCAAAGAATTTTTCATTTTTAAAGATCTATTTAATAAAGCATTAGTAATCCATGTAGATTTGTCGCAATTATACTGGTTCCTGGCTATCGGCCTCTTCTTAACCTTTAAATATTTAGATAATCTAGAATTTATTAGTAAATTTACTTTCAAGATTGCTCTAGCCTCTCTACTAGGCTTGATTATATCAGCCTTTATACCAAGCACTGCAATTTTAAATAACTATATTCCTGTAATTGATAATCTTTTATTTTTCTTAAGTTTAAGTGTGTATTTAACTATCATTGTAGTTTCTGCTACTTATAGCTTCATTCAAAACCAGAATATAATCCAAGAAAAAACGGATGTATTTAAGTCCCTTCTAACAAGTTATAATCTTATTTTAATTATTGCCTTTCTTAATTTTGTACCCGCTCTAAATGTAATTAAACATCAAAATGTTACCTTAGAATTTTATGAAATATTCTTCTGGGGATTTGGGCATATTTTACAATTCGCTTATGTAGTCTTAATGGTTACAGCTTGGCTACTAATTTTAAAAAAATCTAAAGTAAGATTTGCGCTTTCTGATAATGCCTTAAAAATATTTTCATTCTTCTATGTTATCATAGCTCTCTACGCAATTATTGTTTTCGCGAATGCTAGAATACCAGTAGAAATGTATAAGGCTCACTATACTAGACATATGATCTATGGTAGTAGCTTTTTACCTATCGTCTTTATGTTTTTTTTAGCTTTCTCACTTTTTGACAAAAAGTTTTATACTAAGGATCGGGAAAACCGAGCTCTACTTAACTGCCTAATTGGCTCAGTAATTCTATTTGCTTATGGAGGTTACCTAGGTAATAACATAACCGTGTCTAACACAGTAATTCCAGCCCATTATCATGGCTCAACTGTTGCTGTAACCATCGCGCTAATCGCAATCACCTATTTATTCCTACCAAAAGTTGGGGGCGGAAAAATTAATTCTAGAATGGCCGTTTGGCAACCAGTAATATACGCCACTGGTCAGATCATTCATATAACAGGCTTAGCTATATCAGGAGGATATGGCGCTTTACGCAAAACACCTGATTCAATTCATGGCTTCAGCGCAAAATTTTGGATGGGCGTTATGGGAATGGGTGGCTTAATTACTATGATAGCAGGCTTGATGTTTTTAATTATCTGCTATAAATCTATTACTTCACCAAAAAGAGGAAAAAATGGTTAAAATTGTAATGTATAAAACTCCTGTATGTCCTTATTGCAACAAAGCAAAGGCTTTACTTAGTCAAAAAGGAGTTGCAGATCAAATTAAAGAAATAGACATTACTGCAAGCCCTGACCTTAAAAACCAAATGATGGAAAAATCTGGTGGCCGCATGACTGTGCCTCAAATCTTCATTAATGATCAACATATCGGTGGCTTCGACGACCTGTATGCTCTTGATAAACAAGGAAAATTAGACAGCCTTCTGGTTTAAATGTTGAATTATTGGCATTAGATAGCTTACGCTCCTAATGATTAACCTTTTAATATTTACCATGGTGCTAGGATCATGGTATCTACAACTCAACATTTAAAATTTAAAATTCAAAATATATTAATGATAACTCTCGGAATCGAATCTAGCTGTGATGATACAGCTGTAGCTATTATAGATGACAGAAAATTACTGGCTCATAAAGTTTCAAGCCAGCTTGATTTACATCGCCCTTATGGTGGGGTAGTTCCTGAGCTTGCTGCGCGTAGCCATGTAGAAATCATTGACCTATTAATAGGCGAGACACTTAAAGAAGCTGGCTTAGAAGTTTCAGATATAGAGCTTATTTCTGCTACTGGTGGTCCGGGTCTAATTGGCGGAGTTATTACTTCAGTTATGGTTGCTAAGGGGTTGTCTTTAGCCAATAATACACCTCTAGTATTTGTAAACCACTTAGAAGGTCATAGTCTGATGGCTCGCTTTGAAGTAAGTGATTTAGATTTTCCTTTTTTATTATTCTTGGCATCAGGTGGGCATTGTCAGATTTTAGAATGCGCCTCTCCTGGTTCATATAAAAAATACGGCTCAACCTTAGATGATGCAATTGGTGAGGCGTTTGATAAAACTGCAAAATTACTTGGACTACCCTACCCAGGAGGACCTGCTATAGAACAAGTAGCTAACCAAGGAGATCCTGATAAATATAATTTACCCATTAGCATGAAAGGACAAAGTAATTGCGACTTTTCATTATCTGGACTTAAAACTGCTGTTCGACATTTATGCACTGAGTTGGCCCCTCTTACAGATCAAAAAATTTCCGACATATCAGCATCATTCCAAAATGCTGTTGCTGCCCAAATCTGCGATCGCTTGGAAACAGCTTTCAAGAAATATACTAAGGAGCAACCTAATGCAAAAAGACAATTAGTATTTAGTGGTGGTGTTGCTGCTAATAAATTCATTAGAAGTAAAATTGAAATTTCATGTCAAAAACATGATTTCAAATTAATCTGCCCAAGCCCCAAATATTGTACAGATAATGGAATTATGATTGCTTGGGCAGGTTTAGAAAATTACAAGATTGGCAAAAGCTCTAATCTAGACTTTACCCCTAAAGCGAGGTGGCCACTTGATCTCGTTGTGCCGAATTAGTTTCGGCAGCTATGCGCTCTCTAAAACTTGAATTAGTTGCAGAAGTTGCTCCAGCAGTGCCGCCAGCACCTGTAGGACGCCTCTCTACAGACTCTTCTTCAATATCTACAGCTTTAGAATTACCTCTATCTATTACTGGCTTACCCTTTGCATTAAAGAAGCCATTTTCTTTTAATTTATCCTGTAGATATTCTCTTATCTCTTCTACTGCACCTTTATGCTGTGGAAAATCCTCTACAAGATATAAATCTCTTTTTCCATCCTTTGCGACGTGTGATTTGTGCAAAGTTACTGCTATTGTACCTGAACCAAAAAGGCTTATTAGCACTCCAAGTTTTGTTGGATGCTCTGTACAATAATCAGTTAAAAATTGTGCGAATATTTCTTTATCATCATCAGACATAGCACCATGATTCGCCACAGCCCTACCACGCATATCAGGATCTATTCTTTGCCCTGTGCCTCGGCGAGGCTCAGTTGGGTAGCCTGGCGGATAATAGGATAAGCACGCCACATAAGCTCTTTCATTATAACAATTATTTTCTCTATCGAATATCTGTCCTCTTCTCATAAACACCCCGTAATTAAATATTTATATTATTTTCTCTTTGATCGACCACTCTTGGCCCTTTGCTCAGCAACCAACTCTCTAAAATTATCATGCTGCTCTCTGTCAGACTCAACACTCTCTAATAATTGCTTTCCTTCCTCTCTTAATTTTCGACGCCTTGATGAAGATTGCCTTCTTAATGCTGCTTGCTCTTTAGCTACATCAGCCTGCCTATAAGCTTCAGCTACATTCTGTCTAGCATATTTAGCTAAACTATCATGTTGATCAAAGTCATTATACTGATAACCATCTCCCTTAACCATCACTTGGTGGATGGTTACTTTAGCTTCCGATATTTCTAATATTACTTTTACAATTGGAATATCACTGGAATTTATATAATTTAATATTAGTCCACCAAAATAGGACCTGGCCATACCACGTATATAATTACCTGATACATCTTGGTGGCCTCTAAATTCATCTTTTTCGATCGTACAAACTGTAGTACTCATATACACCCATTAAAAAAAATTTCTAGGATTTTAACATATTATTGAGGCGTGGTCAAATGAACCAAAACTTGACCGTAAAAATAAATGGAAGTAAAAGCTATGACATTATCAATAGATAAGTCTTTTTATTATTATCAATTTTTTTACGGAGGTTTACTCATGAAAAAGACTATTACTTTAGCGTCTGCAACTCTTGCAGCACTTATTGTTAACGCTTCTGACAACGCAGCTCATGCTAAGAAAAAAAGCATGGAAAAATGCTACGGCATTGTAAAAGCTGGTAAGAATGACTGTGCTAACGCAGCAGGTACTCATTCTTGTGCAGGTCAAGCAAAGGTAGATAATGACCCAGGTGAATGGGTATTAACGCCTAAAGGTCTTTGCGATAAGATCGTAGGAGGATCTACTGAGCCGAAAAGTTCGTAGCTTAAATGCAAGGCTTAATAAAGCGCTATAACGATATAGCAGAGTGCTTACGAGTGCAAAAGCTCGTAAGCCTAGCTCAAAACATAACTTTATTAACCACCAGATTATGGATAGCTAATATCTTTTTTAAATCTGGTTTAACTAAGATTGCCAGCTGGGAACAAACTTTAATACTTTTTGAATATGAGTATGAAGTACCTTTACTTCCAGTTAATGTGGCTGCCTTTCTTGCTACTGCATCTGAATTAGTATTTCCAATATTGTTAGCTCTAGGTATTCTTTCAAGAATCTCTGTGCTACCATTATTTTTAATGACTTTAGTAATAGAGTTTTTAATCATCTCTAATGCTGAACATTATTACTGGTTACTTATGATGCTTACAATTATCTCTTTTGGGGGAGGAAAACTCTCACTAGATAATTTTATCGCAAGAAAAACCAACTTAGTTCAAATTAAATAAGATTGGGACCTCGGTCCCAATTCTTACGAATCGTTCAATGGAAATCGGTATAAGTTTAAAAGAAAGTTTCTTTAAAGAGGTTTTGGAAAGTAAACCAGATATACCCTTTTTCGAAATTCATGCAGAAAACTACCTTCGTTTTGAAGGGCAAAATTTTGAGTATCTCGAAGAGATTGCAAAATCTTATCCAATTTCTATACATTGTGTAGGCCTTTCCTTAGGTAGTGAAGACCCGCTCAATATCAAACACCTAAATAACATCGCTAGACTTAACAACAAAATAAAACCTATACTTATATCGGAGCATTTAAGCTTCTCATTAGTTGCAGGACAACATTTCCACGACTTATTACCAGTTCCCTACACTACAAAGGCTCTAGAAATTATTGCTACCAAGATAAAACAAATACAAGATCACCTAGGAAGGCAGCTCTTAATAGAAAATCCGAGCAAATATATTGATTATAAAGAACAGAAATATAGCGAAACTGAATTTATTAATCTGCTAGTTGATAAGACAGATTGTGGTCTTATCGTAGATACCAACAACATATATGTGACTAGCAATAATTTAAACTTAGATGAAAATAAATATCTTGATAACTTGCCAAAACAGGCAGTTAAAGAAATTCATATTGCAGGTCCAGAGTTGGACAAAAAACGTAATATCTTAATTGATACTCATAGCACTAAAGTTAGAGATAGAGTTTTGGAACTAACCAAGAATTTCACAAAAGATATCTCCCCTTACATCCTATATGAGTGGGATAACGAAATTCCTGAACTCTCAGATTTTATTACAGAAAAAAAGCGTGTGGAGAATATTCTTTATGGCTGATAATTTTCAAAACTCTTTTGCTAAATATTTACTTACTAATGATCAAGCAGAATTAGCTGAGCTGATCAAACCAGAATATCTAGCAAATATTTCAGTTCATTATGATAATTTTCATGAGTCCTTAATTAAGATTTTGCAAAACAACTTCTCTCAAACCAGCAAACTTTTAGGTGAAAAATATTTCTATCAGTTAGCAAAAGAGTTCAGCTCTAAACATTTAAACACTGGTTTAAAATTAGAAAAATATGGTGAAAATTTTAATGAATTTGTTTCTAACCATAAAGTGATTGAGCAAATTCCTTATATAGAAGAATTTATCAATTTTGAGTTTCAAGTTAACCAAATTCTTTATACGAAAAGAGCTAACACCGATAATCAGGAAACTTTGCAAGAACGAGTAAACCTAGTTAGCACTGAATATAATATTAGAGATATCTGGTATTTCACTTTTAATGAAGACCATACCGCTCCCAAGATTAAAAAAGGTGATTACAATTATCTAATTTATAGAAAGGAAACAATAGAAATTTTAGAAATAGATCCCAGAAAACTATAGAAGAGATCTAAAAAACGTTAGAAATACTACTATCTAATTCAAAATTATATTGTAATGAGCATACATTTCCCTCTCCTTGCACAACAAGGTAATTAGCGCCAGACTTGCAAGAAGCCCCCCTAGCTGTAATAAGCCCAGTATCAGCAACAGAGTTATCATATTTGCGATCTAGTGCAGATAACTCAGTCGGAGAAAACACCTGAATCATTGCTCCCATGCTACAAGCTGCTCCTGCTGCGACTTCCAACTGGGTGGTAGTAAAGCTATCTATTGATACCAAATATACCCCAGAATTTCTGATATTTAAAAGAGGGATATTTACGCCGGGACTAAGTATAGACTTATCATCACAACCACTCAAGCCTCCTCCGCCACTAACATTATTTATATTGATGTCGTTCTTGTTATTATAACTAATTAAATCAGCTTTAAACAAATGATAGTAAGCCAAAATTGATTCCGCGGCATCTCCAGCAGACCCTAGACTGCTAACTGTACCATCATTATCACCATTACACCCTTTGGGCTTAGCGGCGTTAATTCGCTCATCTTCACAGTTTGTGTCACTATCTGTGTGGTTAAATAAATTATATCCCTGATCGGTATCACCCGGAGTTACTTTATAAATATCATAGAAAGCTCTAAATGAGTTTGCATAGCTTTCCGTCATAGCAACAATGCGCTTTAGCTCATACTGCTTAACTACCTTTCCAGCACTTAGACCTACTGTTAATAGCAAAGCTATTATTGCTACAACGATTGATAACTCTATAAGTGAAAAGGCTTTTTTCATTTTATCTATGCCTAACTTTCTTCTTAAATGGCCTTTCAAAGAATTTTTTTCTTTTAGCTGTAAGAATAGCTGTGATTATTTGAAAACCTAGTCCACCTGCTAAAATGAAATATGCACATTGTGGGTCACCTAAATGCTTGTGAGCATAAAAAGCCCCAGCTAGAATTGCTAAGATATAGAAAAAACCTAAAACTTGACCAAGACGGTAACTAAAAATATATGCAGTAAGAGCTCTATTTTCCCATCTATGGCGATGATCTTGTTCTACATCAACCATGTCGACGATCTTTTCCATGGAACCTGGAACTAACTCTTCATATTGCTCCAGCACACTTACCGGAGGTAATATTTGATTAGGCCTAGAGAAATTCTTACGATTACCTCTATTATTTCCCCTGTTATTATTGTTATAATTTCTTTTTTTATTATTATGCATTTTATCCTTTCTGTATTTTACTTAAACTGCGCCTTATATCAGCAGAGACAAACTTCCAATCACGAGATAAAGAGCCAGATATGTCTTCATAAGGGTTCTTAACGTGATACTGCATAACGCAACAAATTGCGTTAGCAAAACCTTTAAAAAAATATAGAATTGTACCTCTTAACATTCATTCTACCGATAAATTTTCACCTTGTGCAGTATAAATTCAAAATCAAAAATCGCAATTTATAATTGCAATTAGCGCAGCGAAATAGAAAGCTAAACCCCTCTACCACCACCTCCCTTTTTAGGACCGGGATCTATACCTTTTACATTAGTGTCAGAAAGACCATCTGCCCAACGCCCCTTCTTACTGTGCTCACCTATATCATTGATAGCATCAGCCAACTGCCTGATATGCTGCTCTTTATGCTCTTGTTGCTGCTCAACATTATCAGCAACGCCATCTCTATCCATGTCATTCATATCGACTTTATCTTTTAAGTCTTTACCAGCATCTTGGATTTCAGATTTCAATGCGGGATTTCTTCTAAATGCCTGGAATAATCTAGAGCTAATATTCTTAAGCACTCCAGCTTTCTTTTTCATTTCAGCCTTAGACATCGAGGTTGTGCTTAGGCCTTCATTACCAAGATCAGGGGCCAAATCATTATTTAAATAATTAAGGCTTTTCTTTTTCTTTTTTCTAAGACGCAACCTTTCCAACAACTTCTTTAACAAAGGATCATTTACACCCTCAGCAATTTCATCTTCAGTTAGACTAGCTAGTTTTGACTCGGCTTCTTCTAGACCTTCTATCTCCTCTCCTTGATTAAGATCCTCTTCTAAATCAGCCTGCTCGATATCTTGTTTTGTTAATTCTTTTAGATCAGTCTCATCGGCAAACTCATTACCTCTATAATCATCTCTTTTTAGAGGATTATTAGACTCGTACTCTTTTTTTTCTGGAAATTTTTTATCCTGATCATCCATTTTTATTGCAGAAATGCTACTTTAATTTGCATTCTGAATCATTTCTCTAATTTTTTCAATTTCAAATTTAAGAACTAGATCTTTTTGCTGCAACTTCTCAACTTTACGGAAAGAATGTAAAATAGTCGCATGGTCTCGTGCAAAAAACTTACCAATCTCTGCTAATGATAGTTGGGTGATCTCTTTGCTTAAGAAAATAGCTATATCTCTAACATAAACTATTTCTTTATTACGCTTCTTAGACTTAAGCTCATGTGCAGTAAGTTTATAATGTTTAGCAAGAAGCTTAATAATTAAATCAGGCGTTACTACAGTGTTTCTAGTTTTAGAAATAAAATCTTTAATGATATCAGCTATATTACCTTCTGTTACTTCTTCACCTAAAATATTTTGATGAATAAGAATTTTATTAATAGCCCCTTCAATTTCTCTTACATTGAAAAAATACTGCTCAGCCAGAAATTGAATCATCGACTCATTTAAGTTACAACCATTTTCAAGAAGCTTTTGCCTGATGATTTTCTCTTTAAGGTCTGTGCCAGGATTAGCTAGCGCAGCTACTATCCCACCAGACATAATTGATTTTAATTTACTATCTAAGTTATTAAAATCATTGATCTTACGGTCACCAACAAAAATAATTTTTTCACCTAACGTGGCGATTGCTTCAGCGTATTCGGGTTTGTCGCCTTCCATGGTGAGAATGTCACCACCAAAATAGATTTTATCTGCTGCT
>Ga0181585_10002048_pt1 | contig 17896 bp, 16 predicted proteins | sample 071ome_29_FD_132469 | JGI IMG/M metagenome (GOLD analysis project Ga0181585, IMG submission 132469) | Coastal salt marsh microbial communities from the Groves Creek Marsh, Skidaway Island, Georgia - 071407BT metaG (megahit assembly) | ecosystem: Environmental > Aquatic > Marine > Intertidal... | reverse complement strand
TGTGAGTAATTCACCACCCACCTCAGTCCAAGCCAATCCTGTCACTTGCCCGACTTGATCACTCTCTTCTGCCAACCCATAGCGGAATTTTCTTACACCCAAGTAATCTTTAAGATTATCAGAGTTCACCTCTACGCTGTCTTGGGTATGCCCCAAGACAAGTGATTTAACCACCTTGCGACAAACCTTAGATACCTCTCGCTCAAGATTACGAACACCCGCTTCGCGAGTGTAGTATCGAACTATGTCACGTACCGCGTCCTGGCTGATTGTAATCTCATTATCTTTCAGACCGTTTGATTTAATTTGCTTGGGAATTAGATAGTTAATAGCAATATTGATCTTCTCATCTTCGGTATAACCTGGAATGCGAATAACTTCCATTCGGTCTAATAATGGACCGGGAATATTCATGCTGTTAGATGTAGCCACGAACATAATATCCGACAAATCAAAATCGACTTCTAAGTAATGATCAGCAAAGGTGTTATTTTGCTCCGGATCGAGCACCTCCAACATTGCTGAGGCCGGGTCACCGCGAAAATCCATGGCCATTTTATCTATTTCATCAAGCAAGAATAATGGATTACGCACTCCGACTTTGGAAAGATTTTGAATAATCTTGCCCGGCATAGAACCAATGTATGTTCTGCGATGACCACGAATTTCTGCCTCATCACGCACCCCTCCCAAAGACATGCGGGTAAACTTGCGACCTGTTGCCCGTGCAATCGACTTACCCAGTGAAGTTTTACCTACCCCTGGTGGTCCAACTAAACATAAGATGGGTCCCTTGAGTTTTCTAACTCTCTGTTGAACAGCGAGATATTCCAAGATTCTTTCTTTAACTTTATCCAGACCATAATGATCTTGATCTAGCACTTTCTCGGCATGATCCAGCTTACGATTGATTTTGCTGCGCTTTTTCCAAGGGGCACCGACCAGCCAATCGATATAGTTTCGCACTACCGTGGCTTCTGCTGACATGGGTGACATCATCTTCAATTTATTAAGTTCTGAATTAGCTTTTTCATTCGCTTCTTCAGTCATTCCAGCTTGCTCAATTTTTTGAGTCAGCTCCTCAATCTCATTAGGCGCATCTTCCATCTCACCTAGTTCTTTTTGAATAGCTTTCATTTGTTCATTCAAATAATACTCGCGCTGGCTTTTCTCCATTTGTTGCTTAACGCGACCACGTATACGCTTTTCCATCTGCAATACGTCTAATTCTGCTTCAATCAAATTAATCAGATGCTCAAGTCTTTGTTGAACAGAAATAATTTCAAGCACCGCCTGTTTTTCTTCCAATTTAAGCGCCATATGTGCCGCAATCGTGTCAGATAGACGGTCGGCCTCATCAATGCCAGACAGCGAGGTCAACACTTCTGGTGGAACTTTTTTATTCAATTTCACGTATTGCTCAAATAAGCCTACGATTGAACGCGATAAAACTTCTATCTGCTTCTCATCTTCAGCTGGTAGGTCTCCCAATCTCGATATGGTTGCCGTGAAGTGAACCTCAGCATCTGTAAATTCAGTGACTGCAACTCTCTCTGCACCTTCGACCAATACCTTGATAGTGCCATCAGGTAATTTAAGCAATTGCAAAATAGTAGAGAGTGTTCCAATCGTGTAGAAATCTTCAGTGGTGGGATTATCGATTTCTGCAGTTTTTTGAGCGACCAGCAAAATCTGCTTGTTGTTAGCCATGGCTGCCTCAAGCGCTTGAATGGATTTCTCACGCCCAACAAACAATGGAATAACCATATTCGGATACACCACCACATCGCGCAGTGGCAATACTGGTACCATTAATGTGTTATCAGAAGGGTGGTTTTCACTATCGTTGTTAGAACCTGCATCTGTCGAATTGCTTTGTTCAGTCATGGAAGACTCCTTTGAGTCTGATTCAGTAAGTATGAATAACGCTAAGTGATTATATAAGGATGTGCCCCCGTGATTTCAAGAGGCAGAATGTATACAAAGGTTAACAACTCGGTGAATTGTGATCAATTGCCCAATTTTGGACACAAAGTGAACATGACCGAGTCAAACTACTTATACATGACCTATTCATTAGCCCACTAGAGAAGCGTGATTACCCATGAGCTTTTAGGTCTTTTAGATGCCAAGTGTGCGGTATTGGAGTGATGCTTGAGGCTAGGGCAAATCTTCTTCTGCCGTTTTATCGAATTCATTGCCTTCATAGATCAAGTACGGCTCAGTATCCCCTTTAATAACCGCCTCATCAACAACCACTTTACTCACCCCTTTAGTGGATGGCAGCTCATACATAGTATCCAGCAACACGTTCTCTAGAATCGTTCTCAGACCCCGTGCACCTGTTTTACGCTCCATAGCTTTGCGCGCAACTGCTGAAAGAGCATTGGGACGAAACTCTATTTCAGCATTTTCCATATCAAATAATCGCGCATATTGTTTAGTAAGTGCATTTTTAGGCTCAGTGAGTATTCTTACCAATGCATCTTCACTCAGCTCCTCTAATGTCGCCACTACGGGTAGACGACCGACAAACTCTGGAATTAGGCCATAACGAATTAAATCCTCAGGCTCAATACTCTTGAGCACTTCACCAAAAGCAATATTTTGATTTCTTACCCGAACTTCAGCCGAAAAACCAATACCCGTTTTCTCGGTACGATCTAGAATGACTTTATCTAACCCTGCAAAAGCTCCACCACAAATAAACAAGATATTACTGGTATCAACCTGCAAAAACTCTTGTTGTGGATGCTTACGTCCACCTTGCGGAGGCACAGAAGCGATAGTGCCTTCAATCAGCTTTAGCAACGCCTGTTGTACACCTTCACCCGATACATCTCGGGTGATAGATGGGTTATCTGACTTGCGTGAGATTTTATCTATCTCATCAATATATACGATACCTGTCTGTGCTTTTTCAACATCATAATCACACTTTTGCAGTAGCTTCTGAATAATGTTTTCAACATCCTCACCAACATAGCCTGCTTCTGTCAGGGTAGTCGCATCAGCAATGGTGAAAGGCACATTCAACAATCTTGCCAAAGTTTCAGCCAGCAAAGTCTTTCCTGATCCGGTAGGCCCAACTAATAAGATGTTACTCTTGGCAAGCTCCACGCCTTCAGTGGATGACTGGCTGGCTTCTAGTCGCTTGTAATGATTATAGACCGCAACCGATAAAACTTTTTTTGCACCTTCTTGACCAATCACATACTCATCAAGAATGTCATTAATTTCTCTTGGTTTGGGCAGCTTGCTGGAGCCGGTTGGTGATTGTTCCTGCATTTCTTCACGAATAATATCATTGCAAAGCTCGACACATTCGTCACAAATAAATACTGACGGCCCTGCAATCAGCTTGCGAACTTCATGTTGGCTTTTGCCACAAAAAGAGCAATACAGCAGTTTATTGGACTCTGAGTCTTTTTTAGAATCATCATTACTCATTGGAAATTCCTATATTTATTCCGTTTAACCCATCTTTATCGCGAATACGTGATGCCTGTGAATATTGTGAATTGAGCTGACATATACGTTCCGCAATTTCGATTATGTGCAATTAATTAGTCAATATTCTAGGGGCAAATGCGTGCGGGTGGAAGTGCAAGTCACATGGACAAGCTAGCCCAATCGATATATTTTCAATTAAAATAGTTAGTTACAAAACAACAGATAGTGACCTAATGTATCCATTAGATTATTAATTAATCTATTGCACGGCTAAGATTCAGCGCTTTCAGCATCCCTAGAAGTGAGGACTTTGTCGATTAAACCGTAAGCCTGGGCTTCGGTGCTATCCATAAAATTATCACGCTCAGTATCTTTAGCAATTGTATCCATACTTTGACCTGTATGATGAGCTAATACGCGATTAAGCTTTTCACGAATGTTGAGTATTTCACGTGCATGAATATCAAAGTCTGAAGCCTGTCCTTGGAATCCCCCGAGAGGCTGATGGATCATCATACGTGAGTGAGGAAGGGCATAACGTTTACCTTTGGCACCACCTGCAAGCAGCACCGCACCCATACTAGCGGCTTGACCAACACACAGTGTACTGATATCGGGCTTAGCAAATTGCATAGTATCGTAGATAGCCATGCCTGCTGTGACCGAACCGCCAGGTGAATTAATGTATATAGAAATATCTTTGTCGGGATTTTCTGACTCCAAAAATAAGATCTGAGCCACAATCAAATTGGCCATATGATCTTCAACTGGCCCCACAATAAAAATTACCCGTTCTTTAAGCAGACGAGAATAAATGTCATATGCACGTTCGCCGCGAGCAGACTGCTCAACCACCATCGGTACAAGATTCATCATCGGCGCATGTTGTTCAAAGTCTTTCATAGTGGCTTCCTAGTATGTTTGCTTGGGTGATAGTACCGTTTTGTCACAGCAACGTCACCGCACTATACTTTACAGATATTAATGTAGATAAATTGAGCGTTGCCTAAAATTGTTCTCAACAAACGCCCAAAATTAAGCATCTTATTCCTCTAAAAATCTTATTCTAGTGAATACTATCTTATTTCATCTATAGTTGAATCATCTCAGAGATTCTTTGTGATCTCGTCGAAACCAATTTTATTCTCAGTAACTTTGACTTTTTCGATCACTGAATCAACTACTTGCTCTTCCATCACCAAAGACTCTACCTGTGCGCGAGCTTGGTTATTGGTAGTATAATAATTAATCACCTCTTGGCTGTCAGGATACTGCCTAGCCAAGTCTTGAATATGTCCATTGACGCGCTCTTGACTGACCTGCAATTTATGCTCACGAACTATTTGGCCCACGATGAGGCCTAACTTAACTCGTTGCTTGGCTTCATCCACAAATAGATCATCCCCTAATTCTGAAGCACCTTCAATTTGATAATTCTTTTGTGCCTGCTCACGCAATGCAGCCACTTCTTGTGTGATCATAGATTCTGGCAACTCAAACTCATGGTTATCCAACAATAACTTCATGACGACTTGTTTTGCTTGCGATGAGACTTGTTTTTTGGCTTCCATTTCTAACGAATTACGAATCTCAGCACGCAGTGTTTCCAGAGTGCCATCGACACCAAGGCTAGTAATAAACTCCTCATTAATTTCAGGGAGCTCACCTTTTTCTAATTTTTTCACTTTGACATCGAATTCAGTTTCTTTGCCTGCTAGAGATTGATTGTTATAGTCCTCGGGAAAAGTCACTGCAAATGTTTTTTCTTCACCCACTTTCATTGCAAATAGTGGATCTTCAAATCCTGCGATCATATTGCTCTCACCGAGTACCATGGCAAAATCTTGGGCTTTTCCACCCTCGAATTCCTCACCATCTAATCGACCGGTGAAGTCTATAGTGATCCTGTGACCTTTTTCTGCCTTCTCTTCACATGGCGACCAATTCATTCTTTGTTTTTGAATCCGCTGCAGCGCTTCATCCACATTTTCTTCCTTCACTTCGGCCACATTTAAGCTCACTTCTAAGGCGGTAAAATCAGCTAAATCAAATTCAGGGTATATATCCAAGGTAGCAACAAATACAATATCTTCTCCCGGTTGGGCTTCTTGTGGCTCAATTTTTGGGCTAGTTACTGGATTAAGCTTCTCTTGGATGATGGCTTCTTGATAGCTGTTTTGCATCTCTTGAACCAAAACTTCTTGATGCACTTGTGCTCCATGACGCTGCTTAATAATATTTAGTGGCACCTTGCCCGGACGGAATCCATCAACTTTCACGCTTCCCTTGAGAGAATTGAGGCGATTATTAACTTGCGATTGAATTTTGTCATTGGGGATAGTGATCGTGAGCTTACGACCCAATGAGCTGATTTCTTCAAGCGATACTTGCATGCGGTATTCCTAATTTATCGAATATGAATTAATTATTGATTGTGATTTAACAGATATTTTTTGTCAGTAAATCTTTTACTGATAATTCACTTAGCTATTTATGCTTAGAAACATCTCTACAGTATTCAACATTAATGGTTCAAATGACTTCTTAAAGTATCCTGTAGTGCTATCTGCAGTTGATTTACTGATTAACCACCTTTTAAGAGGAACATCTGTAGGTGGTGCGAAAGGAGAGACTCGAACTCTCACGCCTTGCGGCACTGGAACCTAAATCCAGCGCGTCTACCAATTCCGCCACTTTCGCATGGTCACTATATTGTCACCATTATAAACCCACTCATCGCTATCACTGTGTATATCGACGAAAAACGTCTAAATCAAGGATTAATTCACTATCCTCAATGGTTTCACCGTGGGATTGCGAAATATACACATCCAGACAGCCAAGTACAATCATCAATCCTTGGTGATAATGAATTTCTGGATAGATTGCAGGCTTTTGAGCTTTATTAGCTCACTTTGAAGCATGCTTGATTAATCAGTAGTCAACACCCGAACAGATGCATACATAATATCCTTACAGAGACAATTCAGAGAGTGATTATGCATATAATCCGGAGTCGCTCACTTGTACTTGATCAGACTGATTTGTGTAATAAATTAAGTGAGGTCAGCATATGTTAAGACTGGGGTGGATGATGGGACTCGAACCCACGACGACTGGAATCACAATCCAGGGCTCTACCAACTGAGCTACACCCACCATGATGTCTTCCTGAGATATCCCTATAAAAAAATATCTCTTTAATAGGTAAAGTTTATTTTCAATCCTAAAAAAATCACAAGCAGACACTATCTTACAAAAACCAAGCTTTAAAATACAAACTTGGCGCGCCCGGCAGGACTCGAACCTGCAACCCCCGGCTTAGAAGGCCGATGCTCTATCCAGTTGAGCTACGGGCGCAGTTCTCTCAAGAAATGCGTGCTTGTGTTATGTCACATGTTAGACAACCCAGCTAACAAGTCAAATAGTAAGATCGTTGGGAGCGATCTCCAAGGCTGTCGAGTCTCATAAAGTGGTCGGGGCAGAGGGATTCGAACCCCCGACCCTCTGCTCCCAAAGCAGATGCGCTACCAGACTGCGCTATGCCCCGATTTTTACTTAACTCTGCGAATCACTATGTGCGCGACTCGGTGCGGAAGAATACGCGCTCTTGGTAGCCATCGTCAACAATATATCGCACACCAGCTATCCAATGCAGGCATCTTTCGTCATTCCATCGGTTTCTTTATCATGTAAGTTCTTTTAATCAACGAATAGGCACACCATGAGATCAAACAAAATACAATCTATTGTATTGTGCTTGTTCCTAGCCATGTTGGGGACCACAGCTATGAGCGATACACAACCAAAAGTACAATTCGATACGAACAAAGGGACCATAGTAATTGAACTGAATCAAGAGAAAGCACCGGTAACCGTAGAGAACTTTCTCAGTTATGTAAAAAGTGGATTTTATGACGGTGTGATTTTTCATCGCGTCATCCCTAACTTCATGATTCAAGGCGGTGGATTCACTCCGGATATGCAACAAAAATCGACCCAAGAGAATATCGAAAATGAGGCCAATAATGGACTTAAAAATACCAAAGGCAGTATCGCTATGGCGCGGACCTCTGCCCCACACTCAGCTTCGTCACAATTTTTTATTAATGTAAAAGACAACAGCTTTCTCGACTTCACTAGCGAAACTCCCCAAGGCTGGGGCTATGCCGTATTTGGTCAAGTCATTGATGGCATCGAAGTGGTTGAAACAATCGAAAATGTCACCACAGGCATCGTTGGTCCTTACTCAGATGTTCCCAAAGAGGCCGTGATTATTGAAAAAGCCAGTGTAATTAATAACTAATTACGAACACTGCATATAAAGTGACAGCAGCCTCATAAAATCACTATTAATAAAGGAACTGGTGAGTGTTTGCATCATTACCCGCAACACTCACCACAGAATGTATCTGATGTCATCTCACAAGACATCCAACATTCGTCGCAAATTATGCTAACAAAGCTTTCATCTCTGCCCGAGTAAAACCTGCTCGTCTGCGTGCATCAACATGAAGTGGTCCTTTTGCACTTGCCACATCGTATTTATCCAGCAAAGCTATAAAAGTGGCTTCTGGTTCGTAGCCGGCTTGTTGGCACCCATAGTGAAACCAACGGGTGCCAATTTCAACATGCCCCACTTCTTCAGAGAGAATAATCTTCAAGATCTCCACTGTGTCTTCATCACCCACTGATTGCAAACGTTCGATCATTCCTGGGGTAACATCAAGCCCTCGCGCTTCTAATACTCTAGGCACCAGTGCCATGCGCTCAATAACACTGTGTTGAGTTTTTATCGCCATCTCCCACAGTCCGTTATGAGCTGGCAGATCCCCATAGCTGGCACTCAAACCCTGTAACCTATCAGATAATAATGAAAAATGTTTAGACTCCTCACAAGCCACGCGCAACCAGTCTTCATAGTACGACTGCGGCATGTCTCGGAAACGATACACTGCATCAAGAGCAAGATTGATGGCATTAAACTCTATGTGACACACCGCATGAATAAGTGCGATACGTCCTGCTTCAGTGGTTAGTTTTCGCCTAGCAACTTGACTAGGATGAACCAACTCAGGCTTAACTGGACGACCAGGTATAGAAATCTCACAGGGAGGTTCAATGGCTAACATATCTACCTTACCTGTCAGTAAATGCTCATACAATGTCTGGGTAAGGACAATTTTCTTGTATGGATCGACTTCTAAGATTGCATCTTTGGCTTGCGAAAAAAACACACCACCACTCAAATAAAAGCTACAGTTTAACCGCGATAACAAGATCCATGACATTGGTGCCTGTTGGCCCTGTCGTCACCAGGTCGCCACTACGCATCAGAAATTCACCCACATTGGCGGTTTCAATATAGTCTAATATCTCACAGCCTTGTTCAGCACCTTTAGCCACTGAACTGGCGTCCACTAAACCTCCCGCATCAGGTGTTGGCCCATCAGTACCATCTGTTCCTGCTGCCAATAGTACGATATTTTCATGACCCAAAAGTTGAGTCGCCGCGACCGCAGCAAAATGCTGATTACGTCCTCCTCGTCCAGGATTGGATGGCAAAATCAGAGAAGTTTCCCCTCCCCAAATATGCACACCCTCCTCGGCCGCATGAATTAGGTACTCGCATAACTCTCTTGCCTTTTCCTCTACATTACCCTCCATGAACTCGGGATGCAGAATCACCGGCAAACCCAATCTCTCTGCATGATATGCAGCGGCATGTTTTGCATCACTTAACGTTGCTATTACTTGCGTTTCAATATGCTCAAATAGTTGGCCATCAGGTGCCGGAGTGAATTCAACCCCTTCAAGAATAGTTTTAATTGCTTCGGGCAACTGCACCTTACTCATATCATCATCGACAGGAGTCAGTGGGCCAGAGCCAATCACAGCAGGATCATCTCCGGGCACATCAGATATTAGTAATGCAACGGTCTCCCGATTATTAATATAGTTAGCTAGTCGACCACCTTTTATATGTGAAATGGCGCGACGAATTTGATTCATTTGAGTAATGTCATAGCCTATCGATAATAATATTTTATTTAACTCAGCTAATTTTTCTAAGGTCATGCCTTGCGCTAGCACTTCCATTAAACTTGATGCACCACCAGAAAATAGTACCAAAAACTTCGCATCAGCAGGTGCCTGTTGGATATAATTCAATAGTGCCTCTCCAGAGGCAATGCTAGCCTGCCCAGGTACAGGATGATCAGATTCCATAGCAATGATGTTGTCATGCTCACGCAATTCATCCTCAACATGCTCATGCTTGGTGATCACAATGCCACTCACGATACGTTTTTTCAGAACAGATAAAGCGCCCAACGCCATCGAAGAACCCGCTTTCCCTACCGAAATCATATAATATTCGTCTGGCATCGGATTCTGACTAAGATAATCAGCCACAGCATTGAATCCTTTAACTCGATTTACTCCTGCTTCAAAAATTTCGAGTGCGTGTTGGCGGGCTTGTTCAATCTGTTCGTTGTCCATGATGATTTTCCAAAATCGTTGATAAATGTCGCAATCTAAAGTTCCTGTAGCTTCAAGCGAGTGTCAGTAAAATAATCTCTACAGGGCGCGAGAATACAATAATTAACGCACTTATGGCTAGCGCATAGCTAAGCGCTCAGCGATGTAGATAAAAGTTCCTTCCTTAACCCTCTCAAACAAGTCCACAAGACTACAATTGGCCATGCGTATACATCCCTTAGAAACGGCTCGCCCCAGCAACCCCTCCTCTTGCGTGCCATGTATGTAAATATAGCGCGCATAGGAATCCACCCCTACTCCAGCGTTCTTTCCTGGCTCCAAGCCGATTAACCAACATATCCTGGTAAGAATAAGGTCCTCATCATCATGCTCGGCCTGTGTGGAAATTTGGGCTTGCTGACCCGTCGCTTGTCTGCCTTTGAAGATTTCACCAATGGCTGCACCGTCACCAATTTTTTGCTTAATAGCATGAGCACCGGTAGGCGTTTTATAACTGTCTTGCTGACAGCCCAAACCGTAGCGTGAAGTAGATATCTTATATTCACCTGTGACATGGCTATCTTGCATGACATAAAGGCACTGTTTAGAAACATCGACTAACAACCACGGTTGTGTAAAGTAATGAGCATAAGACTCTAGGATTGAGTCTATATTCATGAACTCATCAACCGATTATTTGACATCATTGATGACATCAACACTGGCATAGTCATCACTGAGTTTTGCTTTACTGGCATCGTTACGTATTTTCTCCAGCGACTGGAAATAGGCCTCATCCACACCCGTGATATATTCACCTGTAAACACTGAGGCTTCAAACTGAGTGAGTGCCTTATTACCTTTTTGCACCGACCAAAATAAATCTCGCAGCTCCTGATAAAATAGCCTATCCGCACCAATTTCTTGACAAATCTCATCAATCTCTCGCCCATGGGCAATCAATTCACACGCTGCCGGCATATCGATGCCATATACATTTGGGTAGCGTACCGGAGGTGAAGCAGAAGCCAGATAAACACGCTTAGCACCTGCATCTCGCGCCATTTGAACAATCTCTTTAGAGGTTGTTCCACGAACGATTGAATCGTCAACTAACAACACATTTTTATCTTTGTATTCAAGATTAATCGGATTTAATTTTTGGCGCACAGACTTTTTACGCTGAGTCTGACCCGGCATAATAAAAGTACGCCCAATGTAGCGATTCTTTATGAAGCCTTCTCGGTATTTAACGCCCAGTACGTGCGCCATTTCTAATGCAGCTGTTCGACTGGTATCAGGAATTGGAATGACCACGTCAATATCATGTTCTGGCCACTGCTGTAACATTCTTCGCGCCAAAGCTAATCCCATTCTCATTCTAGCTTTTTGCACATAAACATCTTCGAGTACTGAGTCAGGGCGAGCAAAATAGACATACTCAAAAATACATGGAGCATGACTTGGTTGCTGAGTGCACATATGCGTATGAACTTGTTTATCGTTATCTATAAAAATAACCTCACCGGGTCGCACATCACGAACTAACTTATATCCAAGAACATCCAGAGCCACACTCTCAGACGCAATCATGTACTGCTTACCTTTAGGTGTATCCTTGACCCCATAAACCAGAGGACGAATACCATGTGGATCTTTAAACGCTAACACACCGACACCACAAATCATCATGACTGCCGCATACGCGCCTTTACAACGCTTATGAACACCTTGCACTGCATTGAAAATGTCACTAGGAGATAACTCTAATCGCCCTGAACGAATCAACTCATGCGCCATCACATTGAGCAGAATCTCAGAATCAGAGTTGGTGTTTATATGGCGTCGATCATCTATATATAGCTCACGTTTTAGCGTTTCTGCATTGGTCAGATTACCATTGTGTGATAGACATAAGCCGTAGGGTGAATTAACGTAAAACGGTTGCGCCTCAGCTGAAGATGACGAACCTGCAGTTGGGTACCTTACATGTGCAATCCCCATGTCACCTTTAAGTTTTTGCATCTGTTTTTCATGGAAAACATCTCGCACCAAACCATTGCCCTTACATTGATAAACTCGATCATTGCCATAGGTGACAATCCCTGCCGCATCCTGTCCTCGATGCTGCAACACTGTAAGTCCATCATAAAGTTCTTGATTGAGATCGTGACTGCCAACTATGCCAATTATTCCACACATTTTGTAATCATCTCTTAGTTTATGAATCAATCGAAGGTATGACTGAAGACATGTCCGCATCAACACGCGACAACTCATCCAATACCCAATTCGATAAATTTTCAAAGGGTTGAATCAACGTCGACGCTTGCCATCCATATGCATCAGGCAGCTGGGTAAACGAACGTGACAATATAATCAAAACCACCACTACCACACTGGCACGAATGAATCCAAAAATCACACCCAGCATTTTATCTATGCCTTTCAGCATTTCGGTCTGCGTTACTTGAGCGAGTAATTTGTTAATTATCGCACCAATAATCAGCACCGAAAAAAAGATCAAGATAAAGGCCAGTATTCCTCGTATATTGGTTCCATACTCTGCGCCATCCAGAGAAAAACTCGCACTATCCAGTGCATCTGGAAGCATGCTGGCCACTGAAGCTGCTTGCATAATCGCTAATAACAGAGCGGCCACCCAAGAGGCGATCGAGACCACTTCACGCACAAAACCTCGCATCATTGCGAGTCCTATCGAAACAACAAAAATCACTAAGATGGCAACATCAATCCAAGTCATATCGATCTGAGTAAGAGTATCCATATAGATCGATGGTTAATCTACTACTGGACTAGGATGACTAACAATAAAACCGCCTTCAATAGATAACTTTTGCTTAAGCGCTTTTTGTAATTCTAGCGCTTTATCTTCACTCAACTCTGGACCAACTTTCACTCGATAATACTGCTGTTGGTTTTTTTGGCTGACTTCGATAAAACTATCAAAATCTGCTGCTGAGAGTGTGTTCTTTAGCGAGATAGCGGCATCCTTTTCAGAAAATGCACCCACCTGTACGACCCAGCCAGTTAAACTAGTCTGCTTATTCTTAGAAGTGATATGCGGGACTATATCATTGCCAACGTCCAGATCATCACTCAACGACGGTGACGAGGAGCTCGATTCAACTGCTTGTGTAGCGGCACTGAACTCGGGTGCTGGCGGTGTCTCCAGTTTGTCTAGCTCATCAGAGAAAATCAGCTTAGGCGCTGAAGGTATTTCCATTTCAATTCGAGTCAATTCGTTTTGACCAGAACCGTCAAGAACCATAGGGATAAAGATGACAGCCAAGGCAAATAACACCATGATGCCGACTATTCTATATTTGAGTTTCACATCCACTTTACGATGGCTTTGTTAGTTGTCTCAGGTCTATTCTACCTAAACCCAAGCCGAGTTGCTAAATCTGTTATATTTCTTAACTTTCATAAGCGAGCACCTCAGATACTGTGAATATAGAGCCAAATACCAACACTCTATCTTGTTGTGTAGCGTCTTGCAGTGCTTGCTGATAAGCCAGTTCAACCGAGTCAAATTGGGTGATGGATTGAGGCGAGGCATGCGCCTCAAGCGCTTGTTGAACCTGCAATATATTCATCCCACGCGCAGTATTCACAACCGCGATATACCAATCTGTCACAAAAGGATGTATGAGCTTAGCAATACCCTCAACATCTTTATCACTCAACACGGAAAATACAGCAATAGTGCGTTTTTCACAGATATTAGCAGCTAAATTTCTTGCTAAATTTTTAGCACTATCATGATTATGTGCAACATCTAGAATCACTTCACAATGTTTTGGTAATCGCTGAAAGCGACCATCCAAATCTATTTTCTGTAGACCTACTCGGATTGCAGCTTCAGGGACATAAAGCTCCTGTAGACAATGCAACCCCTTAATCACACCAGCCGCATTTTGGACTTGAATCATTCCTTCCAAATTCGGTATGGGCAAGCCAGTTAACACATAATCATCACTGATAAAATTCCACTGTTGGTCCAACAACTCATAAGAAAAATCTTGCCCTATTTGATACAGTTGAGCGTTTTTATCTTCAGCCACCTGTCGTATAGACAGTGGTGGTTCACTATCATTACAAATAGCGGGCTTGTGCTTACGCAAAATACCTGCTTTTTCAAAACCAATCGACTCTCTGTTATCACCCAACCACTCTGTGTGATCAAGCCCAATGCTAGTCACCAGTGCTAGATCACAATCAATCATATTTGTCGCGTCTAAGCGCCCACCTAACCCAACCTCAAGGATGGCAACATCTACTTGCTGTCTGTGAAAAATATCCAAAGCGGCAAGCGTGGCAAATTCAAAGAAACTCAGGCTTATTCCTTCTCTTGCTTGATCAATTTTTGCAAAGGACGTGCATAACTCTTGATCATCTACGCATTGAAGTGAGATTTTTATCCTTTCATTGTATTTAAGTATATGTGGGGAAGTGTAGGTGCCGACTTTAAATCCGGCGCAATGTAATATGGAGCTTAACATGGCTACTGATGAGCCTTTGCCATTAGTACCTGCAACCGTAATTACCTTGAATGGACAATCCAACAAATTCAACCGACGCGCAACAGTCTCTATTCGATCGAGTCCGAGTTCAATTTCACGCGCATGCAAAGTTGTTTGCCACGCGAGCCAGTCATCAAGGGATTGATAAGACATTAGAATGGTTAAGCAACTATAGATTTATAAGGTGCGAGAATATTTCATACTAACTAATTCGGTCTGTCATCAAGCTTAAAATGTTATGTATTCTGTCTCGTAGATCTTTACGCTGGACGATCATATCGATTGCCCCATGGTCTAACAAAAACTCACTGCGCTGAAAACCTTCAGGCAAAGTTTCTCTGACTGTCTGTTCAATCACTCTTGGGCCTGCAAAACCAATCAATGCGTTGGGTTCTGCAACTTGCACATCACCTAACATTGCAAAGCTTGCAGATACTCCACCCATGGTGGGGTCAGTCAGCACAGAAATGTATGGTATACGTTGCTCAGATAATCGCGTGAGTGCGGCACTGGTCTTTGCCATTTGCATGAGTGACATAAGTGCTTCTTGCATTCTCGCGCCACCGCTAGTGGAAAAACAAATAAATGGAATACTTTCACTGAGGCTTTTTTTGACACCTTCCAAAAAGCGCTCGCCAACCACAGAACCCATGGATCCACCCATAAAATTGAATTCAAATGCCGCCACTACCACAGGCATATCCTTGACGGTGCCTTTCATTACCACTAGCGCATCTTTTTCTCCAGTGGCTTTAGTCGCAGCAGCCAAACGATCTTTATATTTTTTTGAATCCTTGAATTTAAGATAATCCTTAGGCTCAAGATGTGCACCAATTTCTTCACTATGTGAATCATCCAAAAAGTAATTAATTCGGCTCCTAGCTGAAATCCTGAAATGATGATCACATTTTGGGCATACCTCAAGATTTCGCTCTAACTCAGCGCCGTAAATTACTGCACCACATTTAGGACATTTATCCCATAGGCCTTCAGGTACTTTGCGCTTAGACGTACTCTGAGTGCGAATGCGCTTAGGCATTAATTTTTCTAGCCAGCTCATAATTATTATCGTGTTTAAATCGAGGGTTTAATTATTACCTAATGCGCCCTTGATATCACCTAAAAGTGAACGAATTTTTGCTCCGGCATGAGAAATATCATTCTGATTGTCGGCAATAATATTAACGATGGCACTTCCTACCACAATAGCATCTGAGCAATTCGACACCATAGCCGCTGTTTGGGCATCTTTAATTCCAAAACCAACTGCAATAGGAATATCTGTGTGCCTCCTGATTTCTGCAACTTTATTGGTCACACTATCAGCATCTATTTTATTGGCCCCTGTGATACCTTTAAATGACACATAGTATAGGAAACCTGAAGCAAGCTCAGTGATGGCTTTTATACGCTCTTCGCCAGTCGTCGGTGCAAGCAAGTAAATGGTGTCAATATTGTGCGACTTATATGTCGCAGCAATTTCTGCACTCTCCTCTGGGGGTAAATCAACCGTGATCACGCCATCTATCAAACCAGTTGCAGCCTTCGCAAATGCATCCACACCAAATATTTCAATAGGGTTTTGATAACCCATCAATACAATTGGCGTGTTGGTATCCTGGCTTCTAAACATTTTCACTATTTCAATAATATCTGCCAAAGAGGTATTGTGAACCAAGGCGCGCTCACACGCCTGCTGGATCACTGGACCATCTGCCATCGGATCTGAAAAAGGCACGCCTAGTTCAATAATGTCTGTGCCAGACTCCACTAGTGTATGCATTAACTCAACGGTCTTGTCTGGATGAGGATCACCGGCAGTGATATAACTAACTAATGCTTTGTGATTTTGATTAGCAAGATCGGTAAACATCTGTTTGATTCGGCTCATATTTCTATGCCCTCAATACGTGCAATTGTGTTGATATCTTTATCACCACGGCCAGACAAATTAATCACTATGGTCTGATCTTTATCCATAGTCTTAGCAAGCTTTTCTGCATAAGCTGTCGCATGACTGCTTTCTAAGGCTGGGATAATACCCTCAGTGCGAGTCATTAAGTGAAATCCATCCAATGCTTCTTGGTCGGTTACAGATACATATTCAACACGACCTTCGTCTTTCAACCATGCGTGTTCAGGCCCAACTCCAGGATAGTCTAATCCAGCAGACACAGAATGTGTCTCAATAATCTGACCACTGTCACTCTCCATCAAGTAAGTTCGATTGCCATGTAAGACACCCGGAGAGCCTGCACTCAATGGTGCAGAATGACGCCCTGTCTCAACACCATCACCTCCGGCTTCCACACCATAAATTTTGACTTCTTTATCGGCTAAGAAAGGATAAAATAATCCGATAGCATTCGACCCACCACCGACACAAGCAATCAATGCATCAGGCAATCGTCCAATTTGATCCAAACTTTGCTGTCTAGCTTCACGTCCGATTACTGTCTGAAAGTCTCTCACTAATAATGGATATGGGTGTGGGCCGGCGACTGTACCAATAATATAAAAAGTATCATCAACATTAGTCACCCAATCACGTAAAGCCTCGTTGAGAGCATCTTTTAAGGTTCTTGACCCAGATGTAACAGGAACCACTTCAGCGCCTAAAAGGCGCATACGATAAACATTCGGTGCTTGCCGTTGTATATCCTCAGCTCCCATATACACCACACATTCCAAACCAAGTCGTGCCGCAATAGTCGCACTCGCCACACCATGTTGACCTGCTCCAGTTTCAGCGATGATGCGAGTTTTACCCATACGCTTGGCCAATAAAGCTTGGCCTATAGTGTTATTAATCTTATGTGCACCGGTATGATTAAGATCTTCACGCTTTAAATAAATTTGCGCGCCTCCCCAAAGGTCACTCAAACGTTGAGCATGATAAAGCGGACTGGGTCGACCCACATAATGTGCGAGATCTTCATCGAACTCACGTTGAAAATCAGCATCATGCTTGCAAGCTTTATAAGCTTCCTCAAGATCTTTGAGTGGCGTCATTAATGTCTCAGCGACAAAGCGACCACCGTAAATACCAAAGTGGCCCTTTTCGTCTGGCAGCATGGCAAAAGTTTCTTCTACCGGTTTTTGTTTAGCACTCATCTGCAACTCGCACTGTATTAATAAAGTTTTTCATTTTCACACTATCCTTAATTCCCCTGGCTGACTCGATACCGCTGCTCACATCAACCGCATATGGCTTAATTCTCTGTATAGCTTGAGTGACATTATTAGCATCTAAGCCACCTGCAAGTATGATAGGTTTAGTTATATTCTCAGGTATGTTGTCCCAATCAAAGGCTTTTCCAGAACCACCCGGTTGCCCTATTTCATTGCTATCTAACAACATTGCCTGAGCACTTGGATACTCTCGCGCCCTGTGAGGAGTATTTCCGCCCATTGCA
>Ga0181585_10002039_pt1 | contig 17928 bp, 28 predicted proteins | sample 071ome_29_FD_132469 | JGI IMG/M metagenome (GOLD analysis project Ga0181585, IMG submission 132469) | Coastal salt marsh microbial communities from the Groves Creek Marsh, Skidaway Island, Georgia - 071407BT metaG (megahit assembly) | ecosystem: Environmental > Aquatic > Marine > Intertidal... | reverse complement strand
TTCAAAGGCGAAGGGGAGCGTTGGTCCATCGCCTTCAATGCACAGGTCGTTCGACCTCAGATGTCGCAGTAGCCGTCATCATCACCCTGGATTTCCCTCAGGGTGAGATTGGCGGTGTGGCAACCATTGGCGTCGCACCAACTGGTGGAAATACCGTCGTTCTTGGTGAACGCCTTGCCGTCGGGGCCGGTGAAGCGATCATCGGTTCCCCATGCATTGCGTTGGTATTCCATGAGGAAAAGCAAGCAGCATCCTGCGTGGGCAAGATGGGAGAACCCGGTCTCTGAGTCCTTATCCTCGCCACGCCACCAGGCGAAGACGTGCCGGCAGAGCGCTGCGAAATAGCGGCCCCAGTTTGTTCCTCGGCACCAATTATTAGCTGAGTACTTTTCTGCGCCAAACGCGAGGACATCCGCGATCTCGCCAACTGATGCCCAGGGAATCAAATCAAACCGCGTCTTTGCTGTCAAAGCGCTTCTGCTATTAGGCCTAGGATAGTTGGATGGCGAGCAGCATGTGATTAGTAATTAGATGGATAGACGATATTCAGGCATGCGCTTTTACAACGGCGTCAAAGCGTCGACGCAGGGGCAGGAGAAAGCGGACCAATTGCTGCGTGGTTACATGAAGAATGTGAACGCAGCACGCCGCAAAGGAGAGAACTACGGAGGCAGTACTGGTGGCGTCAAGAGCATTGGCAGCAATGACGGACTGCAGGTCATCCAGCAGCGCAGCGCCCGTCAGGCAGATCTTCGCCGAATCTTCCAGGACGAAGGCGTAGGTCGCTTTGGTGCGCGCAAGGAATCCTGGATTGCCAAGCAGTACGACCCTGAAGTGCGCCAGAAGATGCTTGACATTCAGTCAGGTGTGGCTGAGGAAGATCTCTGATCGAGGAAGACCTTCTGCTCGTAGTAGGGGCCATCTTCCTTCATGTGAATCACGTCGTGGACCCAGGGGATGATCCATGGCGTAACAGGAAAACAGTATTCCCAGTTCGCGGGCTTTGCGCATTGGACGACAACTGTTGTCCAGAAAGCGCCGAGAAAGTGAATGACCCAGCTGATGTCAGTCACTGATCAGGTAAATAAGCCTCAACGTAGCGACGAGACACAGGCGCAACGGCGAGCTCAGTTCGCTTCTGGATCAGGCGAACAAGGTCTGTTGCGGTGTAATCCTTGAGAGAAAACAGGCAGGCCTTGCCGGAATTCCAGCGCTCATCTCGGTCAGTTGGATCCCACCAGCGGGTGACCTTGAACGGAGTAGACGTGAGCGCCCGGTAGTCAGGGAGTCCTTGGTGGAAGACTTGAAGAGATGAGGCCAGCGCGATGATGTTGCCGAAGATCTCGTCTGTTAGAAGCTCTCGCTGCTCGATCACGTCAGGGAGCGCGTCGCCCCAGACCAGCCAGGAATCGAAGACGATCGAGCGGAATGAGTAGAAGATCTCGCCCTCTGGGGTGACGAATTCATCGAGCTCGCTCTCCGAGTAGGGCAGAAACATCAGTCTCGGTAGTTGTACTTCTTGTTCATGCCAAGCTCGTAGGCCTTCTCCCAGTCGCGGTGCCCGCTGTCTTCGCTGAAGACAACAGAGCCCATCGTCAGGAACGTGTTGTAGAAGCGGGAGAGCTGGGTGTGGAATCGTTGGGGGTCAGCCGGAGGCAGGTAGACCACGGCAGACCAACTCGACGGACAGATCGTTCGGAACGTCTCGAGCTCGTCGTCGTACCAGCAAGGACGCAGGCGTGCGAACGGAATACAGACCGGAAAGTCCCATGCCCAGGGGATCTTGGTCAGGGTTTCATTGTTGGCAACCCAGATCACTGCCTGCTCGACGCTCCCCTTGCGGTATTCGCGCAGGGTCTTATTGGCGAGGCGCCTGGACCACTGAGCGCCGTGGGGCGGTGCGATCAGTGCCCGCTTCTCGCCCGGCAGTTCCCAGTCCTGGGCGACAACGGTATCCAGGTCATGCTGCTCACGATCAATGAAGTGAGCGGCTGTGACGAGCCTGTTGATGTCGGTGGTTGAAAACGGGTCAAAGTCGATGGCGCCCATGACGGCTTTGGCCGCCTCAACGAGGTTGGGTGGAGGCCCAAGGTGAACCCTGTGCTCGAGGCCCATGACTAGAACAACTCCTTGATGAGGTCCTTGGTCTCACCGATCGGGTTATCACGATCGATATGGGTAATAACGATGCTGCTGTTGTCTTGCCGCATGACAAGTCCGAAGCGCTCGTAATTGAGGTTCTTGATCACCTTGACGGCGCTGTTCATGAGGTCATGGGTCTCGTCATCGCCGGCCTCCTTTGCGGCGTCAGCGACATCCATGAAGACCTCGAGAGTCTTGTACTCAGATGGCTTGCCACCCCTGAGATCAAGGCAAAGCATGCCGGGACCATAGGCTTCCCAGCCCTGATCGAACTTCTTGAGGAGATCGCTAATGATCAGCTCATGAACAATCAGGTTGTAAGCCATGGACTGCTCGCGATCAGCGCCAACGGAGTTAGCCATCTCGCTAAAGAACTTGGAAGCAAGCTCTTCTCGGGTAGGGCGTCGCTTCACTGGTGCTCCTCCTGGACCATTTGCTCGAAACGATTGATGATCCGATCAATCACAAGTTCGGCAATGCCTGTCATCCCGGAGATCTCTGCAAACTCTGGGTGCTCTAGGAGTGCATCATTGAACGTGCTGATCTCACCAAAGCAGGCAATCAGGTTGTCCATCATGTGGTCAACACTGGTCACGTTTTGGAGTTTGTCGAATGTGCTTGGCATGGCGATTAGGTTCAACAAATGCGTGTAGCGGCTCATGTCAGGGAGCGAGTTGTGCCTTGGTGTGGCGATGTGCGTGATACCAGGACCAGATTTCAGGCACCCAGCGCTGAACTTGAAGTTGAATACCGTTCATGACTTGGCGCACCTCAAGCTGTGCGTCATGCTTTGCTCTGACGTCGAGGAGATGCAGCCAAAAGCGCAAGGAACCGCTTATTAGTCCATGCTGAAGGTATCCAGTAGCGAGTACCGACCGCGCGTGTTCTTCTGATGCGCCACGACTGCGAAGGCGGTCGTAATCGATAGCAGATGAGTAGCACATGGCCAACATCTCTTCGACATCATCCTCAGTCCACTCGTACTTATCGCCCTGGCGATCCCAGTAGATTCCGGGCGGACGCACGTAGAAGACTTCTGCGGGATCAAGTTCGCCCTTAGCGACCTTGCGAATGCGCTTACCGGTGTAACGCATCGACTGATAATCGAAGGTGCAGCCAACGCGATGAGTGCGCAGTTGCATCATGGTGTTGTGGTCGGCCCGAATCATCAGGCTGAGCGAAGGATGCTCCAGGGGACCCCAGTGGCCCTTGTTTCCCATGAGCAGCCTTTCGCAGACGATGCGCCCGGCCTCGTCTTCAGGTAGTTCTGTGCCGCAGAAATAGTCTTCGCTGTAGTCAGCGTGAAGACCTGTGTAAACCAGCCGCTGCGGAAATTGCGTCGCCTCAACAAGGTCGACCTTGAAGGGCTCGAGGCAATGCGCTTCCAAGATTGCTGTGCAACTAGGCGCAACGTAATGACCTGCCAGGCGCAGTGCACGCCCTATCAGGCATAGTCTTATTAACGGATTCTTGCGGAATCCTTAATAAGGCCTGGTCTGACTTGAATCAGCCGATCTGGTCTTTGTAGTAGTTGAAGGTCTCTTTGGGATCTCCCAGCTGTGGGACGGCACCGGCAAAGCGCTTGACGTGATAACGCCCTAATTCGCCGATTTCCTTTGCGCCGAGCATGGCCTCAGTGTCGAGTGACTTGAGGAACTTCTTTTGATAGTGCGCGTTGAGATCGTTGCCGTGATCAATAGAGTCCTCGTAGGGATTGCCGTAGGCGTCAAGGCGGGGAGCCTCCATGCCGTCTGACCAAGGACGGGTCTTGTCGAACTCGGCCCTGGTTTCGACGAGATCCTTCGGAGGTTGAGTGTCCTCCTCCACGACTGGCGGCGGCTGCTGCTGCTGGGCGTCCGGCAGGAAGCTCGTCATGCGATTGACGAAGTCCGTGCTGTTCTCCGCCATCTTGTTGTTCTTGCCGGAGAAGCGATCCAGCAGACCCGGGTCGTTGGCTTGATACCAGGCCGTCGCCTTGCTCTTTGCGTCTGACCAGGCCTGGTTGACCTCGAGCCCGGCAGCGCGAGCCTTGGCTTCAAACTGGTCCCGAGCAGCCCGGTTGGTGTCCTGCTGCTGCTGATTGTCGTAGCCCCAAAGCAGACTCATTTTCTCTAGCCGATCTGATTTTTGTAGTAGTTGAAGAGTTCCTTGGGATCACCGAGCTCGGGAACCTTGCCGACAAAGTTCTGCAAGTGAAAGCGCCCGACCTTGCCGATTTCTTGAGCCCCGAGATAGGCCTCGTTGAAAAGCGACGGGAGAAACTTCTTCTGGTAGTGCCGGTTTAGATCGTTGCCATGGTTAATGGCGTCTTCGTAGGGGTCGCCATAGGGATCGAGTTTGGGCTGATCCATGCCCTCTGCCCAGGGGCGGGTCTCGTCAAACTTCTCTCGAGAGTCCGCAAGATCTTTGTCGCCCTCGCCGAAGACTGGTGTCGTCGCGGGCTGAGCTGTAGTCTCGGGTTCGGCTGTTGACGCCTTCTCCATCCTGCTGCCATGCAGGACGTAGTCATACATCTGGCGCAGGTCGTCTTCGCTATCAACTTTGTCGATCCCTAGGTGCTTGGCAACCTTCCCCCAGTTCTCGATTTTGTCCATTCCGCCTTCTCTGTGATTCCGTGACCAGGCCTGAGAGAGGAATGGGCTGAGATATTTACTCTTGCCGCCGTACGCCGAGTAGTCAATCTCGCCACCGCCTGGCCGTTTGTACTCGACTGTCTGACCAGACTTACCTCGCCGCGTGGCTGTGGTTGGGATGCGGATATAACCGTCGTATGCCTGGTTTCGCAGAGCGTTGAGCTCGTCATCACTCAAGAAGCTTGCACTAGAGCCCACAATCTATTGCTTAATGTTTACGGACAGTCTAACTCTGAAGATTGTTCCTCATCTTCTAGCATTGCCGACTTAATCAGGTCATCCAGCTGGACGGGACGATCCGAGTTCATTCGGAAGTCAATCCAGAGCTTGTTTGTCTTTTGGATTTTCTCGAAGCGAGTTAGGTCCTTGTCTCTGGTGGCCTCCAGGAACAGTTGGGTCTCGTGGTTCAGCTTGTTGGTACTGAACTCGAGATCCATCTTTTGCAGGTGCCTGTTATGGAAGTAATGCGGAACGCCCTTCGCCCTTAGGTGCAGCGGGTTGCAGCAGTGGTTATTCCCGCAGACAGGCTTGATTGGGAGCCGTCCGATGTCACCCCAAGTGAACCAGAAGGCAACCCTCGGAGCTGAGTATTGGCGTGCACTACCCCAGAACCTGGGGATGGCGAAATAAGTCGAATTGGATTTGGGATGCGTGTTGCCATGCCATTGCCAGCACTCATCAGGCTCGCCGATCTCGACAAAGGACCAGAACTCGAGAAAGCGTCGCCTGAAGCTTCGGTGAATCCGATGAACATCGAGAACCAGCCTGCCTTCTGTTAAAGCTGAGATGCAGCGAACGCAGGCATGGCTGTCGTCGTAGCGGGGGATCCGGCCGTCCCTGGAGCCCAGGGAGTGATCGGAGAAAGGACAAAGCGGCCCACCCTCAACCCTTGCGTGGAGATCAGGAGGGATAGGCCACTGAGCCATAGCGATTAGAACTTTCGCGCAATGTATCTGTAATTACGAAGGAATCACGCTGCCTGACTGCCTTCAGGATCGACACGGCGAAGGCGCATCACATGGTGCTGGCTTGGCGTCTTGAATTCATCCCAGAGGACCATCGCGTAATTGATGGCATGGCCGCGTGAATCGCGCTTCACGACGATTTCGACTACTTTGCCGACTCGCCTGTTTCGGATGATCTTGCAGATCTTCTCGAAATCAGGATGGTCCTTTTTGACGCAATGATCGAGGTTCGACTTCGGCGCCTCAACAACGCGATCACCGACAACAAGCTGTTTTGTGTTGCGATTGTGGATGCTCATTTGAGGTTCAGGGGGAAACCTTTGGGTGGTACAAAGTCGCCGCCATGAATCGTCAGCTGCTCGGAACTTGGACGAAGCTGGACCTGGCTGGTTGGCCAGTCCTCGGAACGTGTTGAGCCTTCGAGGATGACCGTAATCAGCCCCCTGTTCCAGCCCTTGGCTTGCGGAGAGGTCACGAATCCCGCTTGACCGGTGCCCCGGTGGAGAACTCGATGACCAATCTTCAGCGAAAGCACAGTGCCGTGGCATGCAACCTGCCTGATACGGTAGTCAGTTTGCGAGAAAGTGCCAGCTATTCGACGTCTTCCATCGGGTTGATTGGTCCAGTCATGGGGATGCGGTGCACCGCAACGCCGGATTCGATGAACATGGTCCTGGCTAAGTCAAAGCTTTCTTGCCAACGCTGCGGCTCAACAAAGTCAGGGACAACAACCTTGTTGATCCCAGCTTGCACCAACATGGACGCACATTGAGAACAGGTCATGAGCGGCCAGACGTACATCGTCGCGCCGATCAGTGAGACGCCGTTCTGGGCGGCATGAGCTACGCAGTTCATCTCCGCGTGCACAGTCATGGCCAATCGGGTGTCTCTGTTTTTGAGACGTGTATCGGAATCGGCTACGCCAGCTGGCAGGCCGTTGTAGCCCTGGGCGAGGATGCGGCGATTGCGTACAGCGACTGCGCCGACTTTGGTGGAGGGATCCTTGGACCAACCGGCGAAGTGAGAAGCGATGACAAGGAACCTTTGGTCCCAGTGTTTCGGTGCCTTGGGTGGCTTGAGGTTGTCCATGCTGCAACTTAATTATTATTAAGTAAGGATTGTTGGCACTGAATTAGATGCTCGAAGTCAGCGCCATCATTGGCGTTGCTGCTGTAGGTGCTCTCTGGCGAATGGCCTTTGAGCAAGGGCGGATGCAACGTGGAATGGATGCAATCTTGAAAGAAGTTCAGATGCTGAGAAACGACCTCGGACGCGAAGTCGGTCAACTCTCAGACAGGCTGAATGATCACGAACTCAGGATTCGTCAGCTTGAGCGCCAGTAAGCCTGGCTCTGACCGCAAGCTCTTCTTTGGTGATGCCCCAGCGATCGAGGGCGCGACCTATTGATGCAGCCATGTAATGGTCTTGCGTGTGCTGGGCTTCACGCAGCATCAGGAGGCATTCAGCCAGCAGGTAGGCCGTCGGCTCGTTGGTCCTGCGGAGGACGTCGTCAAATGGTGAGTCTGGATCCATCAGGGACATCAGTTCGCTCCTGAGCCAATGGTGACTTCTTCGGTGAAACCTCCAGGTCGGTAGCCAGAGTTCCAGATTTTGAAGCAGGCCATGTTGAGCTGCTCCTTGGTCATGTGCCAATTCGAGAGGCACTGCGCGAGGTCAGCCTTGAGGTCGCCAGCACCGGGGAAGCCTGAGTAGCGGACCAGCAGCCGCCCGGCATCAGTGAGATCGGACTCTGTTGGCCGAGGCTGGCCAAGCAGCCGGTCGACTATTGCGCGGTCCTGTTCGTAGAGAGGTGCCTTGAGTGATGCTTCCACCGCCTGGAGTGCCCTGGTAGGCAGATCGTAAGACAGGAAGCCAGTGCAGGCCAGGGGTTCAAGGGCGCAAATGGCCCTTTCACTGGTGTCGTGTGCTGGATCGAGCCACTATCGAAAAAGGGCTTTTCGATCGCGACACGGCCAGATCCATTGGTATGACAGGGATCTGAGAGTGTGACAAGCGTGACAGGCTTTTCTATAACCTCTCTGGGGATTTCCCCCCTTCTTGGTTTAAGGCGTAACCAAGAAAAACCTTTCCTGTCGCTCATTCTATAAGACCTGTCATGCAGGCCGAAAAACCAGATAAGCCCCCCTTAGAGGGTGCTGTTTTTCCCGAGAGAGGTTATAGAAAAGCCCATCACACCTGGAACGCCATAAGACTCATGTCGCAGGAAGCCGTCTTTGCGTGTCAAGGTCGAAAAGAGGCCTGAAGGCAGCTGGAACAGCAATGAAAAAGCCAGCCCCTGACTAGAGCTGGCTTACGGCGATTCTTAAAAACGTCTCGTCAATCCCAGTCAGGGCCGAGTTCGTGGGGGCTGCGGTTGAAGAATGGGTCCTCGTTGAACCAGGCGTTGAGGATCTTGCCCTTGTAGCGGAGGCGCTCCTTGGTGAAGCCCCGCCGCTTCAGGATGTCGCTGACGCCGCGAATCATGGAGGACTCGTCCTTGGCGGCGATGTCCATCCATTTGAAGATCTGGGACATCAGCCAATAGCGCTTGCCATTGCGGCTGTGACCGGACTTGTTGAGGACGCCTGAGTACTGGCGGGCGAGAACCTTGACCATGTCGTGCTCCAGGGGGCTGTCACCCGCGAAGCTCTGCATGTAGTTGTTGAGGGTCTGGATCTCGTAGCTGGTGAAGGTGTTGGTCGGATCGTCGAGGTAGCAGCGGTAGGCAGCTGCCCAGATGGAATCCCTGTCGCGCTTGAGGCGGTCCAGGTCGATGATCTTGATCCGAGGGTCCTGCTCGCTAGGTACGACGCCGGTGACCCGGATAGGCATGAAGCGGCGGTTGCCGGTTGGGTCGACGAAGAGCTCCTCGCTATTGGCGCAGGCAGCCAGGACGAAGGAGCGTGGATAGGAGCGCTCGTTCTCGTACTTGCGGGCTGATCGATCGACGTTGGTCGAGATCAGGTTCTTGAGGTCCTCGACGTCCTTGCGCTTGAAGAACCGCTCGCATTCATCCATGACAACGATCCAACCTGCATGGAGAACGTGCGGCCGGTCCTTGAGATAGGTGATGCCTTGCTGGATGGTGCTGACCCAGGGGTAGATACCAGGGTCAACAGGAGAAGGCGGCGTCAGGTACTGCATAAAGGTTGTCTTGCCGCAGTTCTGAGGGCCGATCAGGATTGGCATCCAGTCGTGGACGCAGCCAGGCTCAAGAGCCCTGGCGACAGCACCGACGAGGAACCGCTTCATCACCACATCAGCCAGGGTGTTGCCGCAGGGCATCAGGGGGTTGGTGATGTCGAGGTCGATACCGCCAGAGTTGTCGCCTTTAACGCCAAGCAGCGTGGTGGCGAGTTTGTCGAAATAGGGGCAAGGCTCAACCCGGCTGCAAGTGTCCTCGAGGTAGGTGCGAACAGGGTGGTAGGCGTTCTCCCTGCCGGCCACCATGGCGACGTCGTAGGTCAGGGTCTTCGGGAAGACGGTGCCGGCGCCTGCTGAGATACGGACGTAGGCGGTGGAGACATCGTCGATCTCGAGAGGCTTCTCGATTGGGCCGTACTCCAGCTGCTGGGACATCGAGTTAAGGCGCAGGCCTGGATAGATGCGGCGAAGCCTGGTGAGGATTTGTTCGACAACCTGCTCGTTGGCATCAGCACGATCACGGCCATGGATTCGGACGCGAGGGACTGACTCGTAAGGGACGTCGTCTTCGACGGGAGACTCGGTCGGATCGTCGGGATCTGAGTCGTCATCCCACTCAGGCTCGTTGTTGTCATCCCGGCTGACCTGAGCGACATGGGTCCAAGGACGCTCGGCATCAAAGAGGCTCTGAGTGCCTGAGTGGTCCTCAGCGTCAGGTGGATTGAAGAAGTCCTCGTTGGGATCTAATAAGAAGTCCTCGTGGCCATAGCCAGCGAAGCCCTTGCCGAAGATGCCGAGGGATGACTCGCTGGTGTGCTTCAGCTCGTCAGGCAGGTGGTCGCGCCAGCCGGGGCATTCCTCGTTGGCCATAAAGAAGAGGCTGGCCAGGCCGCTGCCGTTGAAACCCCGGAAGAACTTCTGCGTTGCTTGCTTGGCATTCTTGCCTTTGCCGTGATGGCCGCGTGATGCCCAGTCGGACCAGTAGGGGAAGAGGCGATCACCGGCAGCCCGGCAGGCGGCGGTAATTTTGGTGAAGCGATCACGATCGCCATCAACGGTGGGCTCGAGAACGGTCTGCAGGACGAAGATGGCCCTCTCGATCTGGACGTCGTCGTAAGCGTCAGTGCTGACAAGCTCCTGGGCGCGACGCCGCTTGGCCTCGTCAATGGCGTCCTCGAGGATGCTTTCCGGCAGGCAAGCCTTGGGCTGCCACAACGGGTGCTCAGCTTTATCGTTGCCGTAGAAGAGGCGGCAGGGGTCGGTGCAGTTCCGATCAGCGCCCAGGGACTTCACTAAAAGCGTGACGACTGCCTTGTAGATGTCGGGGTGCTTGACACGCTCTGGCAGCTTGAAGATGACGCGGAAGCGGTCTTCGGGCTTACTGCCGTGACTGCTAGTCGTGTACGCCCAGCAGGCGTGTTGCGCGAGAGGGTGCTGAAGGAACTCAGCAATCGAGAGGCCGTTGTCGATATCAGCAACGACCAGATCGGCGAAATCGAAGGCGCTGCTTGTCCTTTTATGGCTGGTCATCCTCACTGGGATGAACGCCTTGCCTTCGCTGACCAGTTTGCGGAGGCCCATCAGGGTGTCGTCGGTGTCCTGGACCTCCTCCCAGTTCTCGGCGAAATCAGGTCTCCAGACCGGTTTGTTGTGGATGGCCCGATGGACCATGTAGGTCGTGACAGCTGTGCTAGTCGTCATTCCGCAAGAAAGAGCACGCACTCGATTCTGGCGAGGTGTTACCGAACTGCAACCACGGCTGGGGACTAGCCGCGTGCGACCGGTGGGCGCCTGCTAGGTCGGACTTCCGTTACCTGCTGTCATACGGGCAATGTTTTATGTTTACTTCATCTTTCGCCCAAACGTCACCACCGCAGCGGTTCTGCATTTGTATCGTGCGATACCGAAGCGGATGACGAGATCCCGATCGGATCAAATTTGCATGAAGGTATTCCCCTTTCACTCAGGCTTCACTATGGTTTCAGCACTGACCGAGACACCATCCCTGAGTGTTTCTACCCACCACCTGAAAGGAGGGAATTTCATGTCCGACCTGTCAGACAGCGACCGAGCGGTCAAGGTTCAGCGCTTTATTCAAGTGTTGAACCAGGCTCAAGTGGCGAACCACTTCACCCAGCGCCAGCTGTGTGCAGAGCTCGGTATCACGATCGGAACAATGACGAAGTACCTGCGAGGTGCTGTCAACCCTGATCGCGTTGCTACCGAGATTCAGGCTGCGCTTGCCAAGCAGGTCGGTGTCACCCTTGATTCCCTGATCAACTTCTACGAGACCGGAGAATACAAGTCGACCCTGACGATGGATGAGATTATCTCGTTCATCAATTCAGAGGTGGGGCAGACAGAGATGCCCAAGCTCCTGGCGGCGATGGCCAACGCTTCTGTCAAGATCTCTGCTCCTGCTGCTCAAGAAGAGAAGCGACCAGCGAAATACACCTGGCCGGCCGAAGCACTCAGCCGTAAAGGTGTCAGCCAGACCATGCTGAACAGGCTGGGCTTGGACGAAAAAGCACTCGAGCGCCTGGCAGAGGGGATCTTTAGCGACGAGGTGGTCGAAGGTTTTGCGATGGCGATGCAATTACCTGAAGAGGCAGTCGTCAAGGCTTTCAAGGCACAGGAGCCCGTCGCTGCTTAGGACTAGCTGACGACGATAGTTCCACGCATTGAAGAGTGGAACTGGCAGTTGTAGTAGTAAGTGCCGGTTTTCCAGAACCTTGCCTTGAGAGTGCCGGTTGTCAGGCCGTTGTTCTTGGTGGATTCCATGAATATGAATGGATCTTCTAAACCGGCACCAGTAGTTCCGCTGTCTTTAATCCAGAAGGGGTGGCCAGGTGCGTTGACGTTGAAGATAATTTCTTGATTTATCAGCAAATTGATTGTTGGGTTTGGGTCAGCGGTCAGCCCTTCGCCTGTGAAATCGTAAGAGGTGGCTGCGTTGTTAACGACGCTATAAGTTTTGGCGTTACTGGGGCCGACATCACCGGTGAGGTGCCAGTCATTATCGCCGCGACAACGCAAGATCGCTTGCGCCCACTGGCCTGTCAGCTGTGTTCCGTTCAGGGACTTCAGGCCGCCCTCGTGTTCGTAGTTGTAGATCGCGACCTCAAGGGTGCCTTCTCCGCTGTTAATGATGGTTGTCTCGCTGTTAACTGGAAACTCGTCCGACAGGAAGTTGTCGAACATATCACCTGGAATGAGGAAAAGTTTGTGCTTGCCTGTAGCTGTAGAGCATTCAATCACCTTGCCAACGTCTTTAACCTCAAGGAGGTGACCGCCGTTGGTAAGGTTTGATGCAATGGTCGTAGGGTTTGGGTCTACATAGGTCAGTGTGCCATCAGGCCGTTGCCCGAAGAGACGAAAGTTCCTGGCGTCGTAAACAACCGGCTGGAAGTTATTGGGCACAACAGTAGAACCTAATAAGGCTCATTCTAAAATCAGCCTTCCTCTGTCTCGCCTTCAGCTGCTCGATCCAGTGCCTCGAGCTCTTTGAGTTCCTCATAGCGACGAACTTTCTGCAGCCACTTCATGCGGAAGCGGGACAGTTCATCGCCATGAAAGAGGAAGCTCTGGTCGATCTCCGGGGTAGAGACAAGGATCTGGGCGCAGTCCACTTTCAAACCAAGCGTCTCCTCGATGGCCAGCGCATAGGCAGCGAGTTGTAGACCACACTTGTTGAGCTTGCTCCAGCCAGTGAAGTTGCTCCGGTCTTGTTTTGTTGGAAAGTATCGACAATACGGTTGATTCGATGTTTTGAAGTCGCCCAGGATGACGACGTTCCCTCGAACGCCGATCAAGTCAGGACAGCCACAGAAGCCGTACTTGTGTGACCAGACCCTGGAGATGCCATCTTGTCCTGTGCAATACGACCACTCTGGCTTCAGTGGTTTCTCAGACCAGAGGAAATAGTCGTAGCGGTCCAGGTGCTGGCTTAGTCCTTGCCAGAATGGCAGATACTCTTCAGGTAGGTCGATCGGCAGGCCGCGAATGTAGTTCTCGCAGGCCGCGTGAATTGCCGTACCTCGAGCGGCAGCTTTTTCCTTGCCGCCTGGGTTCTTGGCTGCCCAGTTATTGAGCATCTTCTTGGCATGCTCTGAAGCAGTTTTGCCAAGGATGGTGGTGACTGACGGGTAAGCCTTGCCTGGGATGTCGGTTGTGTAGTGACGAGCGCCGTCAACTTCAAACCGGGTAGGCCCGTCCATGCAAGTTACGACTTTTACAGAATGTAACGATGCAGCGGCGAAGTATTGCTTCTGAGTGAATTACTGGCCTTCCATCGATCCAATAAAAAACCCCGGCCTGCTCAAGACCGGGGCTCTTGCCCAACGTCACGGAGTCACATCTCGTCCTTACTGCCAGCCTGAAAGGTGCAACCCCTGGAGCCACTGGCGTCCTCAATGGGACCCTTGTCTAGTGAGAGGTACGGAGGGCACAGGTGGTACTCCTGTTACCGAAGAGTGTCCGCTCTTGCAGCCCCTTGGCAGTAGCTGCGGTCATCCACCACTTGGTCCGAGCAGTGGCCGTACGTCACATGGGAGAACGAGAATGAGGAGGTCTAGCTCATGGTGACCGCCGTGGTGCCCGCAGTGTAAGAAGCATCTTGCGGGCTGACCACCAGGCTTAAGGATTCAGATCGATTGTGTTAAGGATCGATTTCAGACGGAGCGTTGTCAGGCCGGTCCCATGGATCTTTGATGTTGGCCAGAGCCTCGGCGATCACGTCACGGCCTTCCTGTTCGCTGCGATAGGCCGAGAGTTCTTCAAGGAGAGTACGGGCTAGAAGGGTGGCGCCTTTCATTAGTTCATCGAGCCCGATGTCAGGCTTATCCAGGCGTTTCGCCAGGGCTGGGCCCAGGACGGCAACGTAGGCCGCGACGAATGCATCTGGCATGTAACCAGTGAGGGACGCGCCCCCATTGGTAAAACCACTGACGCAGTCGTTGAGTTCTTTGAGCTGTTCAACAGCCTGTTGCTGATAGATGATCATCTGCCGCAGCTGGATGTTGGTATTGCGCAGCTCATTAAGGATTTGGGTGCTGTTCTCAAACAGAGTCAGGTTCGAGTTCGCATCCATGAATAATGACTCCATCGAAGGCTTTGACAAGACTGAGCGAGGCCCTAGTGAGTTGATCTAACTCTGTCCAGGCTTTTGCGACGGGTTCGTAACCGTGCGTGTCGATCAGGTCTCTGACATCCTTCTTGCAGCAGGAGAGCTGCAATGCAGTCAAGAGTGCGGAGGAATCAGAATTCGACAACTAGCAAGGTTTCGTCCTCTTGCTCAATGTATCGATAGTTCTGGATGATGCCCTCGTCTTTGAGGGGTTTTAAGGAATCAGCGCAGGGCTTGATTCGCTCGGGAGTGATGTGAACAGTTCCGGTATCGGTTTGGAGGGTCATGCCCGGGTGGGGATCACCTTCTTCTACTCGAGGGAAACCATGCGAGGCACGGGGAATGATTCCACCACGGAATTTACGAGGATCTACGGAAGCTTTACGTGATGAGATCAACTCATACAGCATCGCTAGGTTGGTGTCGATAGGTGTGCAGTTAATAGGATGCTTCAGCACCCGGAGAGTGAGCGTGAAAACGCTTTAGAGCCGACAGTTGGAGAACAACTTCGACTTGCTGAGTTCAACCACAAGTTGGACAAGCTTGATGGGGATGAGCTTCGGGAGATTGCGAAGATCCTTGCCAAGCAGGCCTTAGTGGTTCAACCGTCTGCGATCAGGTTTCTTGCCCATGAAGCGGCGCGGAACCTCATGGAGCCGGTTTCATCCAATGACTGGATGAAGGTGGCTGCCGAGGTGGTTGATGCGCTGAAACCCGATGTGCAAGAAGGATAGAGCGTTTCTAAAGAAAGCGCACTCAGTTTTGCCGAAAAGACGTAAGGCGCTGAACTTTATGCAAGAGTTGCATAGGGCTGTGGGGCGCACAGTGCATGACAAGAGAAACGGGATGAAGGCTATGGAAAGCAAGCCGTTACCTGTGATCGCTAAGTACCAAGCAGGCCGCGCTAGGGCACAAACAATCACTTTGGTTGCATAAGCAACTACGTTTTGTTGCAACATGCCTAAGGCATGGCCTGAGGCTGCTGTCCGTGTGCTACCTGCAAGCTGCGAATCTTGAGCTGCCCTTTAGTGGAAAGGAGACGCAGGTGACCTTCATCCAGCTCAACGCAGCCGTCATAGAGCCCTGCCCGGCACGTTGCCGTGTGGGTGCAGTTGTGGCACAGCATCCCGAAGCATGGCTTGGCAGCCCTCTTGTCGATGGGGATATCAAGCTTCTCGAGGAGGTCGTTGACCATCGTGCAGTTCTTGGCCTGGGCGTGAAACGTGAAGCGCAGGCAGTTGTACAGGACCTCGCTCATGGTCATCCCGTAGAAAGCCGCGTATTGCTTCAGGGCTTTCTTGAAGGCGGGCTCGAGTTTGACGAGAACCCTCTCGGTGCTTTCCGGGCCAGATCTTGAGGTCACTTTGGCCCCACCGCAGGAGCGTCACAATAGCGAGAAGGGGCAGGCAACTCGGCTGACATGAAGAAGCCCCCATTACGGGGGCATTTAGAGCCTTTGCGTGAGAGTTCTTACCAGTCTTCGCCTGGCCCAGCCGTTGCCAGTTCCTTGTCGGCGCCGAGCTCGTCACGCTTCATCGGAGGCAGTCCCTCGATCTTGCCGTCAGCAGGCTTGCCGGCAAAGGGATCAGCCCCTGAGTAGAGGGCTGGGAGCCAGATGCCTGACTTGGCCTCGTTCCACTTCTCCTCGAAAGCCGCAGTGGGCTTCTTGAGGGTGGGGGTGACGTTCCAGGTGGTCTCCATCTTTTCCCCCTTGCGCTTGACGGTCAAGGTGAAGTTGGCGACGCCGGAGTCCAGGAAGAAGTAGTCCTCCATGTCGAGGATCGCCTCGATCTGTTCCCTCACCCCCTTTTGGAGGACGGTGACGCAGACAAAGTCCTTGCGGTCTGGGAAGAAGGAGACGAACGAGAGGAAGTATTTGGGCCGGTCCTTGGCTTTGCCTTCAGCCTCGAGCTTCTCGAGAGCCTCGCCGCTGGCGTTTTTGGCAGCCCAGGTCAGGCCGATGTCCTTTTCGTAGTCGCTTGGGTAGCTGGGGAAGCGTCGTATACGACCTTCCATGGTGAAGTACTGAAATCCGGCCGCCACGTGCCCTGAGTCGAAGGTGCCGCAGGGGCGGAAGGAGATGGTTTCACCGTCACCCAGATGCTTGCTGGAAAACTCCCAGTACTTGGGGTTTGGCTCGTTGGATCCACCATTAGGTCCTCCGGTGGCAGGTTTGTAGTTGTCGGGAAAGAAGCCCATCAGTCGTTCCAGTTAAAAGGCATGTCATTGCTGGGGGACTCGAAGTCCTCCTGGTCGTACCCGACAGCGCTGGTGCCCGCTGCGGGGTTGGGCCCTTGGCTCCCCTTGGCCCTGTTGTGCACGCGAACGTTGCGGCACTTGACCTCGAGATAGGGGTTCCCATCTCGGTTCTTGCGTTGCTCCAGGCAGCCGTTGGCCGAGACCAAGGAACCCTTGGGAGCGTTCACCAGCTTGTCCTTGGAATAGCCGTAGCCCCGAAGGCGGAACCAGTCCGTGTGCTCATCCCGGCCGATGTAGCGGTTGACGGCCAGGGAGCGGGAAGCGGACTTCTGGGTCTCGGTCACCTTGCTCTCTTTCGAGAGGCGGCCGATGACCACGACTTCGTTGACGAACTGGTCCTCGTGAGCGTCACAAAGCATGTGACCACAGAGGACAGTGTTGTTGTTATCGCCTTCGATGATGAGATCACCGGCGATGATGAGACGCGCGCCTGGTTGCTTGGTTGCGAAGACCTGGGCCACCTTTGAGCCATTGCGGAACCTCAAGAGGAGGTTCACGGGCTCAGGGGCCGTGGTGTTCGCGTAGCACTCCCACACTTCTTTGTCGTAAGCGACAGAACGGGTGGGGGTGGCAGCCAAGGCGACGGCAAGAGTGCAGTAAGCCAAGATGCAGCTGCGGAACCGCCGCAACGTAACGAGTTAGCGAGATACGGCAATCAACTCGCCTGCCTTGGCATATTCGCTTAACCATTCCGGTACAGACGGTATTGATTCGGCTGTTTGCGGCATCACCAGGACGATGACGTCGTTGGTCTGGTTATGGATGCGCAGCGGGCCGCCGTCGTAGGCAGAAAGCACGACCGAGTCGCCCAAGGTCGAAACTCCCTTCAGGGCGCGCTCGACGTAGTGGGCGTCATAGCGACCAGCGGTAGCACTGATCTCAGGGGTCTCTCCCCACCGACGAATACAGGCGTCGATGGCCTGGGCCAGGGGCGGGAACTCGCTGATGCTGCGGCTGATCGTGATCTCCTTCCGCTCGTTGGTCGACTTGCGGTAGGTGGTGACGATGGCGTTGGTCCCCTCGATCCTGATGTCACGGTCAGCCGTCTTGATGCCACGGCAAACCTTGATCAGCTCGTTGTCAGGCAGGATCCGGGCGGTTTCATCTGCTTTGCCGCCAGGGTCGTAGGCAAGGCAGGCGATGCTGCCCTTGTCGGTGGATGCGACAAAGACACCACCTGTGGGGCATGGCGAGATTTCAACCGCTTGATATGGGGCGTACTTCCCCGTGAATTCAGCGGCGATGGCAAGGAGAGCCGAGTTCAGCTGCAGCATCGTCCGAAGCGTCTTGCATCTTGACTGCTCCGGTCAAGCTAGTGACGTTGTTGAACCAGCGCCACTGGTAAGGCATTCGGCACTGCTGCAAACGAGCGTTTGCGTACTCCATTTCATCGTCGTGCAGCATCGGCAGCCACCTGACATCGAGGGGCTCGCGGCTTGCAGTGCTGATCAAGATTGCGCGACGGCGTTCCATATCTATTTCATTCGGCACTTCAAGCTAAAGAGCTTCGAGGGGGATGAGATTTTGCTCCCGACATGGCGTCAATAGAATGCGCTTGTAGAAGCAAAGCGAACATGCATGTTCGTGATTGGGTCGCAATTGCTGGCCTTGCGTACGGAGTCCTCAGTGACTCCATAGGGGCAAATAGGAAGGTTAAGGA
>Ga0181585_10002038_pt1 | contig 17933 bp, 15 predicted proteins | sample 071ome_29_FD_132469 | JGI IMG/M metagenome (GOLD analysis project Ga0181585, IMG submission 132469) | Coastal salt marsh microbial communities from the Groves Creek Marsh, Skidaway Island, Georgia - 071407BT metaG (megahit assembly) | ecosystem: Environmental > Aquatic > Marine > Intertidal... | reverse complement strand
GGGTTTCATGGCGCTTGCCTTTGTCGGCCTGATCATCGCGTTGACCGGATCCGATACCTTGTGGGTAGGCTGGCAGGGCAGAAATGGTGTCGTGCTCGCCCTTGCAGTGCGGTTTGTCTTGCGGCAATATTGTTGCTGAGCGAGCGGGTGCTGGAAAGACAGTCGGCAACCGTTATGATGTTTTACATGCTGATAAGTGCAACTGCGGTAGTCGGTTTCGTGACCCTGTTTTTCGCTGAGTTACATTGGCCGGTGTCTTTTCCAGGCTGGCTCGCGTTGTCGGGCAGTGCCACCTTGTATGTGGTTGCCACGCTGCTGTTATTTAAAGCAGTGGATTGGGTCGGATCGCTTCAGACGGCCATTATCGATAACACTTCGCCCGTATGGGCGATGATTCTGGGGATCCTGGTGCTGGGGCAGTGGCTGACCATCCAACAGGTTATCGGGGCGAGTGTCACGGTTGCCGCCGTGATGTTGCTGCAGTGGATTGCGCGACCGAAGACCCGGTCCACGTCATAAAATATGATGAAGATAGTGATCTACATTATTAAAATCGAAACGGCGAATGCGTGCATCAGGGTGTGTCGCACGGGTCACCTGATTCCCAGGCAACCCCGCCGCCGCGGTCTAGAGTAGCGAGAACCTCCATATCCACGGTGTCAATGTTGAAATGGGAAAGACTGAAGTTTTCCCGCATTCGGTTTTCGTCGGTCGTTTTTGGCAATACTGCGAATCCCTTTTGCAGCCCCCACTTAAGCAATAGTTGGGCTTCGCTCACCCGATATTTCCCCGCAAGCGATTTAAAGGGGGAATCAAGCGATGCGCCGTCATTACGCATAGCCTCAGTTTTTGCGCTGGCCTGCCCCGTTTTTTCTCGCCAATTCGTCAGCGGAATTAGGGAGCTGTAGGCAATCTGTGTGATCTTTCTGTGCTGAAGAAATGATACGAGCTCTCCCTTCTGGCACCAGGGGTGAAGCTCGATCTGGTTCGCGTCGGGTAGCGGCAATCCGGCATCTTCGATCTCCCCGATATGGGTTTGGTTGAAGTTGGCGACTCCAATGAACCTGGTTTTCCCCGACTTTTTGAGGTCACAGCACGCTCGCCACTGGTCAAGTCTGTGTTGAGACCCAAATGGCGCATGAATAAGGTACAGATCCACGTAACTGATTCCCAGCTTTTTGAGACTTTGATCAAGGGATTTGATGGTTGCGGCGTAATTCTTGGTCGGCATACCCCATCGCGGGTTCCCCGGCCACAACTTAGTCGTAATGAAAAGATCTTTCCGATTAAGGCCATAGCTGCGCTTTGCGCTTGCCAGTGCGGCGCCGATGCCCTGTTCGTTCTGATACGCCTCTGCAGTATCAATATGACGGTAACCCACCTTTAGAGCGGAGGATACGGTCGTCTCCGCTTGATCATTCGAAATCAAATAGGTGCCAAATCCAATCTTGGGAACTGCTTCTTCCAGTCGGTGGTTATTCATAATCTCCTTGGCCAGGCCAGATCCTGTACAGAGCATGGTGCTTTAGGTCACTTCACAAAGACTATCCCCGGGCAGTCCACGATTCTTGTCGTATCCTGTAAATTATTTGTCCTTTAGTCCAAGAAACGACTGGGGTTGATGAAAAAACGCCTGATTTGCAGTATCTATTGCGACAAGGACAAGGATTCAAGTAGCGAGGAGAGACAATGGTCAGGACCAATCTGCTGGAGCAGATTCTGACGAATATGCAAGGTGGAGTAGGCCAGGAGAGGCGAATCTCAGTCGGCGATTCATCAGTTCTTGCTATAAGACATCTGCAAAAAACCTCGTTTGAATTTCAGACCTACCAACCAGTTATTTGTCTGATTCTCCAAGGAGAAAAGGAGCTCGTCTGTGCCAATGAGCCCTTCCGTGCTCGGGCCGGGCAGATGGTCGTCATCAGCCATGATATCCACGTTCTGGCCCGGATTAAATCGGCCACTCCGCAAAAGCCCTATGCAGCCCTGATCATTCCGATCGATCTATTGAAGCTGCGCGACATCCGTCTGAACAACGGGAGAGAGCCTGACAACCGCTCCGGTTCATCAGCCTTGAGCGTTGGGGATTCCCCCGCTGAACTGGAGAATGCCGCTGCTCGCTATTTGAGTCTTCATGACCGACCCCTGGAGGCAGAAATTCTCGCCCCCCACGTATTACACGAGATTTATTTCCGTGGCCTCATTTCGGACAGCGGAGGAATGCTGCGAGAACTCTTGATTCGCGACAGCCACGCGGACCGGATTCATAGGGCTGTGCAATATATCCGGGGAAATTACCAGTCAAGAATTACGATCGGTGGGTTGGCCAGGGAAGTCGGAATGAGTAACTCGTCTTTCCATTCTCACTTTCGGCGAATAACAAATACCACCCCACTGAAAATGCAACGTGACTTGAGGCTTATGGAAGTGCGAGATCGTCTCCGACTGAGTCGCGAGACCCTATCCACACTGGCCGATGAGGTGGGTTATGCCACGTTGGCCCAACTGAGCCGCCAATACAAGAAAAAGTTCGGCAGATCCCCGTTGAAAGACAGGAATGAAAGCCTTCAGCGATCAGAAATTGACCGCTGAAGGTCTCCAACACTAGGCGGTGTTGCGTGCGAACAGGCCCGCTGTAACTCCAAACACTTCGCCGGTGATTTTCCTAGCCTCGTCACTCGCAAAGTACCTGACCACTTCCCCAATGTCATCTGGCTGATAAGCGCCGATTGGGAGGGGGTTGCGCCAGTGCTTCATGAGTTCCTCGAGACCTTCCCATGTCGGATCTTGTGGGGACATAGCACCTAGCACATAGTCGTTGTTCATCAGGTCAGTCTTCACCACGGTTGGACAAATCGCATTGCAGGTGACGTTATGTTGTCCCATCATCAAAGCGGTGCTTTTCGCAAGTCCGATAACAGCCCACTTGGTGGCTGAGTAAATCGAAAACCACTCGTCACCCTGACGGCCCAACAATGAGGCAATGATGGTGATTCCACCCGATTGCTGCTTTCTCAATACCGGTACGGCAGCCTGGACGGTTCTGACTGCTCCGGTGAGGTTGATGTCGATGACCGTCTGGACTTCTTCATCGCTGAAGTATTCAATCATTCCGATCTGGGTGACACCCGCATTAACCACCACATGATCCAGGCTCCCAAATTGACCAATTGCCTGTGCAACCGCGTCGGATAACGCACCACGATCCCTTACATCACCTTTATAAGTAATACATTGGACGCCATGGGCCTCTATGGCTGATTGAGCAGCGGCTAAGTCTGACTCTTTCGACAGCGAGTAATTTACCCCGGGAAGGTCCGCGGCAACATCAAACAAAATTATATTGGCGCCGGCTTTTGCGAGCGCTTCCGCGCTTGCGAGTCCAATGCCTCTTGCGCCACCTGTTATTAGGGCGGTCTTTCCGTCCATGTCACGGCGTGTCTCCGCCATGCTTGACGGCACCGCTCCGATTGTTGAACCGGCAGCTGCTGCGACTCCAAGGCCGCTCGCCAAAATCGCTTTTCTCCTGCCTGGATTTGCTGGCTCTTCTGAATTTTTGCCATTGGTTTTTTGATCGTTCATTTTTGCTCCATATAAAATAAGGTTCTGCGCGCTACTGAAGTCATTACTGGGTAGGCATGAACAGGATAGAAAACCAGAGCGATTAAAGTTTGTGTCGTACTCCTAAATATTTGTCGAATCACGCGAAGTTTTTACGTCTAGACACCTTCTTTTGACAAAAGAGAAAATGCCAAAAAGACGGATTTTTCCAGTAACGTCTTTTGTTAAAGCTATAAACCGCTGTGTAGAGCATGACTAAGATAGTGACCTACAACATCCAGTTCGGCCGGGGCCGTGACGGCAAGGTCGATCTCGGGCGGATCATCAATGCGGTTAGGGGAGCAGACGTCATTGCGCTGCAGGAGGTCGACCGGTTCTGGGCGCGCTCTCATATGATGGACCAGGTCGAGGTTCTCGTCGACGCGTTTCCGGGTTATGACTATGCTTTTGGTGCAGGCGTTGATCAGGCAACCGGAACCGTTGGAGGAGACGGCCGGCCGCAGCGACGTCAGTTCGGCAATCTTTTTCTGAGTAGGGAGCCGATCGAATACACCCGCCATCATCTGCTGCCGAAAAGGGCGAGCATCGGTCCCTTAAGCATCCAGCGCTCGGCCCTTGAATGCGCTGTCGAGGTCTTGGGTAGCCGAATCCGTTTTATGAATACCCATCTCACGCATCTTTGCTCCGAGACACGCGTGCCGCAAGCACAGGAGTTACTGCGTATTCACGAAGAGGCGCCTTACGAGGGCCTGCCCGTATGCGGCAAGATAGAGGTGAATCCGCTTGGTGACGGAGCGGACTACTGGGCGGATGGAGTGATGTCAGAAGAGGTGCCTGCGCATGCGGTGATACTGGGCGACTTCAACTGCACGCCAGACACCCCGGAATACGAACTCATTTCAGGACCCCTGTCGCCGTATGGCGGGCGGGTCACCCATCCTCTGGGTTTTGTCGATGCCTGGGAATATGCCGGGGGAGATCCCGATGGGGGTTTTACTTCCGACGTGAAAGATCAGCCGGCACGCCTGGATTACGCCTTTGTCAGTGCGGGGCTTCGCGAACGTATCGCCCGGTGCTGGGTCGATGAAGCAGCACCGGGTTCAGATCATCAGCCTGTCTGGTTGGAACTTGCAGCCTGATCTTCGAGCGTATCAGCGCTCATTGGTTTTTGCCGGGCGAGAAATGAGTGCTCATAGATCGCCAGCAGGGACGGAATCAGAAACAGCACCAAGAATGTGGCAAAGGCCAGCCCAAAGGCGATAGAGGTTGCCATCGGGATCAGAAACTGCGCCTGCAAAGAGGTCTCAAAAAGCAGCGGTGTTAGGCCGGCGATCGTTGTCAGAGAAGTCAGGAGCACGGCGCGAAGGCGCTGGCAGGCCGCTTCGACTACTGCTTTTTCCACCGCCATCCCTTGTTGGCGTAACTCCTTGTAAAACGTGACAAGAATGATCGAATCGTTGATGACGATTCCGGCCAGCCCAAAGAAGCCGAACATGGAAAGAATGGTGAGATCAATTCCCATCAGCACGTGACCCCAGATGGCGCCGATAAGCCCGAAGGGAATCACCACCATGACGAGCAGCGGCCAGCCGTAAGAGCCGAACACCCACGCCAGCACCAGATAAATCAGGATGAGTGCAACCAGGGCGCCGCGCTCCATGTCGGCGAGCGTCTCGCGCTGATCCGCCTGACGACCCTCAAAAGAAAAGGTCACACCGTGACGGGTCTCAAGCTCGCCTAGGGTGTTGGCCTTGAGGTTGGCGATGATACGGTTGTCGTTGTTGACGGTGTCATCAACATCGCCGGTGACGGTCACGGCCAACTTGCCCTCAACGTGGCGGATCGAATCAAAACCCCGCCGAGGGGTCATGTTGACGACGTTGTCGAAGGGCACCGCTCCGCCCCCTGGCAGCATGACTTCAAATTCTTCCAGACTGTTGATGCGGTCGCGCTCGCTGTCCGGCAGCATCACCCGGACTTCGACTTCATCCCCGTTGTCCGCCATCACCTGTACCAGCTGGCCCTCATACCCCGCCCGCAACTGTCGACCAAGATTCTCTACAGAGAGTCCCAGTGCTTCGCCGGTTGGGGTCAGCTGGAGAATGCGCTGCTCGCGCCCGTAGGGCATGTTGTCCTCCACGCCGGAGACGCCGGGAATTTCATTCAATACGTTTTTCAGATCGATCGCGGCGGATTTCACGCTCTCAAGATCCGAGCCGATGATGCGCACCTCAATGTCCTGCCCCGGCGGGCCGGCAGTCGGCTCCTTAATGGAGAGATTTTCGAGCCCTGCGGCTTTGGGAATCCGGGCGTGCCATTCATTGATGAACTCGCGGTTGCGCACGGACCTTTCGTCAGGCTTGATCAGTTCGACCAGCACTGAGCCGATGTTGTCGCTGCTTCGTCTTTCCCAGTCGCCACTTTCGCCAAGCCCCTTGCGCGAGATGGCAGTGCGAACCAGGCCGCCGCCAAAATGTGCATCCGAGTCCCATGCGGCCTGTTCAATCTCTTCAAGATACTGCGCCACCTGGGATTCCGGCGTGCCGGAGACAAAATCCACGTTGGCAAAGAGGATCGGACCCTCCGCCACGGGGAAGAAATTGAAAGCGATCCGGCCGCCTGCCACCCACCCAAAGGTGCTCGTCAGGATAGCGATGGCCAGCGCGACGGTAATCCAGCGTGCGCGAACCCCGGCACTGACCATCGGGCGGAAGATGCCCTCGCGAAATCGTGCAAAGCCGGCATCCAGTTTCTTGCGAAGTCCCTTGGGCCGGTAGCGGCCCATGCGCGCAAAGGTGCCTCTGAGGTGCCCCGGCAACACCAGGAAGGATTCCACCAGCGACGCCAGAATGACACAGATCACGATGATTGGGATGGTGCGCAGGATCGAGCCGATGATGCCGCCGATCAGCAGCAGCGGCATAAACGCCGCGATAGTGGTGAGCGATGAAGACACGACCGGCGCCAACATGCGCCGGGCGCCCCCCTCTGCCGCGCTTAAAGGATCCTCACCGCGCTCAAAGTGCGTCACGGCATCTTCGCCGACCACAATCGCGTCATCGACAATGATGCCGAGTGTCATGATGAGCGCGAACAGGCTGATCATGTTGACCGAACCGCCGTAAAGGTAGAGCACGCCAAGCGCCGCCAGAAAAGAGGTCGGGATACCGATGGTCACCCAGCCGGCCGCGCGCGCATTGAGAAAGAAATACAGAATCAGGATCACCAGCACCAGCCCTGACAGGCCGTTTTTCAGCAGCAGCTGAATCCGGTCCTGGATGTATTCCCATCTTTCGTCATAAATATGAAGACCGATGCCGGGCGGCAGCCCGGGCCGCGTCTCGTCGACCCAGCGCCGTAGAGTCTGCGCCGATTCCAGGCTGTCTGCACCGCGGGTTCGGGAAAGGCGCATCTCAACTGCCGGCTTGCCGCGGAAACTGACCTCCGTCTGGGCGTTTTTGGGTCGCCGAGTGATCGTGGCGATGTCTCCCAGGGTCAGCAGTCTGCCGTCCTGGGCCACGATTACGGGCAGGTCAGCAAAGGCATATTCGCGCCGGCGTTGGTCCTTGAAGCGAAGCTGCAGGGCGGACTCCCCCCGCCCGATGATGCCAACTGGCATGTCCCGTGAAGCTGCGGAAATTTTGCGGCTGACGTCTTCAAGCGTGAGACCGAGCTCACGCAGGGTGCCAGGCGAGACCTGAATGGCGATTTCTTCTTCGGGGAGCCCGAAGACCCGGATATGCGAGATGCCTTGTTCGAGCAGTTCGCGTTCAAACTGGTTGACCAGTGCGCGCAGTCCACGCGGATCATCGGGTCCGCTGACGAGAAGACTCGCCACCAGCTCATGGTTGATGATGCGCGAGATCTCCGGGCTTTCTGCCCCGTCGGGCAGGTTGGTGACGAGATCGACCCGCTCTTTGACCTCGTCCAGCGCAGGGCCCATGTCTGTGTTTTCCCGAAACTCAAGCGTGATGAGCGTCTGACCGTCCACCGACAGTGACGCGAGTTCCTTAACGTTATCGATACCCTTGAGTTCGCGTTCCAGGGGATCAGTCACGAGGGTCTCAAGATCTTCTGCGCTTGCGCCCGGCCAGGTCACACGAACAGAGACGAAGTCGATATCAAAACTCGGGAAGAATTGGGTGTTGAGCTGAGACAGCCCCCACAGGCCCGAGATCATCATCATCGCCATCAGCAGGTTGGCCGCCACCGGGTGACGGGCAAAGACAGCGAGCACCGAGGTTTTCAAATGATTACTCAGTTGTCAGTTGCGCAGCGAGATGACTTCTACGCCCAGCCCTTCAACCGCGTTCGGCAGCTGGTTCGCGAGGAGGATATCCCCAGCTTCGAGCGTCTCGCCCCGAAAGAGGCTCCAGCTGCCCCACTCGCCGTTACGGTAGCCGCCGACGCGCTGAAGCCGCACTCGTTCCAGCCGGCCATCCCGAATGCGGTAGGCGGAGTCGGCGCCGTAGATCGCCGTGGCGGGTAAGGCAAAAACACCTCCCTCACGCGGTAGGGTAACGAGCACCGCCATGGTTCTGCCGAGTTCCAGCGTCGGACGGTCACCTCGGAATCTGAAAAAGGCATCGACGCCGCCCTCTCCAGATTCGATTTTCGCTGAAAGCCGCGCCAGTTCGAGTGTGAACTCGCCGCCGTCCATCATTGCTGTCGCGTCGATGGTGATACCGTCCGCAAGGCTTTGTCGGATCGCGTTCAGGTGACGGTTGGGGACCTGCGCACGCACCTCGAGGGACGTCGTGTCAAAGAGGTCAACGAGACGGTCTCCCGGGCGAACGCGGTCTCCCACAGAGACGTGCACGGCGGTAATTCTTCCGGCAAAAGGTGCTGTCACACGGGTCCGCTCGAGATTCCGTGCGGCCTGGTCGCGCTGAGCCTGAGCCTGCTGGCGGCGGGCCTGCAGTTGGGCGAGACGCGGAGGATGATCCGCGATGGCGTAGCGCCGGTTGGAGAGGCTGAGCGTCTGGCGTGCCACCGCCTCGCGGGCATTGTCGACATTCGCCTGCGTTCCGGCCTGGGTCTGGGCCAGTTTCTCAGCGCGCGCCAAAGCGTTCTGGGCCAACGCCAGCAATTGCTGTTCCTGGGCTAACGCAGCCAGGTCGTTGCGGTACCGGCTGTTTTCGCTATCGATGCGAGCCTCGATTTCCGCGAGCTCGGCCTCTCGCTGGGCGAGTGCCAGAGTGGCGTCCACATCGTCCAATTGCAGCAACACGTCTCCTTTGGCGACTGCTTTTCCCACCAGGGCGAAAGACGCGCTGACATCAGTTGAAAGCGCCGAGCGGATTTTGGACTCTGCGGGAGACTCCAAACGCCCATAGAGTCGCACCGTCGGTCGCAACTCCCGGAACTCGACCCGGACCGCGTCTACCGGCCACTGCCGCTCGGTCACGACTGCAGGCATATCCTCGGGCCCTGAGGATTTGAGTTGCATGAAGATGGCAACGCCCGCTCCCACGAGCAGTAACGGCACTAAAAAACGCAGGATTTTTCGCATGGATAGGGGTCTAAAGCAAAATCCACACGATTTTAACGGTTGCCGTGAACAGGGCGTGCAAAGCGGCTGCCCGGGGGGCCGATCAGATTTTCTGAGCGGATGAGAACGTCAACTGCCCAACTTCACTGCGCGGGGCATCGTGCTGTTTCATGAACGATTGGAGTTCTCCAGTCTCAGCCAGTTCGCGCGCCTTGCCAAGCGCCGTCTCAAGTTCATCCGGGGCCGCCAAAGCCCAGATCGAATCCCCGCTGCGCCAGTCGGCATCGAGAACGCCCTCGGCCCTAAAGTAGGAAGCGTCCTGCATCACGATATCCGGATCGACGGCGTGCTTTGTCTCGCCGAATCCTGCTGCCTTAAGAAGCGAGGCCATGGCAGCCGGGTCACAGGTGCGCTCACAGATACGCTCGATCGCATCGGGAATGAGGTGATAGAACCAGAATCCCGACCTCAATTGGGCATGGCTGCAACTGTTGATGGTCACGATGCCGCCGGGTTTCAGGACCCGGGCAAATTCAGCGAAGATCCGCTGGTGCGAAGGCCAGTTCTGCTCTGGCTCATCTGCCACATGATGCAGGACCTGGTTGACGAGTACCGCGTCGACGCTCTCGTCGTCTAATGGCAAGGTCTCAAGCGAAGCCTGATGGAAAACCACCCGCCCCGACTCGACTTCGGCGCCAAGTTTGCTGCTGGCCGTCGCCAGCATCGCCTCGTTCAGATCCACCGCAGTGATATGCGAAACCTCATCGATGAGCGCAGCAGCGTATTGACCCGTTCCACAGCCTGCGTCAAGCAGCGTCTGGGATTTCATCGGCACCGCGTTCATTGACAGGCTCTCCCGGATGATCTCGAGGCCCTGCGGCGGGCGGGTGGCGTCGTAACTGGCGCTGGTCCGGGAATAGTTTTCGTAGCTGCTCATGAACTGAAGTAGTATTGCTCGCGAAGTTGAAATCTAGATGAGTCGGTCAATGATGACAACGAAACCCCTGCAGATGCTTTTTCCTAATGTGCGGCCGATTTGACCGGCACCGGCCGGTAACCGATTTTCTCGAGGTGATCGGTATTCCAGATCTTGTGGCGAGACAAGACGAGTCGGTCGCCCCAAGTTACAACGTCGCTCCCTCACGCGAGGCGATGGCGGTCTGTGCAGGAGACGCCGGCCCGGCCCTGAAAGCCCTGGTCTGGGGTTTTGCGCCTGCGTGGGCCAAGAATCCCAAGATGCCCAAACCGATTAACGCCAGAGCCGAGACGGTTGCCCAAAAACCCATGTTCCGCGACGGATTTCGCACCAGTCGATGTTTGGTCCTTTGTGACGGTTACTATGAATGGCAGCGTCAGGCAGACGGTACCAAGCAGCCTTACTATCTTACCGTTGAGGATGGCGCACCCTTCTTGATGGCGGGTCTTTGGGCGCGCAACACGACCCTGGCAGAGGCGCCGTTTGAGTCTTTTTGCGTCATCACCACCGAGGCGAATGCATCCTGTCGGGATCTGCATCCGAGGATGCCCCTGATCCTGAACCCTGAGCATCATGAAGCGTGGCTTGATGCCTCTTCACTGGATCTGGACACCGCAACTGAGATGCTTCGGACACCCACAAACGCGATGCGCCTGTCGGCCGTCAGCCGGTTCGTCAACAGTCCCAGTAACGACAGTGCCCGATGCGTCGCCCCCATCTCTCAGACATGAGGCATGAACAGTCCACCTGACATATCGAAAATTCAGTCCGTTGCCGTGGTCGGAGGGTCGGGTTTTGTCGGCCGTCACCTTGTCGCAAAGCTGAGGTCTCGCGGCCATCGGGTCACGATTTTTACCCGTCGTTTCTCGGATACGCTTGCAGCGCGCCTTGCTCCTGCCGATGTCGTTGAAGTGGATACCGAATCGACAAATGCCTGTATCAACGCCCTGAAAGGGCACAGCGTACTGATCAACCTTGCCGGCATTCTCCACGAGTCGCGGGGACAACGTTTTTTATCAGCGCACGCCGAATTGCCGGGGCGGCTGGTGCAGGCCTGTGAGGCGGCCGGGGTTGGGCACTATCTGCATATGAGTGCGCTGCGGGCCGACATGAAGGATCCGCCAAGCGCTTATCTCAGATCAAAAGCGCGCGGCGAGGCAGCCGCGGCCGCAACGAATTCACTTGCCGTCGATGTGTTCAGGCCCTCGATCATTTTTGGTGCGGGCGACAATTTTTTCGGACAGTTTGCAGCGATGCTGCGCTGGTTGCCGGTGTTTCCGCTTGTGTGTCCCACTGCCGAGTTTGCTCCGGTATGGGTAGATGATGTTGCCGAGGCGTTTGCGCGTGTGCTCGAAGGGGAGGGTGTGCCCGGGACCTTTCGCGCCCATGATCTTTGCGGCCCCAGGACGTATACGTTTCGCGATTTGATCGAATTCACCTCCGCCGCGATGGGAAAACGGCGGCTGGTGATCGGGGTACCGAACTGGGCAGCGCGCCTTCAGGGCCTGGTGTTGCAGCAGCTCCCCGACCCCCTTTTTACGCTGGACAACTATCGCTCACTTCAGGTGCCTAGCACCTGCGAATGCAATGCGCTTTCGTCCCTTGGGATCGAGCCACGCGCTCTTGAGGCGGTGATGACCCCGCTGCTCTCAAACTGAGGGTTTATACAGGCTGAAAAAATGCGTCGGGGATTGCCCCGGCAACTCACGGTGCAGGCTCAACGCTCGGGACGAGCCTCTCGCGAGAGCAGGGCGGTGACGGCGAGCTTTGGATCCAATTTCTCGAAAACAATGCGGTAGACCTGTTCGCTGATCGGTATCTCGACATCGAGCGCCTGACTCTTGCGAAAAAGTTCCCGTGCCGTATTGAGGCCTTCTGCCTCCTGGCCGATGGTTTCAAGCGCCGTTGTGACATCTTCTCCCCGGCCGATAGCGAGTCCCACGCGCCGATTTCGGGACTGATCATCCGTGCAGGTGAGGATCAGGTCACCGAGACCGGTGAGACCCATAAAGGTCTCGGGACGTCCGCCGAGCGCTTCGCCCAGCCGGGCCAGTTCAGTGAGTCCGCGGGTGATGAGTGCCGCCCGCGCATTGGCGCCAAAACCCAACCCGTCACTGATGCCGGCGGCAATGGCCATTACATTCTTGATGGCCCCGCCCAGCTGAACACCCCGTAAATCCGTGCTCGTGTAAACGCGGGTTTGAGCATCGCGAAACCACGCCGCTACGGCACAAGCATTGTCATCGTTTGCCGCGGCCACGGTGAGGGCGCTCGGCAGTCCCCGCGCAACTTCTCCGGCGAAGCTCGGACCGGACATGACTGCGGGGACTGCGTTCTCGTCCATCACTTCCTCAAAGACATCGCTCAGCAGCAGCGAGGAATCCGGCTCGAAACCTTTGGTACCCCAGCAGATATAGCAGCGTTTGTCCCGCGGCAGATGCTCCTTGAGTTGGGTCAGCACTGCTCGAAAAGCGTGACTCGGCACCGCGAGAACCAGGCGGCTTGCGTTGGCGGCCTCTTCAAAATTATCCGAAGGTGTGATCCGCGGCTCAAGCGGGATGCCCGGCAGGTAGGCCTCGTTACTTTGGCTTTTCGCCATCGCTTGGGCATGACCGGGTTCACCGCTCCACAGCAGAGTGTCCTGTTGGCAGCGCGCCAGGAGCAGCGCCAGGGCGGTGCCCCAGGATCCGGCTCCGATCACAGCGGTGGGACCGGGCAGCGCAGTCATGGTGTGGCCTGGCGAATCCCTGACGCTCGGCTAGCGGGGCTACGCCGTTATGATTGACTCGGTCCCGCCGTTGCCAGCCTGACCGGCTTCCTGCTCTTTTTTCTGCAGGTACATCGCATCGAAATTCACCGGGCCGAGCAGGAACTGGGGAAATCCCCCTTTGGAGATGAGGCCGGCGACGGTCTCACGCAAAAATGGAAAGAGCACGTTCGGGCAGGCGGCCTCCAGCATCATTTCGAGCATCTCCGGACTACTGCCTTCTACTGTGAAGATCCCGGCTTGCTGTACTTCTGCCAGAAAGACTACTTGATCTTCATGCCGCGCCGTGACGGTGGCCTTCAGGGTAACTTCGTAGATGTGCTGTTCCGCATCGATCACGTTCTGCTGGGCTTTGAGGTCGATTTCGGTTTCGGGACGGTAGTCCTTCCAGGTGAACACCTCGGGACTACGCGGGGATTCAAAAGAGGCATCCTTGATGAATACCTGATGCAGTTGAAACCTGGATTTTGCGGATGTGTCTGCAGCTTCGTTCATAGGTTTTTCCGTCAAGGTCACCGCTCCAGCGGCAGATTTTCTTTTTCCCAGGCCGCCAGTCCCCCGCTCAGGGTGTAGACGGACTTGAATTCATTTTTACGAAGCACCGCGGCGGCCCGGCTCGCCCGTTGGCCGCTGCGGCACGACAACACGATCGGTCGATTCTTGGTACGGAACTTCTCGAGTTGTCCCAGTTGGTCCTTGATCTTCGACACCGGGATGTTGATCGCTTTGGGGATATGACCCTTGTTGAACTCATCCGGTTCGCAGACATCGACCACGACCGCATTTTCCTTGTTGATGAACTGCGGCAACTGAACCGCGCTTACCTGATTGGCGCCGCTGCCACCTCGACGGACTGAATCAAAACCGATAAGCAGGGAGATGACGATCAGTGCCGCAAATAGATGCCAGTTACTGGTGACAAACTCTAGATCCATGAGAACGGGTCGGAAGAGGAAAGGGAGCGGTAGTCTACCTCAGGCAAATGACGCGAAGCCGGTCATTTGCTGTCCTGGCAGGTTGATTCAACCAATCAGTGGGCGCTGCAAAAAGCCTCGCGCATGGTCTCCATCAAAGCCAAGATCTTGTCGTCGCCGATCCGGTAATAGACTTTGTTGGCATCTTTTCGTGAAGCCAGGATGCCCTTGTCGCGCAGGATGGAAAGGTGCTGGGAGATATTGCTTTGAGACGTGCCAACGAGGTCGACGAGGTCCTGCACGCTGGTTTCGGTGCCCTCCGCGAGAATGCATAGTATCTTAAGGCGCAGGGGATGGCCCATCGCCTTAAGTGAGCGCGAGGCGATATAAAGGTCCTTTTCATTGGCGAGGAAAAGCTGCTCCATGCTGGTGGTGGAGTTTCCGGAGTAGTCGATCTGTTTCTCGGAAAGTGCCATGTCATTTGACCTTTATTGATGGCATATTAACGAAACATTATACACTAATGTTCGAAAAATCCCTTTCTCTGCAGGGGTTACGCGCGGACTTTTTTCCAACACGGGAAATTTAACGGTCACGGGGGCCTCGCGCCCGGACGGTATACTGGAATCATAAATCGCTTTGCCTTTGAACTTCAGCTCGTATTTTTCGTAAATGAAATTGACCACACTCCAAGGCTTCACCGCCATTCTGATCGTTCTTTCTTTTCTGGGGATGACCCAGGTGTCGCGCGCTGACGATGGAGCACAAGCAGACGCTCTGCCGATCGAGGATTTGCGGCTTTTTGCTGAGATATTCAGCATGATCAAAAGAGATTATGTGGAGCCCATCGATGACGCGACCCTGCTGCGCGACGCCGTCCGGGGAATGCTCGGCGGGCTGGACCCGCACTCGGGTTATCTTGACCCGAGCTCGTTCCACGATATCAACGTTGACACACGCGGAGAATTCGGAGGCCTTGGGATTGAGGTCACTCTGGATGAAGGTGTGATTCGTGTGGTGGCGCCGATCGACGGTACGCCCGCCGACCGGGCCGGGATTCAGAGTGGGGACCTCATCATTCGGCTTGATGGAAAGACGGTGAAGGGAAATTCCCTGGATGGTGCGGTGGAGCAGATGCGCGGGGAACCGGGCAGCGAGATCACATTGACTATCGTGCGTGAGGGTGTCGATCAACCCTTTGACGTGACGCTGAAGCGGGCCATCATCCAATTGCACAGTGCCCGCGGCGAGTTGCTCGAAGACCGTTATGGCTACGTGCGGGTGAGTCAGTTTCAGTCAGGGACGAGCGCATCACTTCGTCGTCAAATCGAAAAGCTTCAGGAAGCTGCCGGCGAGCCACTGACCGGGCTGGTGCTGGATCTTCGTAACAATCCGGGCGGGGTGCTGAATGGCGCTGTGGAAGTCAGTGATCTTTTTCTGCGCGAGGGCGTCATTGTGTCGACTCGGGGGCGTACCGCCGACGCCGATTACACCTTTAGCGCCACAGCGCGTGATGTGTTGGAAGGTGCGCCAATGGTTGTCCTGGTCAACCGGGGTTCCGCGTCGGCTTCCGAGATCGTCGCCGGAGCGCTGCAGGATCATGGCCGCGCGCTGATCCTGGGAACCAAGACGTTTGGCAAGGGGTCCGTGCAGACCATATTGCCGATGAATAACGGGGCGGCGCTGAAACTCACTACGGCCCGCTATTACACACCCAACGGCCGCTCAATCCAGGCGACTGGGATCGAGCCGGATATTGTGAGCCGGCGGCTGCAGTTGTCCGACCAGCCGAGCCGTTCCGGTACCCGCGAGGCGGATCTCGCCGGGCATCTGCAAAATGAATCGACCGATTCGGAGGATGAAGCCGGTGCGGCAGTGCAGGCAGAGCGCCTGCAGGATCGCGACTTTGAGGTCGGCGAGGCGCTTAATCTTCTAAAAGGGATGGTACTGGCCCGTCGCCAGACAGGCTGATCGTGATTTCGGTTTCAGTCCTCGATGGCGCAGCGCCAGGATCCAACTTCGGCCTCGCGTTTTCCCTCAAACAGCCAGAGTGACCCGGGTGTGATACGAACGGTGGGCTCATTTTTGTTGGGGTCACTTCGGGATCGCTTGCCTGACCATTGCATCATCAGCACCGCTCGCTCGGGACAGTCCTCTTCGGAATAGACCTGACAGGCAGCAAAACCCACCTGGGCCACCCGGTGGACCTCAAGGTCAAGCGGCATGGCGTGACAGCCGGGTTCGTCCCGGTTGGGTACCAATGACAATTCGGTGAGTTGGTCCGTGCTGTTGATGCTGTAAAACCGGATGTGGCTGTCTGCGACGGGTTCCGTTGGTGTCTGTGCACAGCCGGAAAGCCACCCCAGTATCAGCACGGCTGCGATCTGGCGCCATGCGTTGGCGGACGCGGTGTAGGCCGGGGTCCGTGTATCCGGAAAGTCTGCAGGTTTCATGGGGGAGTTGTAGTTCAATAAGTCATCGGTCCACAAAACAATCATCGCGCCTGCGTGAGTCGGACGCAAGACGCACGCAGCCGCTTGAGTAAACGTATACTGGCCTTGAGGCAGACAACCCCATCACAACAGCGCTTTTCGGAATCCAGCCCAAACGCCATGTCGAAACAATTGGTACTCGTTGACGGATCGTCTTATCTGTACCGGGCTTTTCATGCCATGCCCAATCTCGCCAACTCGCGCGGCGAATCCACCGGCGCGGTCTATGGGATCGTCAACATGCTGCGCCGACTCATGCGCGAATACGACACGCCCTATTTTGCCGTGGTGTTCGACGCACCTGGAAAAACCTTTCGCGATCGACTTTACAGCGATTACAAGGCGAACCGCCCGTCGATGCCGGATGAACTGCGCTCGCAGATTGACAAGGTCAACGCAGTCATTGGCGCAATGGGATTGCCTTTGTTATCGGTGCCAGATGTCGAAGCCGACGATGTGATCGGCACGCTCGCCCGCCAGGCCAGCGCCTGCGGGATGGAAACGGTGATCGTCAGCGGCGACAAGGATCTGGCGCAACTGGTGGATGCGAAGGTCTGCATGTGTGACAGCATGAAGGACGTGGTCTATGACGTCGAGGGAGTCAAAGCCAAGTTCGGCGTCCCCCCGGACCGAATCGTGGATTTTCTGGCGTTGGTTGGTGATACCTCTGACAACATCCCCGGCGTCCCCAAGGTAGGTCCGAAGACCGCGGTGCGCTGGTTGCAAGAATACGGTTCGCTCGATGAATTGTTGGCCCAGGCCGATTCGGTGTCCGGGAAGGTAGGGGAGAACCTGCGTGCTTCCCTGGAACAGATACCCCTGTCTTACGAGCTGGCGACGGTGAAGTGTGACGTGGCGCTCGACAAGGGGCCGGAAGATCTAAAGATCGGCGCTCCGGATGAAGAGACGTTGCGCCAGCTGTACGCCGAGCTTGAGTTCAAGACCTGGCTTGCTGACCTGGGCGGGCTCAACGAAGCGCGGGAAGACAGCGCCACGGCGAGCGCTGAGTATGAAACGGTGCTGGATAAGAAATCCTTTTCACGTTGGCTTAAGCGCCTTTCCAAGGCGCCGCTTTTCGCTTTCGATACTGAGACGACGTCCATTGATGCCATGCGGGCAAGGATTGTCGGCGTCTCCTTTGCAGTCGAACCCGGTGAGGGGGCTTATGTCCCGCTTGCGCATGATTATCTTGATGCGCCCTCGCAGCTGAATCGCGAAGAAGTGCTGGAGGCATTGCGGCCTTTGCTGGAGGACCCGGATCAGGAAAAGGTCGGTCAGAACCTTAAGTACGACTGTACTGTGCTTAGCAACCACGGCATTACGCTTGCCGGCATGCGTTTTGACACGATGCTGGAATCCTATGTCCTCGACAGCACCGGGTCGCGCCATGACATGGACACGCTGGCGCTCAAGTATCTCGGCCACAAGACCATTTCTTTTGAAGAGGTGGCGGGCAAAGGCAAGAACCAGCTGTCGTTCAACGAAGTGCCCCTGGAGGACGCCGGTCCCTATGCCGCTGAGGATGCCGAGGTCACGCTGCGCCTGCATCAGGTGCTGTTTGAGCGGCTGCAGGAAGAGCAAGGTCAGTATGACCTGTTCGAGCAGATTGAGATGCCTCTGGTACCGGTGCTGTCGAAGATCGAGCGTACCGGTGTGCGGGTGGACTGCGACATGCTGGCGACGCAGAGTGCCGAACTCGCCGAACGCATTGCCGAGCTGGAAGCGATGGCGT
>Ga0181585_10002015_pt1 | contig 18006 bp, 20 predicted proteins | sample 071ome_29_FD_132469 | JGI IMG/M metagenome (GOLD analysis project Ga0181585, IMG submission 132469) | Coastal salt marsh microbial communities from the Groves Creek Marsh, Skidaway Island, Georgia - 071407BT metaG (megahit assembly) | ecosystem: Environmental > Aquatic > Marine > Intertidal... | reverse complement strand
GATTGCCTGACCTGGCTTGGCAGCAAAGATATCATGAAGTAATTCTTGATCCGAATCTATTTTTTTATTTGCTAAAATTCTGAAAAAATCTTCTTTAGATAAGCGTGGTATTAATATTTTGTTGCAACGTGATATTATAGTATCTAGAAGAATTTCAATTTTATGATTTACGAGTAAAAAATAAATATTGGGATTAGGCTCTTCTAATAATTTTAAAATTGCATTGGCTGAATTTATATTTAATTGGTCTATTGCATCTATTATTATTAATTTATTTTTTGCTTGCGATGGAGTTAGTGAAACAAAATTTTTAATCTCTCTTATTTGCTCAATTACTATTTCTTTTTTGATATTTTCTTTTAAAGATTCAATAATTAAAATATCAGGATGATAAGAAATATGCGAAAATTTATTTAAAGACTCACCAATTATTTCCTTAGCCAGATAGTCACAAATCATTCTTTTACCAACCCCTTTATCACCTGTAAACAAAGAAATTGGATGGAATTTATTTAGATTTATTTGATTCGCTAAATCCTCTAAAATTTTATCATATCCTAATGGTTTATCAATTGTTGCAAAAAAAGGCTTATTCATTATAGTATGTTTACTTATTTAATAATAATTTTTAAGAAAGAAAATGTCACTAAACGTATATTACGATAAAGATGCTGATTTGGAAATAATAAAATCTAAAAATATTGCTATAATTGGATATGGCTCACAAGCTCATGCTCATGCTAAAAATTTAAGAGATTCAGGCATTAAAAATATTAGAATAGCTCTGAGAGAAGGATCTAAATCTATTTCAAAAGCAGAAAATGATGGTTTTATAGTTTTAACAAATAGCGAAGCTGCAAAATGGGCTGATGTAATTATGATGCTTGCACCAGATGAATCACAAGCAGAAATTTATCAAAATGATCTTGCTGATAATTTAAAAAATGGCGCTACTTTAATGTTTGCTCATGGTTTAAATATTCATTTTAATTTGATAAAACCAAGAGCTGATCTTGATGTTTGTATGGTTGCCCCAAAAGGACCAGGTCATACAGTGCGTGGTGAATATCAGAAAAAAGGCGGCGTTCCTTGTTTAATAGCCATTGCTAAAGATGAATCAGGTTCTACAAAAGATTTAGCATTATCTTATGCATCAGCAATTGGAGGAGGAAGATCAGGCATAATTGAAACCAGCTTTAAAGAAGAATGTGAAACTGATTTATTTGGTGAACAAGCTGTTTTATGTGGAGGAGTAACTTCTTTAATTAAAAATGGCTTTGAAACATTAGTAGAAGCTGGATATGCCCCAGAAATGGCTTATTTTGAATGTCTGCATGAAATGAAATTAATAGTAGATTTAATTTATGAAGGTGGAATTGCTAATATGCGTTATTCTATTTCAAACACTGCTGAATATGGAGATTTTGTAAGCGGACCTAAAATTGTTGATACAGAATCAAAAGCAAGAATGAAGCAGGTTTTGAATAAAATTCAAAATGGTGAATTTGTTAAAGAATATATGGCAGATGCAAAAAACAATTTTTCAGATATGAATAAAATGAGAAATGAAGCTAAAGAGCATCAAATAGAAAAAGTTGGAGAAAAACTTCGTGAAATGATGCCGTGGATTGCTGCTAATAAATTAGTTTCTTAAGGTTCAAATATGACTGAAAAATTCATCGGCGCTAATATTTTAATAAAAACTCTTATTGATTGTGGAGTTGAAAATATATTTGGCTATCCAGGTGGAGCAGTATTGCCTATATATGATGAATTATTTAAGCAAAAGAAATTAAAACATATTTTAGTGCGTCATGAGCAAGCTGCTGCTCATGCTGCAGAGGGTTATGCTAGATCAAGCGGCAAAATTGGTGCTTTACTTGTTACATCAGGTCCTGGTGCAACCAACACTATTACTGGCTTGACTGACGCTTTTATGGATTCTATTCCTGTAATTTGTATCTCTGGTCAAGTTCCAAGCACCTTAATTGGAACTGACGCTTTTCAAGAAGCAGATACTGTAGGATTAACTAGATCATGTACCAAGCATAATTATCTTATTAATGATCCAGAAAAAATTGAAGAAACAGTTCGTGAGGCTATTATGATAGCTACAACTGGCAGACCTGGCCCTGTTTTAATTGATATACCAAAAGATATCTCTAATATGATGGTTCCATATAAAGGTGTAAAAGAGGTTAACAGGCCTTCATATAAGCTTCCCTCTACTCCTAAAAAAAACCAAATATCAGAAATGCTGAAATTAATCAAAAAAGCTAAACGACCTGTTTTCTATATTGGTGGTGGCTTGATTAACTCTGGTAATGATGCTTGCAAGGATTTAACTAAGTTAGTTAAAAAAACTGGCTTTCCATTAACCGCAACCTTAATGGGTCTTGGAGCATTTCCTTCAACTAACAACCAGTTTTTAGGGATGCTTGGAATGCATGGTACTTTAGAGGCCAACATGGCTATGGCAAAATGTGACTTGATGATAAATATAGGAGCTAGATTTGATGATAGAATAACAGGTAGAACTGACAAATTTTCTTTAAGCTCTAAAAAAATTCACATAGATATTGATGCTTCCTCAATTAATAAAAATATTAAAGTTGATTTAGCTATAAATGCTGATGCTGGAGAGACTATATCAGATCTTTTAGCTTTGTGGGAAAAAGAAGATTTTAAAATTAATAAAAACAATATTAAAGATTGGTGGCAAAAAATTACTGCTTGGCAAGAGCAAAAATCTTTATCATTTAAAGATGATAGCAAAGAAATTAAACCTCAAGCCGCTGTTTGTGCTTTATATGAATTAAGTAAAAAACAAAAACCAATAATTACAACTGATGTAGGACAACATCAAATGTGGGCAGCTCAACATTTTAAATTTGACTCTCCAAATGAGTGGTTAACATCTGGTGGCGCTGGAACAATGGGATATGGTGTTCCAGCTGCAGTTGGGGCGCAGATTGCCAATCCTAAAAAACTTGTATGTTGTATTTCTGGTGAGGCTTCTTTTATGATGAATCTGCAAGAACTTTCAACTATAAAACAATATCGTTTACCTGTTAAAATAATAATACTTAATAATCATTATATGGGTATGGTTAGACAATGGCAGGAATTATTTTTTGGCGATCGTCATAGCGAAAGCTATATGGATGCCTTACCAGATTTTGTTAAATTTGCTGAAAGTTTTGGTATAAAAGGAATTAGAGCTGAAAAAAAATCTGAATTAAACAGCAAATTAAAGGAAATGTTAGAGCATGATGGTCCTGTTTTGCTTGATTGTTGCGTTGACCCAAAAGAAAATGTATATCCAATGATACCTGCAGGAGCAGCTCATTACGAAATGGAGTTAGGACCTGATAAAAAAATTGAAGTTGAATTAAATAAAAATTTAGTATGAACATTAAATTATCAGAAAAACTAAAAATTGAAGATAAACATGTTATTGCAGTAACTGTTGATAATGAATTTGGAGCATTGGCAAGAGTTGTAGGTTTATTCTCGGCTCGTGGTTATAACATAGAATCTTTATCAGTTGCGGTTGTTGATGAGGAGAAAAATATTTCCAAAATAATTGTAACTACCTATGGCTCCCAAGAAACTATCGACTTAATTGTTAAATTATTAAATAGATTAGTTCCCGTTCATGACGTAATTGATTTTTCTAGTACATGTCCACATGTTGAAAGAATTCTAGCTTTAATAAAAGTTAAAGTTAATCAAGCTAGCCGAGAGGAAATAATAAGAATTGGTAATATTCATGAAGCTAAATTAGTGGATAAAGAAAAAGATTATTTTCTTTTACAAATTGCTGATCGTGCTGTTCGGGTTAGGGATTTTGTAAAATTATTAGAGCCCTATGGCATAATTGACATCTCTGTTTCTGGATCTGCAGCTTTAGCATTAGGCTAGTTTTTAATAGAATAATAGCTCTATAAGATCCCTAAAAAACTTCCATGCAAATAAAATGTACATCTACCGTTTGTTTCAATGTTATATAAATAAACTCCTGTACTTACATCGTAACATGGAACAAATGTCTCTCCTGTTCCATAAGGAGACAATGTTTGCATCCTTCCAGATCTAGGACCACCATCATCAAGTTTTTTATCAATATTATAGGTGTCTCTTGCTGTAAATTCAGGAAAGCTAGATTGATATTCAAGCACCCCCCCCGTTTTAAAGGCAAAATAATTATAGCCATAATTATTAATGTAAAAATTATCCTTTCGTGAATCAATTATATTAACAAGAATACCATCTTTATATTTCAATTCATATGAGTTTTCAGCTGTAGAACATGATGGAGTACCGCTACTCAAACAGTTACTTGCTGACGGCTCTCCTGTAAAACTTCTATCCATAATTTCAGCTAATTGCATATGCTGCCAAAATCTAAATGTTTCTGTAGTAGATTCTTTTGTAGTATAGCCTGTATAGCTTGGTACTGCTGTTGTTTCTCCATAGTTACCTACAACTCCATCACCATCACCATTACAGCCTGATGAGGCGGGAGAATTTCCTCCACATGCTGCACCCCATAAAACTCCTGCTCCCGGAAAGTCTCCTGGTAAATAATCATAGGCAACTTTAAATGTTTGTACTGATCTCTGAATTTGGCTAATATCTGAAAATATTGTACGAATTTTAGCCTGCTGAATAAGTGAAGAGCCCGCGCTAACTCCAACAAATAACAAGCCAATTATTATAATTACTATTGATAATTCTACTAAGCTAAATCCTTTTTTCATCTTGCTTTATACCTCAAAAAAACATAATAATTATATATTACTCTTTTTTTTAACTTAATGCAAATTTACTTCAATTTTATTAAATATTTTTTTCGAAATTTTAAGGATTATTAGTTAAATAATCTTTTATCAATCCAATATATGTTGCAGTTTCTGGTGTTTTCATATATTAAATAATCAAAACTTGTTACATCAAAACATACCTGTGAAGATCCACCAGAGGTGTTGCCTTGAATAGATCCTGACATCGCCTTTCCGTCATCCAGTTTTTTATCTATGTTATATAAATCTTGCGGTGTAAATACACCGCCTGCATCATTAGTTGTATAACCTGAGCTATTTCGATCAATTTTAAATATATTTACATAATTCCAAGACTCTGGCAATGAAGATGCTGGAACATAGCTAAGATCCCATAATACAAATAATAAATCATCACTAAATCTAGATTCAAAACTATTATTAGAGTTATGACAAGGAATAGTAGAGGATGTAAAACAACTATCATTTTCTGAACCTGTAAAGCTTCCATCAATTACCCCAGCTAAACTCATATGTTGCCAAAATCTATATCTTTCTGTTTCTGATGGCGCCAGACCAGTTGAAATTGTTGCACCTATTATACCATTATCATTACCATTACATCCCGCTCCTGCTAATGAATTTGGGCCACAATCATCTCCCCATATATCATAGGCATTCGGCATATCACCAGGTAAATCATTATAAGCTACTACAAAAGTTTTAATAGCTGTTTCTATCATCCTCATCTCATTCATAATTGTACGAAGCTTAGCCTGTTGAATAAGTGAAGAGCCCGCGCTAACTCCAACAAATAATAAGCCAATTATTATAATTACTATTGATAATTCTACTAAGCTAAAACCTTTTTTCATCTTGCTTTATACCTCAAAAAAACATAATATTTATATATTACTCTTTTTTTAACGTAGTGCAAATTTACTTCAATTTTATTAAATAGCGAATGCTAAATAAAATATTAACTTTTTAGGTTTTGCTCGGTAGTTATTTGACGTACAGTTCTTGTAGCTGAGCGCATAACTATAGAATGAGTAACATTTCTACCTTTTCTATGCTTTACTCCTTGAAGCATAAAACCATCTGTTACACCTGTTGCAGCAAACATTACATCGCCTTTTGCCATTTCTGTGTGAGCATATTTTTTTGATAAGTCAATTATACCCATTTTTTTTGCTCTATCAATTTGAGCTTGATCATTATTAAATATTAATCTTCCTTGCATTTGCCCTCCTGTTGCTCTAAGAGCCGCTGCTGCCAGCACTCCTTCTGGCGCACCTCCTGTACCAAAATAAATATCAGCTGTTGGGTTTGGGATAGCTGTAGATATTATTCCTGCTACATCACCATCAGTTATAAGGTTTATTCTTGCTCCAGCCTCTCTTACTTTTGCTATTAATTCTTCATGTCTTTTTCTATTTAATATGACTGCTGTCAAATCAGATATTTCGCAATTTCTGGCTTTTGCAAGGTTTTTTAGATTTTTTTCTGGGGAATTGTCTAAATCTATTACTCCTTCAGGTAAACCATTACCAACCGCAATTTTATCCATATAAACATCTGGGGCATGTAAAAAACAACCTTTTTGCGCGAATGCAATTACTGTAAGTGAATTGGGACTACCAGTTGCGCATAAATCTGTACCCTCTAAAGGGTCAAGAGCAATATCTATTGCAGGGCCGTTACCTGTACCAACTTTTTCTCCAATATAAAGCATTGGAGCTTTATCTCTTTCTCCTTCACCAATTACTATTGTGCCATCTATATCCATGGTATTTAAGGAATCACGCATTGCGTTTACTGCCGCCTGATCTGCAGCTTCTTTTTCACCTTTACCTATCCAACTACTACAACTTAATGCAGCAAATTCAGTGACTCTTACCGCCTCAAGAGCAAAATTTCTATTTAAATTACCATCTTTTTTATATTCGTCTGAAAATTCTATATTCACTTGCTTCATTGCTTAAATATTGATTAAATTACTTTAATCATAAAAAAAATTACGTTATTGTCTATTAGTAAATTAACTTAAATATTAACATGAAACCATATTTAATAGCTCATGCTTGCGGTGAAATTGATGAACTTGTCTATAGCAATTCTATAGAAGCTCTAAATAACAGCTATAAAAATGGCTTTCGCTTTATTGAATTTGATATTAGCCAAACAAATGATGGCCTATTTATATTATTGCATGATTTTGAAGAAACGAGATATAAATTATTCGGTAAAAAGGGAAAATGTAATTTTTCTGAATTTATGAGTGATAAAATGATAGGAGGATATCAGCAATTATCGCTTGATGATATTATTGCATGGTTTGAAGATCATACTGACTGTTATATCGTTACTGATAGCAAAGATGCTGATATAATTGAGTTATGTAAGTATATTTTAAAAAAATCGCCTAAATTAAAAGATAATTTAATTATTCAAATATATTCTTTTGCTGAATATCAACATATTAAAAGCATGGGTATTTCCAAGATAATTTTTGCTACATATAAAATTGAAGCAACTGATAATGAAATAATTGATTTTTTGAAAAATAATGCTTGCTATGCTGTAAGCATGTCTCTTGAAAAAGCAAAAAACGGCTTTGCTAATGCTATTAAGAAAAATATGGATTTGTGGGTTCTTGCTTTTACTTTAAATCAGGAAAATCTTATTTCTGATTATAAAAAAATTGGTGTTGATGGTTTTTTTACTGACAAGATTTTGCCCCTATGATTTTTATTAATAAGCAAAAGATATTTATAGAATCCATAAAACAAATTAAATTAAAAGATAAAATTGCTTTTGATTGTGAATTTATTAGAGAGACAAGCTTTGTACCTATTTTATGTTTAATACAAATAGCAACAGATGATGAAATCTACATCATAGATCCGTTAAATATTGATATTACTCCATTACTAGAAATCTTACAGGATGTTAATATTTTAAAAATTATGCATAGCTGCGATCAGGATATTGATGTATTTTATAAAAATTTTGATGTAATACCCCACCCTATTTTTGATACCCAAATAGCAGCAAGCTTTGTTGGCTATGGTGATGCAATTTCTTATGCTAAATTAGTTAGAAAAATAACTAAAAAATTAATTAATAAAGAAAATAAACTGACTAATTGGAAATCAAGACCACTTAAGACAGATCAAATTAATTACGCAGTAAATGACGTAAAATATTTATTTGCATTAGAAGAAAAACTACAAGCAGAATTACAAGAAACAAAAAGAACAGAATGGTTTTTAGAAGAATCTGAAATTATTTACAAAAAGGATAATTATTATCAAGAACCAGATTTGGCATGGCAAAGAATATCCCATAATAGTGAATCACCCTATTTTTTAAATTATTTACGAGGCTTTGCAAAATTTCGAGAGAATTTAGCAGTAAAAGAAAATAGGCCCAGGAGATTTATTATAAAAGATGAACTTATAATTGCTTTAGCAAAATTAAAGCCAAAAAAAGCTGAAGATATCCTGAATGATAGAATCTTAAAAAGATCTATAGATAAAAAATTAATAGCAAATCTTATTGAGGTAGCACAAAAAGTTGCCCTTGAGAAAGAAGAGCTTATTTCAAATAAGAATATCAGAATAGCAAATAGCAAAGAAGAAATTATTGATATATTAAAAATTTATTTAAAATATATTGCTAAAAATCATAATATTGCTGTTAAGAACATAGCTAATTCAGCAGATTTAAAAGATTTTATCAGCGGTAAGCAAGCTAGATTTATGTCAGGATGGCGTTATAATATTTTTGGCAAATTTGCTTCAAATATCTTAAATGATGAAGTAATTATCAAAATCAAAAATGGCAAAGTAATTTTTCCTGAAAATTAATTATAGCTTTATTATATCAAGGGCTTTTGATAAAAACTCTCTACGGTAATTTACAAACATAATTAATATTGATACCGCAATAAATAGATAAGGGTTTAAAAACCAGCTCAAAACAGCAATACCAAGATAATAACCCCTTACCCCCATTGAAAAATGTTTGGCAGCATTAGCAAGAATCTGGGCATTTCTAATTGCTAATTCTTCATTATTAGATTGCTTTTTATTTGAGGCTAAAATTAGCACAGAGGCATAATTATATTGGCGTAAGGCCCAAGTATATTTAAAGAATGCATAAATAAATATAATGATTAATAAAATTATTTTTATTTCATACATAGGAGAAGTTGAGCTAATTACAAATGGGAGCTTTCCTGCAAAATTATTAATTTTTTCTCCATAACCAAATAATGGTATCAAGCCTGCTATGATTAATATTGAGGTTGAAGCAAAAAAACTTACTGATTTCATTAAATTTCCAAGAGTTATAACATCTACAGACTTATCTTCTCTTTTTAAAGCCTCGGTCATCCATTTTAACCTATGCTCATACATAATGCTAAAAAGACTAGCAGAATCTTTTTCTTTTAATGAAATTAATATTGAGTAACCAAACCAACAGCTAAAAAAAACAATTAAGGAGATTATGTCTATTGTGCTTATCATTTTTTATTCCTAATTTTAGTTGCAGAGATATCTATTTTATCCATTTTAATTATCGTCCAATATGGTGGATGCTTATCTTTTAGTAAAGAGACAAATTTAGATTCTAAAAAATAATTATGATAATCTGTCTCAAGAATATTTTCCTTTTCTAAATAATCTCCCCTTGGAAAAATAGCTATATTAATTTCTTTTATAATTTCTTGATATGATTTCCATTTGGTAAAATTTACAAGATTATCAGCTCCCATCAACCAAATAAACCGATCAGAATGGTATTTTGCTTTGATGCTTCTAATTAAATCGATTGAATAATTTGCTTCGTTTGATTTTTCAAATAGCTTTACCTTTATAAAATCTGGCTTTTGAGTGTCTTTGGCCTGTAAAATTCTATTTTTAATATCAGCTAGGTCAGATTTTTCCTTAAGAGGATTTAAAGGGGTGATCACCCACCAGATTTCATCAAGCTTTAATTGTTTTAAGGCGTTTTTTGAAATATGAATATGCCCCTTATGACAAGGATTAAAAGAACCTCCAAGCAAGCCAATATTCATCTGTTAATATTAAGATATCCAAGAATTAACAGGTTTTTTTGGACCACATGGGCTTTTTTCAATACCAACACATGGACTTTTAAGATCCTCTTCTTTACCACCAAAACATGATGCTAAAAGGATTAATGATAATAGTAAAAATATGTTTCTAATCATGTTTATAATTCTTAACTTATTAAATTTAAAAGTGAACCCCTTTTTTTAGTTGCTTATTAAATTTTAGCAACATATAATCCTCATCTTGCAATTTTTAAAATTTAAACAATGGCTACAACATTTAATAAGTTAGCAGATCTTAATAAAAAATGGTATATTATCGACTTAGAAGATATTGTACTTGGTAGAGCAGCTTCGCATGTTGCTTTAATATTAAAAGGAAAGAACAAAGCTGATTACACTCCCTTTCTTGATTGTGGAGATAATGTTATTGTTGTTAATGCTAAAAAGATTCGCTTAAAAGGAAAAAAACTTACTGATAAAATTTATTATTGGCATACAGGTTATCCAGGCGGAATAAAAGATATATCAGCAAAAAAATTACTTGAAAAAAACCCTGAAAAACTTTTTCAAAAAGCAGTAAAAGGTATGCTTGCTAGAGGGCCTTTAGGAAGAAAACAACTTTCAAACTTATATATTTATGAAGGTGAAAATCACCCTCATGAAGCACAGAAACCTGAAAAAATAGATTTTGCTAACCTGAACAAAAAAAATAAATAATATTTAATTATGGAAATTAATTTAGAAGTTAAACAACAAGCTGAGGCAAAAAAAACAACTGAAAAAAAGAAAAGCTCTGATAGCAGATCTTACGCTACAGGAAAAAGAAAAACATCTATAGCAAGAGTTTGGCTTAAAGAAGGAAAAGGCAAAATAATTGTAAATAAAAAAGAATTCAAAGATTATTTTAGTGATGAAAGCGCAGAAGCTATTGCAAACCAACCTTTTGCTGTTACCGAATCTTTAAAAAAATATGATGTTTATTCATCAGTTAAAGGCGGCGGAGTAAGCGCTCAAGTTCAAGCATTAAGACATGCTATAAGCAAAGCTCTAGTTGAGCTTAATGAAACTGCTTTTCGTAAATTATTACGTAATGCCGGCTTATTAACTAGAGACTCACGAATTGTTGAGAGAAAAAAATACGGACGTAAAAAAGCAAGAAAATCATTTCAGTTTTCTAAACGTTAAAATACCCTTCAAGAATATCATATTGAATTATTTTTACATATAGACACTAGTAGCTTTTATGTTTAGCGTTTATTTCTATATTTTTATTTATTTAGATTTCTTAATTATCCAATATAAAACTATTTAGAGATCTATGATCGCCTATATTATGAGCTCCTATTTTCTCTAAAATATAAATAATATCATCTCGCCCAAGATTATAAGCCAGGTTTAATGGGCGTATTTTTACAGCATTAGCCGCAGTTATATCTGCACCAAATCTTACCAACTCTACTATCATATCTGGCCTATCATTTAAAATTGCTATATGCAAAGGGCTATTGCCATTATCATCAAATCTATTAGGAGAATATCCCAATGATAGCAGCTTGCTTAATATATGTATATCACCTTCATTAACTGCAAAAGCAATTGGTGGCATTCCATCTACAGCTATCTCCTTATTTACACCTATTTTTCTTGTAGCAGCCTCAATAACATCAATATTTTTTTGGATTATTGCAGCATATAATATTTGGTAAAGCTCTTCTTGATATACCAGAGGATCTAAATGCGGATTTTCAGGATCAAATTCTATTGGTGAAAATAAAGGATGGTTAATATGATTTAAATATGAGATATAATATTTCTTTTTAGCGTTAATCTTCATTATTTTATTATCGCTAACAGATACTTCAACCTTATCCTGTAATTGATTATCTATTACTATATCTTTATTTATTAACTCATTAGAACTAACTTTTTCTTCATTTATTTCTTTTTTATTAGCTTGTTCAATAGCAGGCACCTCTTTTTCTATAATCTCAATATCAAATTCTTCTTCATCTAATTGATCAATAGCTGTTTCTGATTTTATTTCAGCTTTATTAAAATTATTGTTAATTACATCCTCTTTTACTTCCTCTGATTTCTTTGTTAAATCTATCTCTTCTTCTGGCTTTTTTGTAATTATCTCTGAATCTAACTTAACCTTATCTTCAACCGCATCTTCTTCTAATGCCTCAGATAAAAGACGTTCAAATTCATTATTTTTGATTGGCTGCTCAACTATTATATCAGATTCTTCTTCATTTGTGATATTATTTTCTACTACTAAATCATTGTCAGAATCAATAACGGATTCTTCTTTATTTATATTATCAAAATTAGAAAAATTTGTTGGGTCATTATTTAGAATGTCATAATTATCTTCTGATTCAAATTCAAGTAATTCTGCAGCATTTTCAATTTTTATTTGCTCTTGATCATCAACTATTTGGATATTTTCCTCTGCTGGTTTCCTGCCCTCTTCAATATTTGCGCTATTATTTTTTAGAGCATTATCTTCTCCCAGAATAATATCTTCTTCTATATTTAGATCAAGTTCTGGAACGGCTTTTAATTCATTTGAGGCGTTAACTTTTTTAATAAAAAAAATATCTAGACCAAAAATAAAAAAAATGGCTGATAATGAAAATAAAATTAAACAATTTTTTTTCATAATTGCATCATCTGGTTTAAAGTTCTAATTAACATTATCATAGGGAATTGTACAGTATTTTAAATAATTAATTAAGGCCATTTCGCAATTGGAGGTAATGACATAAGGATTGCTTCTATATTACCATCTGTCATAAGGCCAAATTTTGTACCACGATCATAAATAAGGTTAAATTCTGCATATAAACCTCTTTTTATTAACTGTATTTCTTTTTGTTTAATATTAAATTCTTTACCCATATTGCGCCTGATTAATTTTGGAAAAATATCTAAAAAAGTCGTACCCACAGATTTCGTAAATGCAAAATCTTTCTCAAAATCACCGCTATCTAGATAATCATAAAATATACCCCCTACACCTCTTGCTTGTTTTCTATGTTTTATATAAAAATACTCATCGCACCATTTTTTATATTTTTCATAATATTCAGGATTAAATTTATCACAGCATTTTTTTAAGGCAGAATGAAAATCTTCTGTGTCTTTTTTTATTTCAATTGCAGGGTTTAAGTCTGTACCACCTCCAAACCACATTTTTTCTGTATTTATGAATCTAGTATTCATGTGAATAGCTGGCACTAATGGTGAATTCATATGAGCAACTATTGAAATTCCACTAGCCCAAAATTTTGCTGAATTTTCTGTACCTGGAATTTTATTTTTAAACTCATTAGAAAGATCCCCATATACAGTAGATATATTTACGCCTACTTTTTCAAAAACTTTACCGTACATGATACCCATCTCGCCACCACCTCCTCCATTTCTATTCCATTTTTTATAAGAAAATTTACTATTAGCTCTGGAGTCAAACTCCTTTTCAATTTTTTCAAATTCCGAACATATTGAATCACGGAGATTTTTAAACCAGCTTACTGCTAAACTTCTTTTTTCTGTTAACTCCATATTTTTTTACCCAGCTCGGCTTTTATATTTAAATTAATTATCGTTAATAATAAAATTATATTAGGCAACCATATACCGTAATATAAATTTATTTTACCTGAATATGTTAAGGTAAATAATATATTTAATATGAAAAATGCTATAAATGATATTGATATTGTAATAATAATATTAATTAATTTTTTTTTATATCTTGGTGGAAATATACAAAAATATGCTGCTAATAAAAATAAAAAAATATAAAATAATGTTCTAGCAAGCATGTTATGCAATAATATTTTATAGCTCTTTACATTCTCACCATATTTGCTATCTGATATCATCTTAATAATTAAATTATGAATTGCATAATGGTTTTTTATATCAATATTACGGTGACTAAATCTATTTTTTATTAAATCAGAATCTATGGTCATTGGTAAGCTTAAGGTTTTGATATTTTTTATATTTTGCTCTCCATCAATAATCTTAACCTCTGACATTTTAATTAATTTATTTTCTAAAACTGCTTTATTTGCTTTTGTAATTACCTGATTATTTTTATCTAAATTAATAATTATTAGGTCGTTAAAATAAATTTTATCTTCTATTTTAATTTTTTTTGCTCCAAATATATATGGCTTATCGGTATTTTCTTTAAACCATAAATGATTGTGGTTTAGTTTTTTTGTAACGCCAAAATCTTTCTTCATAATATATTCATATTTTTCTTTGCTTTTATTAGCCATTACTCTCAAAAAACTAATATCCATTATCGAAATCAAAAATATAATTAATAGTGGATATATAAATATGTTCTTACTATTTAAACTAGAAGATCTCATAATGGTGATTTCTGAGTTACTGCTAAGCCTTGTAAAGAAAAAGATAGAGGAGATTAATATTATGAATGGCAGAATTTCGATTAATAAGGGTGTTTGCTTTAATAAAGAAACCTCTATAATTTTTTTAATTTCGATATTTTTTTTTGCAAATCTTCTTAATAATTCAATAGAATCTATTAGCAAAACAAGCAATATTATTACTAAAGTTGTAATGGATAATAATTTTAAATATTTTTTTGCAAGATAGTTATATATTACCATGATTATATATAGCTTGCGAATGATCTAGGATAGATAACTGTTACAAAATCACCTAATTTTAATTTACCGGCAACATCCTTATCTTTTACTATAATCCATGCTGAATTTTCGTTTATAATATTACTTATTATACCTATACCTAATTGATTTGTTTCTAATGTTTCTTTGTCGGTGAGAGGATTAATAGTTTTTAATTTTTGAAAGATTTTAACTTTTTGCCCATGTTTTAAGTTAAAGTTTTTGCCAGTTGAAATTTTAAAAATATATTTTTTACCATTATATCTTTTTTCTAGAATATATGATTTTCTATAGTTAGAAAAAATATTTTTTAAGATATGTTGGGTTTTCTTTAAAGATTTAAATGCTGCTTCTTTTAACAAGGATTCATTCTCATTTTTTAGATTTGATGTATCGACTTTTCTATTTACAAGCCATGATCTCTCTTCTATTGCATCTTCAAAAACAGTGCTATTAGCTTTAAGTGGTATAATTTCTTTTACAGTTAATTCTGGAAGTTGATATATCTTGATATTTCCTGAAAAATTTGCCGTATATTTATGTTTTGGAGGTATTCTATATGGTATTGATGAATTGCTATTATAAACATATTTAGCTGCTATAAATTTGTGGGTAAATGAAGCTTCGCTAATTTCACCTGAAATTGCAAAATCAGCTTTTATAGGCCCTTTATAGCTTGTACTATTATCTGTTATTTCAGCCAATAAAATTTCTTTTTCTAACTTATCAAAAGCATTACGATCTTGAAGATTTGCTAATTTATTTGCTATTAAAATATTTTCTATATTGACTGCTAGAGCGTTTCCAAGGCTAGATTTATTTTTTTGATTCTTATTATTAAAAGGAAAAACAACAACAGAAGATATATTTTTTTCTAACTCTTCTTTATTGATCAGTTCAGATTTAAGGATTGGCTGTTTGTCATATTTAGCAAAGTTTTTTATGGTTGGTGCGCAGGATATGTTGATTAATAAAGCGAAAATTATTATTAATTTAAATTGCATATCTTAAATACCTAATATTGTAAATATATCGCTTTCTGATATTTTTTTATTTAAATCTTTTATCGCAGAATCAATGGCTGCAGATGAATTTAATCTAGAAGAGCCCTTAAGTTCGATATTTTTTTCAGCAATTTGTTTACCATAATTTTCTATTAACTTTAAATTTAAATTAATCTTAACCATATGTGAACCATATATTTCTTGATGAATTGTTTTAGTAGATATCCGCAAAATAACATTATTATTATTTTCTTCCTGATAGCTAACATTAAAACCCGATTTATTTAGAGCTTCACTTAATGCATTAGCAATTCTTGAATCTGAAGGTTTCGAGATAATATTAATTAATGCATCTTTTTTTATTTTTATTTCTTTCTCTTTAATTTCTTGATAAAAATCAAGATAATTTGCCGTAAAATTATTATCTTTTGTTAAGCTATTTAACAGCTTTATATTTAATTTTTGCTTGTGGATTAGTGGTTTTATTTTATTAATAATAATTAATTTTTTTACAGGAATTTCTTTTTGTAAGGATTTATATAAATTTGTTATCTCTTTATTATTATTTCTTAATTCCGAGATATATTTATTTGCTATTTCCTGTCTGCTTACACTCACTAATACATATGTATTATCTGAAATATTTGCTATTTTTTCAACTTCATAATTACTATATTCTATTGATAAGGTATTAGAATCTATATTTTGACTGACCCTTGATTCATATTCACTTAAATTATTTAACTTTGCTTCAGAAATATTCTGAGAGTAATCTGATGATATGGTTACTAATATTTTTTCTGAAATATTATTTAAAGCAAATTTAACAGCTTGATCCTTACTACCAACACCAACACCATAGAGCTTTTCAATGTTATTTTTGGGAGGTGATAAATACCATTTTGGTATTTCAGCATTATCTATTTTGCTTACACAAGAAGTTATTAAAATAAGAAATGTTAATTGTAGAATTTTCTTCATTTTTTTCCAGTTAATGCAATATTTTTTAGGTAAGAATCAGCTATTACGCAAGCAGCCATCGCCTCTGCGACTGGTACAGCTCTAATCCCAACACATGGATCATGCCTTCCTTTTGTTAATATTTCTGTATTTTCTTTTTTTGTGTTGATTGTCTTCTTGGGAATTAATATCGAGCTAGTTGGTTTTATAGCAAAACGTAATATGATGTCTTGACCTGATGATATACCTCCTAAAATTCCACCGGCATTATTAGTCTCGAACTCTACTAACTTGTTATTTACAGATATTTCATCTGCATTTTCAGAACCGGTAATTTTGGCGACATTATCTCCAGCACCAATTTCTACTGATTTAACAGCATTTATACTCATAATGGCCGCAGCTAATTTGCTATCAAGCTTGTCATAAATAGGATCACCTAGCCCAACCGGAACATTAGATATTCTTAACTCTATCTTTGCACCTACAGAATTTCCAGACTTTCTAATTTGGGTAAGATAATCTTCACATTCTTTAATTTTGCTTTTATCTGCTATAAAGAATGGATTATTAATTATTGTTTTATAATCCCATTTTTCTTTACAAATCTTAATATCGCCCATTTCAATCATTGAGGCCATAATTTTGATATTGCTTGGCATAATTTTTCTTGCAATTGCTCCTGCTGCTACTCGCATTGCGGTTTCTCTGGCAGATGACCTACCTCCACCTCGGTAATCCCTAATGCCATATTTCATTTGATATGTATAATCTGCGTGACCAGGCCTTAATTTATCCTTTATATCGCCATAATCTTTTGATTTCTGATCTTGGTTATAAATAATGAGTGATATTGGTGTACCAGTTGTTTTTCCTTCAAATACTCCAGATAAAATTTCAATTTTATCATCTTCTTTTCTTTGAGTTGTAAATTTTGATTGACCTGGCTTTCTTAAATCTAAATATTGTTGAATATCACCCTCTTTTAGATCAATTAAGGGCGGAACACCATCTACTACACAACCAATAGCTTTGCCATGGCTTTCTCCCCAGCTTGTATATTTAAAAAAATCTCCAAATGAATTACTTGCCATATTAACTTTCTATAAGTAGATAACCTATATATCTAGGTTACAAAATTATTATTAAAAAAGCAAAAATAAAGTGCATAAAGTTATTTTAGGAATAGGAACTAATATTGGAGACAGATTTTTTTTCTTGCAAAGAGCAGTTAATCTTATTGTAAAAGATAAATTAATTAGCAATGTTAATGTTTCATCAATATATGAATCCAAGGCTTTATTACCTGATGATGCCCCACAGGATTGGGAAAAAGATTTTTTAAATATGGCCATATGTGGATTTTGCAAATTGCAACCTTTGGATTTATTAAAGAAAATCAAACTAATAGAAAAAACTATTGGCCGAAAGGATAGAGGTTTTTGGTCACCAAGAGAGATTGATATCGATATTCTTGCCTTGGGGATGTTGTAACTGTT
>Ga0181585_10002009_pt1 | contig 18025 bp, 9 predicted proteins | sample 071ome_29_FD_132469 | JGI IMG/M metagenome (GOLD analysis project Ga0181585, IMG submission 132469) | Coastal salt marsh microbial communities from the Groves Creek Marsh, Skidaway Island, Georgia - 071407BT metaG (megahit assembly) | ecosystem: Environmental > Aquatic > Marine > Intertidal zone... | reverse complement strand
TGTCTTCCGACATCTCTTCTTTGCTGATAATGAATGGAAATAGCGTTATGGCTGCTACGTCAACAACCCACGATATTGCTTTCGTGAACTTTGGGGAAACTATTATTATTGGTATTTTCATATATCTAACTTCAACTTGAAGGAATAATCTTGCCCTTCTTCTTTTAAAATAGGATTCGATACAGTAGCAACTCCCATAAGGTTTTTGTTTTTGTCGTAAATTCCTATTCTCGAAACATAAACATTTCTATTAAACGATGCAGAATAATCGGAGAAACTTGAGCTTACGATGTTCTTGATTCTGATATCGGGGCGCTCTTCATAGACATGAGAAGAAGTAAACTCAGTATGATTTTGTCCATGCTCCAAAAATGTTGGATTGTTTGAGTAATTTACTTCGCCGCGTCGAGCGTGGGCAAACATTGTGACTACTTGTGTCTCTGTGTGTCCCTTAAAGTTAATATCATAAGAAGCAGATACGTAGTCTGTATTTAAGTTAGATTGATTTAATCCATCGTTGGCGCCAACACCAAAATATAACCACGATGGATTAACAGCAGTTGTATTATCCCTGAGATGAATGGCGGTAGTTGATAAATTCCAGGAGCCAGTTAGTAATATGATTCCCTCATCATACATAACAACGCCTGCTACTTTGCCATCGTTGCTAGAGATAGCACCTGATACTTGGATTAGTTCTCCGTTTTCTCTTAAATCTCGCAACTCTGCTATCATCGAACCTGTGAAGTTCCATTTAAGAGAAACAGATCCAGGTTCAATCTTTGTTCCGTAAAAAATTGATGGAACAGATATCATATTGAGAGTTTGTTCATCTTTGTTTCCATACGGAGAACTTACTTTGTAATGTAAACTTCTAACAGAATAAAAGTTCAATCTATTTCTAAGCGCAACAAAATGTCTTTGTTCTTTGTTTACAGGATAACCAGTGGTTGCAGAGCGAGAACCGGTTACAAACTCTCGCGTAATCGATGCAGTAAGTGGATATTGTCCTTGAAGAATATCACCGTATTGAAACTCGCTATTATATGCGGTCTCACCAACTGCATTTGCGCCAACAGTCTTAAAGCTTGATCGAGCACTATCTTTTGAGATCCACGGTGCAATACGACCAAAGTTAGTTGGGGCGCCTGGACCACCCTCTAATGGAACTTTCGTGCCAGTGGCAACATAAGGTCTATCAATATTGAACTCATATAAACTTATAGAGCCTACTGGCGCGTTTCTTACTTCGGCATTTCTTGAGCCAGACTGCTCAGGTATATTGTTGTAATAAGTTTTGCCGTCAAAAACAAAAAAATCCACCTTTGGATATGAGCGCATGGTATTGCTGAACACATCGTTTTCGGTGAATTTCTTGAAAGACATACTGTTTTCCTCTTTACAATAAGTAGTCTCCTACTTGAAAGACGATTAGTAGTCCAACCTAACTCGTAGGATCAACTCGTTGCTTGGATCCTTCATAAGAGGCTCGGATAACTTAGCAGTTGCCAAAAGCTCATTTTGTGAGTTGTAAAGCCCAACAGTAGTAATGTAAGCCCTTGGAGTATCTGAAGCAACTTCCTTAACTCTGATCTTGCTACCAGAAGTATATGTTGGGTTTGAACTGTAGTTATACTTGTTGTGCGGAACTCGGCAGAAGTAAATTTTAGAGTTGATCTCGGTCGTGTTGTTGAACGAAAGGTTTTGAATTCTATGTCTAAGTGCATCAGCAGAACCGCTAATCGAAGCAGATACAAGTGTTTCGGCTGGGCTGTATGAAAACGCAGAACCGCTATAGAAGTCACTAACGCCAGACCACACGGACGACGAAAGCACCACGATACCAGCTTGATAGAAAACGACGCCTTCTACTCTGTTTGCACCGCCAGAGAGATAGAGAAGTCCGTAATCACCGCCAACAGTGTTATTTGTGTTTGTGGTAGCAGAAGCCGAAATGTCTTGATATACTTTAACATTTCCGGCAAAAGGTGTAGCCCACGAACCAGTTCCAAGAGAAAGACTAAAAGAACCTTTCTTAATCTGATCTTTGACAAGGAGTCGCGAGAACGAAAAGAAGAAACACTCTTTCATAGCTCCTGTGCCATCAAGGGTCAGGTCATTCTCAAATTTTCTTACACCGTCAGTAGTAGAACCAGTGTAACCAAGAAGAACTTGAGAATACTGGTTATAAAGATTGATCTTTTTGGTGTTCTGCGTAGATGTAGATGCAGACAAGATGCTGGTTTCATCGTAGCCAGCAGTAATATCAAAAATGTGGTTCGCAGAAGAACTCAGATACGGATAGTCATAAACAGACTGAAACATGCCGTGAGTATAGTTCTTAATGTTGGCATCACTGTAGGCACCAGAAATAATAGTTCCAGTCAATGGAATTACCTCGTGTAACAAAGTTCTTGTTGTTGTTACATCAGTATTGGTGTCTAAATTTTCAAAGTTTTGAACTGGCATTATATTTCTCCGTTATGTTCCACTATATCTAATAATTCTAATTGGCACCTGTGCGGTTGCAGTTGATGACAAGCCTGTAATATAGCAAACAAAATCAATGTAGTCATACAAATCCGAACCACCAAAAACAGTTTGTGCTGTTTTACCAAACTTTGTAAATAATGTTGGCGTTGAGTTTGCGCTTGTTTTACGCAACTCAGAACGAACAGCGAAAGTAAGTGCCATAGCTGTTCCACGTGGACCAGCCAATGCTGACGGGTCTGATCTGGTTCCTCCAGTTGGAGCAAACAATAAGTCGTCAAGACCTCTTACAGTATATGTGCTATAGTTAGTTAAGTTTTGAGTAGGTGTTGGTGAACCAGCGGACTCCATTTTAGTTGGAATATTAACAACATCGGAGTTTTCTCCGCCTGTAAAGGACTGATCACCAGTGAGTTGTCTAACAGTGGAAATGAACCTTGTATCAACCGAGACAGCAAATGCGGTATCAAGAAGACCAACAGAAGTAATAAGGCTCTGTCTGCTAACTGAATTTGCTTCTTCGTCGCTAGTATCAATACCAGACTCAAAATAAAGTCTCTTATCAGACATACCCTCTAATGATGGGATGATTTGCTCTCCATTAACACCTAAAGGTGATGCTGGGCTTGATGTAGATGATTTTAGCCTGTCTGCTGTCTCAGTGTTAACAGGAAGATAGTATACAGTTCCGCTAGGAAGAACAGCAGAAGCAAAGGTGTTGTTGACCTTAATAGTTGGCATATAAAGGATATCAGTTCTGGTAATCGAAAGAAGACCGTAGTTGATCGATGAGTTTTGCGCAGTAACAGCCTCAAAAATGGGTGTCTGTAAAATCTCAAGGTCGCTATAAGCTGAGCCCGATGGATGGTCAATATCATATTGACTATAGTTGATCTCATCATCGCCAAGAGCGAATTTTGAAATTCTGAAGTTTCCGTTAGCCATTTTGCGGCGACCAAGGTCTGTTAAAACTGCGTCCAGGATAATATCGCCAGAGTTATCTAAAAAAGCCATTTAATTTCCTCTCTTCCTTAAATAGTGTGTATTTTTTTTGTTCGACATAAGAATTTACTTTATTATGTGCCTGCGTATCTTACTATCCTAATTGGTATATTTATTCTAGCATCAGAGGATAGTGCTTGTATATAAATAGTGGTATCTATAAAATCATACAAATCAGAACCTCCAAACAAAGCATTACTTGTAGTTCCAAATTTTGTGTATCTGTAGTCAGGTGTGTTGTTAGAATCTGATGTCATCTCATTTAAAACTTTGAAGTTTAGTGCAAAAATCCCAGATCTTGGACCAGCAATGGATGAATGTATTTGACCTGTGTGAGTGATAACTGGAGTTCCGCCTTCAGTGTCTTCGATGCTATAGTCAATCACGCCATTGTCAGTGGCTGCTATGCGATAACTGGAGTGGTTGTCATCTATTGATGGGAGAGATACTTTTATTGTTTCTTGCAAAGGTTCGAAATTCATATAAAGATTATCAGCAATATCGTTCTTAAATATTGAATTTTCCGGAGATGTTAAAAGCATATCTACATATCGGTCATCGCAATAAGCAACAAAGTATTTATCATATAAACCCATTTGCGCTAAGTATCTTTCTTTATTAATAAGTGTTGGATATATTGTGCCGGGTTCAGAAAGAATCCCAGATTCAACAACAATTTTAGTTTGTTCAATTTTATTATTCTGCAGCACATATTGGCGTCCGCCAAGCTCTGTTTCTAATTTACGTGCCGTTTGGGTATTAACAGCAAAGTAATAAAACCCATCTGTGTGTGAAGTAGCTGATTCTTCTATCAACATATTAATATTCAATTCAGGAAGGTGAAGAATATCCTCTCGAATATAATTTTGAAGACCATAGTTTATGTTAGAATTTTGTCCTCCGAATGCCTCCATAATTGGTGTATTTTCCAGCTTGCTAAATGTGGCTGAGGTGCCGGATCCACTGACTAACTCGTAGTCAATTTCGTCATCACCCAAGGCAAATTTGTCAATTCTAAAACTACCTTGAGCCATTCTTTTGCGACCGATATCGGTTAGAACTGCATCTAGAACAATTCCGCCTGCGTTATCCTGAAATCCCATTATGAATCCCTCAAGTTATATTTAATATTAAGGTCGATTTTCTTACCTGTTTTCTTTGATGTAATTCTAAATTTAAACGTCTTGCCCCAAATTAAATCTTCTGCTGTTCCTACCATACCTTCTAAGTGTGTCATCTGTGTAGCTGCAGGTTGGCTATAATCAACATTCGCATCATTAAGCTTTAAGTGTTCGATAGCGGGAGTAATCTGCATTAATTTCTTAAAGGTTGTTGTATCTTGTTTGTCGTCTCTCAGTTCTAAATCACTTTCATAAATTACATCAAACTTTGTGTATTTGTATCCACCATCATTGACCAATTCAGCAACTTGTATTGGTGCAAGGTATCCACTATCTCCATTTTCATTAAGGAATCTGAAAAGATAATAATATTTTTTGTTCGTTCTAATCATCTCTTCGTAAAAGCAACTGGTGTGCTTTTGATTTGTCATGCCCTCGATAGACAAATCTTTGGTGAATACAAGATTACCATTGAAATCACTAATAGATTTTGGCATCCGATCAATTCTGTAAACCTCTAATCGAGATGGCTTTGACACAGAGTTTTTGGCAATCTGCTCACCTTCAATCATGTTGTTAGAAGTTTTATAAACCTCTGCCTTTGTTAATTCATCGTTGTTAAGTGCGGTAGGGTATATGCCAAAGCTACTCATTGTTGTTGTATCTGTTGGGTCTGTTGGAACTCGGAATGATTCTGTTCTAACATAAAAACCAATAATTTGCGAATCGTCTTTTCTCTGATATGGAGTAACGTCTGGTGCAACTGGTGGGTGGTCCATAACTCTTATCGTTTTCGTTGCAACTGGTATCTCAATAATCTTAACGGATGGCGCAATAGTAAAGTTGTAATCAGCCAAATATTTGTTTTCTGATTTGATTTGTGCATTTGTTGCAAAACGGTTTTCTGCCAACTCTGTCAGCATAACTTCTCGCTCAACTCCGGCGCCAAAATCATATGTGTATGTTCTAGTTTTGGAAGCCCAGTTTCTATAGAGTAATTGTTCAACCAGGGCGCCCAAATCACGAAGTCCGCGACCCCACTGTTCTCTACCGGTAGAGGTAGTGTAATCTTCTCCGCCGTAAACTACCGGAGGTGGCGACCATAGCGATCCCCCGGAGTCTCTAAAAAGATCTTTTAATTTTTCGTCAGAATCTGGGTTAACGCTTCTTAGAGCTTCGCCAGCCTCAGATGTTGAATCTACGCCCAGAATATCCCCATATCTATCGGTGCTGATGGTATCTCCGAAACTATCAATTCGTCTGGCTGGATCAAGCGCAACAAAACAATCGGCTATCGTCAAATCTTCAACCAAATAAGCATACCTAAATGCGTCCAAGTTTTCTTCTGACTCTAAGACAATATACTCAGTGCCCAATAAATTTGTTTCTGTATTAAGCAACTGGCTTGCTGCTTCGTCTGTTGTGGGATCATAAAATTCAATACAAATATCTTCTGGCTCACTTGTCGGCGCAAACGAACCAGTCGAATCTCTGACTGATACAGTTCCGATTTGACGAGAGATTCTAAGATTATCATATCGATATTGATAGCCTGGGATGATTACATATGCATATAACGTGTATGAATACTCTTCGTTTAATTTTACTTGTGTATCGTGATAAACAAGATTCGTTCCATCAGATCTTAGTGAATCATTATTAATAAAAAAGCTGTTTTGTAATGTTGTAACTCTTCTATCGCTATCTAAAAATGAGCCTCCTACTTTTTGTAAACGATACGCAATTGTCTCGGCTGGTCCTTTATTATCTTCTAAAGAATTAAGAATGTCTCTGATATCTGTTAAGCCATCGGTCGTGGTAATGATATCATTCATTTTGTTTATGGTGTCTTCGATTGCTTGTGCAGACTTAATTCGCTTAAAAAATCTAAACTTTGAATCAGCGTTTTCAGTTGTAATGGTGTCGAGCGTTCTTGGTCCCATAATTGTTCCGCCGTCTTGTTTAGGAAAGCGAGCAGAATCGTAAATTGAACCTAACGCTGAAAGCAAGTTGACTGAATTCTTTTTATTATCAGATATTTTTGTTTGATAAATATATGTTGTGTCCTCCGTTTCTTTATTTTCACCTTCTAAAGTTTGTGTCTGTTGCACAAAACTAAGCTGTTGGTTTGATGCTCCAAAATTGTTTTTAAGAAAATACAACATGTCTTCTTCGAGACTATTGTCTTTTATAATATCAGTGTAGTAGGTTGTCCCTGGGGTTGTCCAAGTAGGCTCAGCACCCTCGAATGCTCCATCAGTTGGAAAACGAACAAAGGCAGATACCGGCATTCTATGAATATTATCATTTACTGAGGCAAATACAGATTCTGCAAAATCAGTATTATAGTATAATGTGTTTGAATTTTCTATAATACTATTGGTTGTAGTGCTTGAGTAATCTGTGTTAGCATATTTGTTGGCAAGATAATCTCTAAAGTTATACGATTGATCATAATAACGAGTAACTCCGGGCGTTGAATAAATATCTGTTTCTGCATTATAATGCGGTGGTGGCTCTTCGGTTGATTCATCTAAGAAAAGACTTGGTAGTGATGAAGCAGAGAACTGATTTTCAACTGTTACGAAATTAATGATGTTTTTAGAATATTCTTTTTCAACATCAGGGGAATCTGCCACCATCTGCAACATGTAAATGTTTGGCATCATTAAGTTATTAACACCAGCTAATGTATTTTCGTATTGAGGAAGATGATAGTTATAGCTATACCCTATTTCATAATTTTCAAAGCTATCATAAGAACCAATTGAATCGATATTGGCAGCTAGCTGTTTTGCTTTAACAATGTTGTATGGTCTGTCATAATTGTAAGAATGATCATCAAATGTGGCAGTCTCAAAAATGTTGCTGTATTCTTGATCGGCATAATTGCCGCCAAGCAAAAGTGTTTTCCATTGTAAGTCTGATTCAATCTTGGTTTGATCTCCGATTAATCTACAAAACATTTTCTTTGTTTTAACAACCACATTGGCTGACGCAGTTGTTGTCAAGGTATTGTTTGTTTGTAAATAAGATATATAATCGGACTCGTTAGCTTCTTTTGCTGTAATATCGTTAAATGGTCCATGATCTCCTGCCCAAGATGATGGCTCTAAGCTGTTTTTAATTATCGAAGAATGACCATCAGTATCGGTAACAACATTATAGTAAAGCCCAAGCTGAGTTCTTAGTGTGTCTCTTGAGCCGGAAAAAAGATTGTTATCAATATTTTTTATTGTTATCTTAGAATATGACATGGTTTACTTATATTTCTTCTTCAAATGTTGTAGTAGTTTCGAATACTGTGGATTCTAGTGGAGCCAACTCGTCCCCGATAGATGTAGCTAACAAAGCACTAACTGACATTGTTTCTTGTTTAATTAGTTTAGGAACGTATTCTCTTGTTATAACTGTATTATATACATCAAGTGCCATAGTATTAAAAATATCATTTAAATAGCCTACGACCGGATCATCAAAGATAGATTCTGTAATCCCTGGGACTGCTGCATATTTTAAAAAGAGTGCTTGTTCTTCTAAGTTATTATATCTTACACTTGAAATATCATATGTATTTAAAGTTATAGAGTCATCGCCGCCAGAAGCAAAATCAGAAGCACCATAAGTATCTTGAAAATGTTCTTCATGCTTAATACTTGGAGTGCCTTCACCCAATCTACCAACAGCAGAATATATCGTAAATTCTCCAGAAGCAATATCACCGCCAGTTGCAACTTTATCCTCAATAACATCAGCATAAATACCAATACTACCTCGTTCAAATACTTCTGGATCTAGCGCAGCCTGTCCATTTACAACTTCATCGATTTTTTTTAATTGAAATTTAAATTCTTTAGATACAAACCCTTCTTGATCATATCCAGTTCCATCAGCATTATAAATGTCATAAAATATTTTGTCTTGCTCAAATCTCTGACCCTCTAGATACTCAAGCACGCTGTCTAATGTTGGCTGTTCATATACGACAGACCGGGATGACAATGAAAGCTCTGCTTCACCAATTGTAGCTGGTCCTGAATCTTCAGATTGTCCAAGGGGAAAGACGATTGGATTGAGAATAATATCTGATGATTCGTCTGGATCGTTTTCATATTCGTCAAACATCATTTACTCCTTTTCAGCGATCTTAACGTAGTCACTGATGGGTTTAAAAAGTTAATGTCGTAAAGATTAGAAACAATAGTATTAAATTCGTATGGATTATCTTGTTTTAATTCTTCATGTTCTTTTATGTAATTGTCAGGAATTTGTTGGTCTAAACGGTAAAAGTTACTTTCTTCGTCTCTTAAGATGTTCTTGAATGATACCTTGCCTTTACCAATATTTTTAAAATTTTTGTTATCAATTTTATTTGGGTTGTCAATAATCTCAGTATCCGTTTGTTGTGATAAAAGTGAGTAATTAGCAACATTCACTTTTGGATCAGTTACTTGTGAGCACCCAATGGTAGCTAAGATGTCGAGTGCCATTTGATTATTATCCATATTAGCTTCTATTTTCATATTACTATTTTTAGACAAGCTGACACCAAGCCTATTGATCTTCATCGATTCTAAGGCAGTTGGGGATAATGGCGATGTCAAACGACCATTAAAAACTCTAGTCGCAGAGGAAAGAGCCCTAGCTTTTGTTGTCTTTTTGTCTTTTAACAAAAACATATCGATTTGCATTTTGCTCTCTCCTTTTTAAAGTAAATAGAAAATAAATAAATTTATCATAAATCATCGGTATCAACTGCCACAACATCTCCAGACATGTAACTATACCCCAGATAATCTAAGTTGACTGGGCTTGGTAAATCATTCATGATCGCTACATACCCATCGACTGAATTCATGCCGCCAAACTCTATCATCTTTTTAAATTCCATGTCTTCTGTAAGCAATGTTGCTGTTCCGGTTGCTGGTTGATAATACGTTTCCCACATACTTTGCAATAAATCTCTGAAACTTTCAGCTTCAGAAAGAGTAATGTTAGCAGGGTGAAGCCTTTGTGACAATTGAATCGCTTGTTGTGTTATACTTTCTATGGAACCTCCATAGGCATCTGTAAGTAAGTCTAAATGTGTGAGATAAACCAAAGCAGTTCTATACCAAGGTGCTAAGTGTGGCGCGGCAGAATAATTTGCTATTACACCATCAATGAAAAATTTATTCATCCGTTCATCAGATAAATTGTGACTACATTCTTCTATAACTGCTTGGTAATATTCTTCATATTCATCTTTAGCTTGTATAAATGTTCTTACAATCATTACATACATATCTTTTGTATTATCTTCAACATTGATCGTAGCAATATAAGAGTTACCAAATTGATTTTGATCAAACAAATAATCTGAACCGTAATCACCGCCCATATTTTCAAAACTATCGGCTACATTTTTTCCATAACCATCTGCACCTTCACCGACAGCATACGGTCCAGCTACATCTTGAAATTCGTAACACAATAATCTATAATCATGTTTTGCATCCGGTGATGCAAATTGAAAACTTCTTGGTAAGAAATACGTAAAATTACGATTTGAATCTCATGGATCTCCAGCCCACATGTCCCAAGTTGGCTGTTCAATATAACTCCCAAGAAAGGCTCCCCTTGAATCATTTGTTACTGTTTCGGAAAACGCATAAGGTTTGGTGGATTTTAATGCGTCAGGTAATGCGATAGCCATTCTTTTGTAGTGTTCGGTATTAATATCAGAACCCGGTGGTGTTTCAGTAATATTTCCGGCATGCGGATATGATTCCAAGGTTCCTAACGATTCTGGAATTTCGGGGTATTTGCTATCAGCTATTACAAACGTGGTCACTGAGTCAGCCGAGATGCGAATAGAACCGAGATCAACCTCAACAGGTTCTGCCAGAACAACAGTTCCAAAACTACCGCCACTTGTCAAATCTGTTGGTTCAACTGTATCATCTATTGAGGCGTCATAAAACTTTTCTATTTTTGAACCCACAACTTTAAAATAAGTGTGAGACAATTCTCTTCCAAAAAGTTTTTCAGCTTTTGCAACATCTAAAATCCTAGAAATGTTAGAGGCACGGTGTAGTGCTTTTTCGTAATCAAAAAATACAAAACCATTAAGATAAAGATTATATTTTGTATAAACTAAATCTACGCCTGCAATACCTCCGAGTGCAGCCAACTGTGCATATTCATTCGTTGCTAATTTGTTTTGATCTGACTCTAAAGCTATTTCAATATATGCTTTGTAGGCTAATTTAAACTCCTCAATAGCTTCTAAAATTTTTTCGTTCTTGTCAAATGTATGAGGAGTGGTCTTAACATCTTTGCCTCCGAAAAACCCTTTCAAGCCACCAGCTTCTACTGACTTTTTTATAGGGCGCTGGTTGCCACTTTGTTGTCTGGCTAACTCAATATATTGTGAAAACTCAAAAAAAGAACTAGGGTTTTCGGTGTCAAGTCCGCCGGCATTGTAATATAACTTTGGTGAAGTTTGCGTGGAAAGGGCAGTTACCTGTCTTGTGGATTCCTCAAGTCGGCTGGTATCAAGCGAATCATAACTAAAACTGGTAGTGACAGAGCCGATTCCGACGTTTTGAGTAGTCCTTCTTATCTTAATACCAGAATCATTAAACACATTTTTATAAAAAGAGGGCTGAAATGGCCAAATTTTTACCATAACAGGGTAATACGTTGGACTACTCGTGACGATGCCATCACCATCTAAATCTCCAGCAGTTCCAGTTCTACTGTCATCTCTTTGCACGTAAAGCGGTAAAGAGCCGGCACCAACATGATTAAAAGAAATTGGATCTTTGTAATTTAATTGAAATATTGTAGGCCGTAGATAATCCTCATAATCTAGCTGATAAGCTTCCGGGCGACTAAATGGAATCCCCATATCTAATGTTGAAAGATTTGTTGCATCTCTCATATCACCAAACGCATCAAAAATAGCTGTCCAAATATTGTTATAAGCTTGTTGGCATATATCTGCTGCCTCATCCTCTAGCTCTTTAGCTAGATCGTAATTACTTTTGAAACCATCCGCTTGGGCTTGTGCTTCTTCAGTTGAAAAGTTGTATCCTGCTGGAAGTGCGTAGGCACCAAGTTTAGCTGACTTGGTATAGAGAAAGTTGTTTGCCTTGTTTGAATCATATTTTTCATTAATTGTGGGTGGCTCATATGGTGTTGTGATTGTTTCACGACCATCAACAACAGTGGGACTAACGTTAAGAGTCTTTAAAACCAAGATTCCATTTTTGACAGTATTGTTTGTGTTATATAATCTAATTTCTAGTTTCTCATGAAACCTGCCAACTGGAGTTGCAGTTGACGTTTCAACAAAAGTTTTTCTAAAATCATTTAATCTAACTAGGATGTCCGACTTTTTACCGTGCACTGTCAGTGTATAAGCTAAATTATCAAACTTAGATTGTAATTCTTCGTCTGAAGTTGTTCCAATCAAATCAGTAAATGTATTAATAACATCTTGATTGGTAAGTTGTGAATTGCCGTAATATGTGCTATCAATTGATTGCAAAACGTTTCCATCAAAGAACTCGCCGGAAGGTGTTTTAAAAATTGTGATCTCGGAAGCTTTAATCGCATTATCTGCAGATAGTTGTTCATAAGATAAATCAGAGACCTGTTTGAACATAATATGAGCTTGGAGTTCTGCGTTAGTTATTTGCTTTCTTTGTTCTTCAGTAAAGCCATTTGGATATTCTGATAAGCTTGTAGTAAACGCAACAAAGTGAGTTGTTAAGCCAGAGATCATGGCACTAACATATTGTTCAACAGTATTAAATGTGCCTTCACTATCAGAAAGTGTGCCTTCATCGACAATAGTTATGTTTCTTGTGTATTTATGAACTAGTTCGCCTTGAGAATTGTATAAATCTTCTTTAGCATATTCTGATATTGCTAATGCTTCATTGTAAAGAACAGTTGAACAGTTTGGCGACATAAAGTATAAATCACCATAATTCATAACCTGTTCAATCCTAAAATCAGAGTCTTCTGGAGATGAGTAGCTTTTATTTGTTGGAGTTGCAATTTGCAAAATGTTAATATCATTTGTCATTAAATGATCGAACAACATCGTGCCTGTTGAGCCAATCGAAATAGGACCATATTTACTGTAAAAGCTTTCAGAATGAGTTTCAACACTATAGCCTGATTCCGAGTCTATCGAGCTTTCCTTGACGCCATCTGCTACAGTAACAATAGAAACTTTCAGGTCGTTCAAGGAATCAAGATAATCGTCGTAAAATTCCGAATCTATCTCGTCTAAATTTGGCGGCTTTATATAAAATGATATTTGTATTTCAAAAGCATCATCTCTTACGGTAATCTTTTCCATGTATGGGACAGGAAGCCTATCACCAAAACGAGTTACAAAATCTCCATCTATGTTCATGGGCATATTTCAGGCTCCGTCACTGGTCCATATATATCATAGTATACACTATCTGTTTGATCTTGTTGACATTCAAAGTCTAAATCGATATAATACGAATCTTTATTAAATAATTCTAATCCTTTACATGCCTCATTTTGATCTGCATCTTGGTCAAGTCTAATATCGAAAAAGTATTCTACTTGGGTATTTTTCAATTCTGTTGACAAGTTGTCAGGTCCAGTGAAATATTCATCTGTAATCATTCCACCTTTAATGGACAGAAAGTCTTTTATAAATGTTTTTCTTATAAGCTGATCTGTTTTACTACCATCAGTATGGGTTGCTGGGAAACCATCAACATTAACTTCGAACACTTCCACATCAAAATTCTCATTTAATAAGATTGTATTTAGTTCTTCTAAATATAAAATTGTATCATCGTGCTCAATTGTTATAAATCTGTCATCCGAAAAAGCTCTTGTTTGTAACTCAGCTTGATTCAATGATGTATTTGTAAGCATATTTAGAGTGGCTCTGTCGTGGATTTTAAGGGCATAATTAGCGTCTATATTTATTTGCGGTATAAGAACATCGTTTTTAGAATCTGTTTTGGCTGAAGAGGAAATCTGGCTCTTTAAAGTAACAAATTTCCAAGCTGGTGCGTTTTGTCTTTCGCCTTCCAAGAATGCATCGCCAATCATATGCTCAAAACGAAAAACGTCTTTTCTTGGTGTTAAGTCTGTTGGTATGTAATCTACCTCAAAGTATCTTTGTCCAGATGTTCTTAAGGTCGTGCTATCGCCCCCTGACGGATCTGATTTATTAACAAGAGTATTTGGTGATTTCTCAACTTCTTCGAACAACACAAGGCTTTCGATATATGGAGTATCGTTTTTAATTCTCTCGTGAGCTTCGTTTTGATTTTCGTTTAGTCCAACATATTTGCCATCATAAATAACATTATCATCAAAGAAGCCATAGAACATAGGACTAAAAGTGCCATTAGACAACAAATAGTGCCCATAAGAAGTCAATTTAAAATCGAATACCTGTTCTTTTTTATTTAAAAATTTTGCCATCTTTGAGTTCTCTAATAAGTAGAGCCTCCACCAGAATTGCTATTAGTATCAGCACGTCCGCCTACTGGTGTTGAAGGCGCAGTTGCTTCAGTTGTAGCTGTAGGTGTGGAAGGTGCGGTCGTGGTGGTTGCAACACTTCGTCCTCTTACTCTTGGTGCTGAAGTAACTTGGACTGTTGTTGATACTGGCGCTCTTGTAGTTGACTTTTGAATTTTCTTGGTGGCGAAATCTCTTTCAGCTTGTGCTAAGGCAGCACCCTTTAAGGAAGCAAGAGGGTTATACTCAAGCTTCAAAGGCGAAGTAAGATATGCTGGTCTTACATTTTTCAACATATTTTGCAGCTTGAGTGAACCTTTCTTAGAATTAGAAAGGTCATAGAATGAACGGTAGTTGCGAAGCTGAGTGATTTCTGGTCTCTCGCTAAACTTAACTTCTGAGTTGATCTTGATCATTTCAACAAAAGACACGTAATCGTATGGCCAGTTGTGAGAGAACTGGTATTTGTTGCGTTCACGTTGTTTTCTTTGTGCGGTGCCAACCTGAATATCGGTTGCGTTCTTACCAACTTGGATATCAGTCTTGTCCCAATAGCTATCTTGACCTTTTTGCTTAACCTTAAACACCATCCAGCGCAGTTGTTGGTTTTCTTCTAATGTATCTTCGTTTAATAATTCTGCGTCAAGCAACTCGTGAGCAACAGACTCATGTTGAATTTCCATTTTTTGGTAGTCTCTCGGAGCTAAGTTCTGCCAGATGTAAGAAAGATCATCTTTATCTAATTCATACTTGAACTCAAAGATATACATCACGAATGGATCTGCTGCTCCATCGGGATTGTTTAAGAAGTCAAACTGCGGAGGAAGCACGTATCTTTCCATCTTTTGAAGCTGCTTGCTAACACTAGCTCCTGCTGCATCAAGAGAGTCGCCTACCGCACTTCCGAACGCTTCTGTTCTGGCAGCTTCAAATCTTTGCATAGGGATCTCGATGAAAGATTTTCTGTATTGGTTGCCAGTTCTTTGAGATGCGTCTGTTTTAACTTGCTCAACAATGTAAGGAATAGCAACAACAGCTTCTCTAAGAACTGTTTTCTCTTTCAACTTACCAATCTGTTGTTTAGTTTGGGTATTAAATCCTACTAAATCAGCCAATGAAAGAACTTCATTTTGGTAATTTTTGATTCCATTGTTAGTGTAATTGTTATAAATGCTCTTATAATCTTTAACAAGATAATGATTTTGAAGCCAGTTCTTAGGAATATCTTGAACACTTATAAACACGCCTTCTTTTTGTTGCGGGATTCTTCCAAATTGGTGCCACATGCCTCTAGGAGTTGATTCTCCACCATAGTTACTCGGATAAGTTACGCTTGATGCAGAGAAGTTTAACATTGGAGTTTCAAACTTTGGTCTAATAACCCATCTATCTCCAACGGTTGTTCCTGGTCTTGTGGTAGAAAGATTTCCAAATTTGTCTGTCTCAACAAAAACTTCTTTTTCAATACCAAATAAATTGAAGCTTGAAGTTAATTGCATTGAAGATTCATTAATAAGCGATCCACCATATGGCAAGTATGAGATATGTTGCATACCAATAACTGAAGAACTCTTATATGTTGTCACATCAGGTATCATGGTTCTGCTATAAGTGTTAAAAACAGCGCTCGTGTAAGCCAGGGGACCCGGATCAAATCTCCAGCATACCAGCTTAGTTTCAGCCATAATGTCTTTAAGTGTGTAAGTGGTTCCAGCACTTGGTCTGAAAATTAAATCTGCCCATGCTTCTCCGTTAGAATATGGAGGAGTATAGGCTGGGTTAATGCCAACTGTTGAGTCTAATGAGCCTGATTTATCTCTAGCTACTGATATAAGTCCTGAACTACCAAGTAAGTCGGGACCAAAAGCTGATGGTCTGCTATACATTGTGAAGGTTTCTTTGAAATTAGTGTTATAAATAGGATCTTGTGGTAATCCAAAGAAATCGGATGGGTAATAATCACCTGTAAGATACGTAGTAACTTCATAAGAACCAGATTTTAATGTCGGGTAACCTACTTTGTTTGATGGGGTGTCACCGCCTTCAGAAGCACTTGTTTGTAAAATCGGACGACCGCCATAACGTGCAAAAGCATTACTTGAGCCTGTTGCTGAATCATATGGTCGATCTCTTCCATCCCACTCATTTTCGTAGGTTCTTGGTCCTTCGGTGCTTCTTTCTAACACAACTCTCATCATATAAGTTTCAGTTCCTTTAAAAGTGAACGTTTCTGTATTAACTGCTGACTTAATACTTGTAAACTCATTGTTTTGTAAGAAGAACGACGGAACACTACCAAAGAAATTGTTAGCCATTTTTTTATAGTTATCTTTGGAATCGTTTGCAATAAACGATGCAGTTCCAACATAAGTTTGATTAAATGGGTTAGCTTCTATATCAACAAAAGATTTACCAACTAGATGTTTTTCTGGCTCAAGCATTGTTTCAAACGGAAGTCGTTGATCGAAAAACCTGTAGTTGTTTTGATAATCTTCTTCAAAATTAGCCATAATTGTATAAATATTATTAAATGTGGTCACCCAAGAACCACTGCTGTAAACACCTCCAGTCACGGCTAAGTCAACATTTGAAAACTTCAGTGGATCTGTTACAATTGGGTAATCAACTGCCATCCCTGATTTAACTGTATTGTATAAAATTCCGGGAGAAAAAAGCGCATCAGAAAGCGGCTTCATAAAACGAGAATAAGCATTAGCAGGAGTGTTACCTGGATATAAAGTTTCACCAGAGCCAGTTCCTGGAGAAAATGATTGTTCCGCATTGTTATCGTTTTGAACAAACATTAGGTTATTTACATAAGAATCTTTAAATTCTTCGACCATTTGGACGGTTCTTTGTGCAGGATAAAAGCCCTTGTATGGATTAAATCTAATTGCACCTGTGCAAGAAATCCTAATTTCGGTTGCATTTAACAGAGATGTATTTTTAATTCTTAGGAAATCTTTCAAAAACTCTGAATTCGTATAAGTTGTAAAGAAAGTTGTGTCATCTTCACTATTGGCACCGGACACGTGGGGAATCTCTAAATTAAGACCGGCGTATCTATTAGGTGTATTTCCATCACTAAGATAATCATCGATATGCTCACTGATTCTAAATTCTGGAACAACAGAAAATCCACGTGCTTTAAGTTTTAGATCTTGTCTAAATGATTCGTAATCAGTGAACCATGGTTTGGATGGTGCTGAAACAAATTCAAGACTGCCTGAACTGCTACTCTTTTTGTAATATCCTGCTTGATTAGGCGCTTCCCATAAAGCTTCTCCAGCACCAATATCGATCCACCTATTGTCTGAATCGTTTGCATAATTTAACGATGCGGATCTAATTGCAGTTGTTAAGCCACCACTTAAATCAGTGTATGGTAAACCAGGACCATATGGTGACTTAACTGATTGAGCAAGTTGTAATACATGTTTTCTAGCATATAATGGTCCAATTCCATAAAATTTTGCAAAGACTGCAGCGCCGGCTTTTGAGCCGGATGCATTCATATTATCTACAACATAGCTACCAGTCATCATTCCCATGTAAACATTCTGCAATTGACCAGCAGATGCCGTAGCAAATCTAGCATAAGAGCTAGTATTATCTAACTGGAAACATGTCTCTCTTGTTTCAAAATCAAACGGAGCATCAAGCGGCCAACTGCTTTGAGATACATAAATTCCAAATGCATTTTGAGCGGAATACGATCCGCTTGGGGTATCAGCCCTGTTTAAAACAGTGTTGACTGTGTTTCTATCTTGTCTGTTGTCTCTCCAATATAAGTTATCATAACCAACTTTGTTGGTGGATGTGTTGACAAACTCATTTTTGATAGACGGGAACAATTGCTGAGAGTAAATAACCCAGTTGAGCCTGTTTTGTCCGCTTCTAGC
>Ga0181585_10002008_pt1 | contig 18027 bp, 23 predicted proteins | sample 071ome_29_FD_132469 | JGI IMG/M metagenome (GOLD analysis project Ga0181585, IMG submission 132469) | Coastal salt marsh microbial communities from the Groves Creek Marsh, Skidaway Island, Georgia - 071407BT metaG (megahit assembly) | ecosystem: Environmental > Aquatic > Marine > Intertidal... | reverse complement strand
ATAATCTAAGAGCATAGAAAAAACTGACCCCAAAGGCGTCGGTTTTTTCTATTCGACACTCGTCGTAACATTTGTTACATTGAGTGAGTCGATTTATTGAAACATACTCCATTTAGTCTGATATTGGGTGCGAGATGGAGTTTATTTAGGAAACACAGTGTATGCCAGTAGAAATAATTGCTGCGCTTGGCGCAGGAGTTCTCGGCATCGCTTTAGGATATTATCTCAGATACGTTCATGCCCTTAGTAAGCAGAACTCGATAGAAATTTCTATTAAAGAACGTATTGTTGAGGCAGAAGAAAAGGCAGTAAAGATAATTGAAAAAGCTGAAGCGAAGATTGAGACACTCGAGAAAGAAAAGAGGCAAGAATTAAAAGAACTAGAAGAAAAATACAACAAGACAGAAGAGCGTTTAGTAAAAAAAGAAGACCTTCTAGACCAACGTCAAATAGACGTCGACTCACAAACCGAAGCTATTCGGGAAAAAATTGAGCAAGTGAAGCAGGTGAAGGAACAACTAGATGCGAAAGAAGCTGAAATTGAGACCAAAATTGCGGAAGTTGCCGGCCTCTCAAAAGATGAAGCGTATGAGAAGTTGGTAGATAGCGTTGAAAAAGAGCGTGAGGATGACTTAGTTGCTCGTATACAAAAACTGAGTATTCGTGGCGAAGAGCAATTTGATGAACAGGCAAAGAATATACTCACCTCTGCTATTCACCGAATCGGTAACACGCTTCGGGTAGACATCATGAGCTCAACGATTGAACTCCCGAGTGAAGATGTGAAAGGAAAGATTATTGGAAAAGAGGGGCGCAACGTACGAGCGTTTGAGCGTGCAACTGGCGTAGATGTCCTTATCGACGATACCCCAGGCCACATTACACTTTCATCATTTGACCCTGTACGGCGTGAGATAGCTCGGGTTGCACTTGAGAAACTTCTCTCTGATGGTCGTATTCAACCCGCAAAGATTGAGGAGGTTGTAGAAAAAGCACGTGGTGAAGTAGCAAAGGTAGTTAAACAAATGGGAGAAAAGGCTGCGTATGAGTCAAATGTGCCAAATCTGCATCCTGACCTCATTAAAATACTCGGAAGACTTCATTTCAGAACAAGTTATGGACAAAACGTGTTGTGGCACTCAGTTGAAATGGCGCATATTGCTGCAATTATCGCTGAAGAAATTGGTGCAGATGTTGCAGTAGCGCGCGCTGGAGCACTTCTCCATGATATTGGAAAGACTGTAAGTCAGGAGGTGCAAGGAACACACGTTGAGATTGGTATTCGAATACTTCAAAAGTACAACGTGGACGAAGCGGTGATTGTAGCAATGCGAGCGCACCACGAAGAATATCCATATGACACACCTGAATCAATAATTGTGCAGGTTGCAGACGCCATTTCAGGAGGCAGACCTGGCGCACGCCGAGATTCAATCGAAAACTACATCAAACGTCTCGAGGAGCTTGAAGAAATAGCAACTTCAATGCCGGGCGTTGAAAAAGCGTATGCTATTCAAGCTGGTAGAGAAGTTCGAGTCTTTGTGAGTCCAGAGAAGATTAGTGATGTTGAAGCGCACAATCTAGCACGAAGTATAGCGACCGATATCGAAGAAAAGCTTCGTTACCCTGGAGAAATTAAGGTGAATGTCATCCGTGAATCTCGCTCGATAGAGTATGCCCGATAACACTCTTGAAAGAATATTTCTGAAAATCCTCATGTCACCTATGGTGCCATGAGGATTTTCATACGTATTTAAGCCATTTAATAAAAACATTAGGACACACTTTTATGCACTTTTGTAGTGTATGCACGCTATAAACGGTACTATATAATTATTTGTAGCCACATTCTGGCTTAAGTGCATAGCACACAAAAATTATTACTCGCCATTTAGTTACATATTTCTAATACTATGAACAAGGCAGACATCATTGATAAAGTGCATGAAGTTGTAGGTGGAACTCGCGCAGATGCAGAACGTGCGGTTGAAACTACCGTTTCAACTATCGTTGACACTCTTAGCAGCGGCCAAGAGGTTTCGATTGCAGGACTTGGTATCTTCTCTACCAAGACTCGAAACGCTCGAACTGGTCGTAACCCACGAACTGGTGAATCAATCCAGATCCCAGAAATGCGTGTACCAAAGTTCCGCGCAGCGAAGGCACTTAAGGATGCAGTTAAATAAATCTCTCCTTTATAAAAAACCGCAGGCTTATGGCCTGCGGTTTTTTTATACTTTTCCACACTATCCACACTTTCCACAGGTTTGTAGAAAGGTTCCCAATTTAAATCAGAGTGCTATACTAGAAAGCGTAACGGAGGTATTAACTCAGGGGTCGACATGTACACCTTTGAGTACGTTACATCGAGAATAGATTTAGTTCTATCTCTCACCACTACAAAAGCCCCGCGCGAGGGGCTTTTGTATTTGTGTCCGCCCACTTATGAGGGCTCTTCATCCTTACTTACCGCATCAACGAGTGGACTGGGGTGTATTTTTTTGGATTCTTTAGAAATTCTGAAATGATGTCGGGTACCTCAACTGGGTTAACACCACTTTTGTTTATGTAATCTACCACTCCGAGTTGTTTAGCTCGTATAACTCTATTTTCATTAGTGAAACTACTCATCACAAATATCGGAATATGGGCAGTTTGAGCATCTTCTTTAAGTGCCTCAATTGCTTCAAATCCTTCACGCTCTGTAACTCCCTCTTCTTTCGCAATCATCAGGTCCATGATAATAACATCGGGCTGCATCTCCCCTACTACCTCGAGAAATGGTGGGTCAGCATGTTCAAGTATAGTTATGTCAAAACCAGCCTCGTCAAAAATCTTTTTATACAAGGCTCTGTTGTGCTCATCATCTTCGACAAGCAAAAGTGTGTGGAGTTTCTTGTTACCAAACATTATTCTTATGATACTCCTCTTTTGTTTTTTGGAAAGCTATTCCTTTACTGAGGTGGCAACCTTAATCCCAAGCGCCACAAGCACAACACCGAGAAATCGCTCAAAATAGTGCTTCACACTCACAATCTTTACGCGAAGTACTCTGTGAGAGAAAAACACCGCAACTACCGTAAACCAAAGTGCAGTAGCAACCATCATCTCTGTTCCATAGAGGGCTTGTACGAAAAGTGGCGTTTCGGGGTTTATGACCTGCGTGAAAAGTCCAAGAAAGAAAAGTGTCGCCTTTGGGTTAAGTACATTTGTAAGAAAACCAGTTTGCATTGCTTTACATGATGCCATATTGCCCTCCTCGGTAGACACTATTTCTTGTACTTGAGCTGGTTTTGACTGAAGTGCGTGAATACCAATGTATATAAGATACATTGCGCCCATAAACTTGATAACGTTAAACAAGACAATTGATTGGGAGATGATGAAACCAATTCCAACGAGAGAATACAGAACATGAACGCCAATACCGAGTCCCATACCAATACCAGTGTAAATACCGGCCTTTCGTCCATAGGAGAGACTATTTTTGACTGTCATTGCAAAATCAGGGCCAGGGCTCATGACCGCCAAAAAATGAATAACTGCAATCGTAATGAATTCAGCCAAAAACATAATGCCACTATAGCACGAAAACAAAAACCGCCAATTGGCGGTTTTTGATTAACTGATTTGTGCGGGCGGAGGTAATCGCCTCCTTACAGGAGCAGTACACCTTTTGGCTATTTTGTTCCTTATAGTCACAAAATATCTCAAAAGCTCTTTCGATTACCAATGCAAAATTGAAAAAGACCAGGAAGAAATCCTGATCTTTTTCAATTTGTGCGGGCGGAGGTAATCGAAACCTCGACTACTGCTTGGAAGGCAGTCGTTTTACCACTAAACTACGCCCGCGAATATCTCCAAGTACGCCAGATTCTAGCATAAACTACGTACATATTAAAGTATCCCCCAATATAAAAATTTAGAAATTTTTATGCGTGCTACAATTCATACACGATGTTTCTCATTGATTTACTCACGCAAATTGGAACCAGTATTTTGATTGGTTATTTAGCAATAACTGGCTCTGTTGCAGATGCAATTCAGAACTTTTTTGATGAAGAAACTCAGACCGTGATATCACACATAGAAGAAAAGTCATCTTCAGTAACTAAACCAGGTATCGAGAAAGCAAAGCAAGTGCTTCTTAATAACCAAAAATTCCAGCAAATGGCTCAGCTTGCAAGTAGTCGCGAAGAAGTATTTGAGGAAACAGATAGCACAATCCCACTTGAAGAACGGATTCAAGATGCCCTGGTTAACATCTACTGCCAATACCAAACTGAAGAATATGTACGTACCACAACAGGAACAGGGTACTTTATAAATCCAAAAGGAATTATTGTGACTAATGCACATGTGGCTCAATTCCTACTTCTTGAAGGTACAAGCAAGGTGGTGGAAAATGCAGAATGCGTTATCCGCGCGGGTGACCCAGCAATCCCCAAGTATAAAGCAGAACTCCTCTACATATCTCCATTATGGATATTTGAAAATGCAGAACTTATCGACCATGAAACACCGCGAGGTACTGGTGAGCGTGACTATGCACTTCTCTATATATCGGGCTCAACCGATAACACGCCACTCCCAACAAGATTTCCGAGCATTACCACAAATACCAATCTTCTTGCGCGTGCATTCATTGGAGAGACCATCATGAGTGGTGGCTACCCAGCTGAAAAATTGATTAGAGAAGGCTCTGACACACCCATTTCACCAGTTGTCGCAGAGTCCCAGATTGAAACCCTCTATACATTTGGTAGCAACTATGCCGATATTTTCACCATCACTGACTCTCCTGTGGGAGAACACGGGGCATCTGGTGGCCCGGTAGTAAACCCAATCGATGGTACGGCTATCGGCATCATCGTGACCAAAGGTGATCAAAGTTTTGAAGGTGAACACAGTCTTCGGGCACTCACCCTTTCATATGTAGATAGAACAATTACTGAAGAAACCGGTTACTCATTAACACAAAACATGCAAGGCGACCCTGCACTTCGGGGAAATATATTCATGAGCGCCATAGGTCCGTTCTTGAGAGCGTTACTTGAGGAAGAACTGGCACAATAAAAAAACCGCGACTTCAGTCGCGGTTTTTTTATTTATATAGCTCCTTGTGTTTCTTGTACACTTGAATCTGTTGTTGCTTCTTCGATTGGAGCTGGTTCTCCCTCTGTTTCATTAGACGTTTCTTCTGATTCAACTGGATTTTCTGAAATTTCCTCTTGAGGCTCTCCCTCACCTAAAGTTTCTTCTGACTCACTCTCGTTTGGTGTAGTTGAGCCAATGCTAGTACTAATTTCTGTTTCCTCAAGTTCTATAAGTTGTGCACTTGGTCGAAGTATTGCGAGCAAATCTCCTGCCAACTCCCTGCCTTTTCGTACTGCCTCTTCGGCTTGTGGAATATCTTGCACATCAAGAGCAGTTTGAGCCTGGAGAATGTCTTGCTCGACTTCTTCAAGACCAGGCTCTATTTTGTTTGGCACTTCACCTTCACCAATCGCTTCAAGAATCTTATATATGTCTCGCTTCATGCCATCAATCACACGGAGTTCTTCCTTCACAAGGTCAACTCTTTCTTGGTCACTAAGAATAATAGGTACGAGTGCCTCAAGTGATACTGAATCGCGAATATTTATGTCAGCCATAAAGAAAATAAGTTTCTTTACTTGGCCAAGTATTTTTGCCAAATCTGACGCTGACTTAATTTCATCGAGAACTCTGTCTTCTTTTGTTTCCTCAATAACACGATTGATGTCTGCAAATCGTCGCTCAATATCGGTGATTTCTTCCTCAGTCGCTGACTCCTTTACAGTTTCGAATAACTCATACGCGCGTGTCGTTTCAAGTTCGATTCGAGCCATAAGACCATCGTATGAAGGAGTGGTGCTTCCCTTTTCCTTCTCAGATACTTCTCGAGCCTCTTTCACAACAGTGAGAATCGGGTCTGATACCTCATCTGCTGCATCATCATCTTCAGTAAGTACTGCAGATTGAACTTCAAGAGATGAATTGAACGCAATCTGTGCAATAGCCGCGCCTTCAGCATCCTGATTCCGAAGTTCTTGGAGTTCAGTTTGTACTGCGTCAGAGTGTTCTTTCACTGTTTCAGCAATCTTTGTTTTTACATCATCCGTAAGCTTCCCTTCACTCGCGAGCACACGTGCTTCCGCGATGCGTCGTTCCATAAGTTTTGTTTCAAACTCAATCTTTTCGTATGGCGATGACGCAAGTGATGATTGCACTGGTTCGTTAATACCTGTCTTTACTATATAAAGCACGTCGCCCGGTACTGCACGTTCAGCTGCAAAAGGAACCACTACCATGACCAAAACAAACGCCGCAACAGCTATCTGCACGATACGTGAATGAATACCGAGTACTACGAATGATTCCGAGTGTATAGCTCCCTTGAGTTCTTTCTGTACAGAGTCCTGCTTAGGAAGTGGATGGTATTCCATATATGACAAAACACGCTCGCGAAGTTCGCGTCGTTCAACAGCCTTAAGACGTATCTTATCTGCATGCTTTTTTAGTTCTGTATCAAATGATTTCATATTATTCTTCAATGGTTCGTTTGGTGAGTGCTTCTTCCTCTTTCGCTTTAATAATATCGCGCAAAGATTTGAGGCCTCTGTGAATCCGTACCGAGACAACATTTTCAGTCTCCTCGATAAGGTCACTTATCTCTTTGGGTCCGAGCCCATCCACAAATCGCAAGATGAGCACTTCTTTGTATTGTTCAGGAATCTCGTGGAGCAACTCGCTTGCCTTCTTTGCGTCAAGCATAAATGTTATCTCCTCAATACTTCCTGCATGCAACTCATCATACGAGCCTTCGTCTACTCCCTCTTCAGCAAGTATTGCATCGAGTGAGTATTCTTTCCGTCTTCGATATTCATCAATGATGAGATTATTGAGGACTTTATATAAAAATGGTTTGTATGTGACTATTTCATGACCACCGCGTATATACCCCCACACTTTTGTGTAGGTATCGTGCACTATTTCAATTGCACGTTCTCTGTCTGAGAGTCTATATACTGCATGGCGAAACAATGCGTCTGAGTATTCATCAAACGCTTCCAAAAAACGCTCCTCGTGACCTTCTCCACCAGAACCGTCGCCTGCTTTCCTTGTGCCTTTATTACCTTTGGCCATGTGGAAATCATTATAAACGATGACGGATGAAAAACCCACTTCTTTCACTATGTCAATAAAAAAGCGGCAATCTTACGATTGCCGCTTAATGTCTTCAAAAGTTAGGTTTTAGACTAACTCTTCCTCAGTCTTGTCACTCGCTCTTCATTCATCTTCGAGAGCTTTTTGAGCCCCGGAAGCCAGAAACACCCCACAATGAACAAAATGAATGCCCCGAGTGGTGTTGCGCCTCCCAACAATGCTGAGATTGCAACGCCACATCCGAGAATGATACATGCTAGTACGAGGCCAAACTTATTCATACTTTTCTCCTTTGAAAGGTCAAAAATGGTTAGTTGTAGTAGCCACCCATGATGTCTTCAAACGTCACAGGTCTCGGAACATAAAGCATATCTGCTATCCGTCCCCTTTGGAATCGTGGACGCGAACGGCCACGCCAACCATTTGAACCCCAACGCCGTGACATCCTTGCGGAATCTGTAGGAATCCTGGAAGACTCTCTCTGGACTGAAGACTGAGCGCCATTCTGACGAATGAATGCAATGTCAAAGTCTGAGATAACTCCTTGGTGTGGGACGAAGTTAGTTGCCTGTTCGAAAGTAACCGAAGTGGTCATGTAACCTCCTTTTAAGGCTTGTGAATGAACTTAATTGTATTATACCACTTTTTGTAGTATTGTCAATTAAGGAAAAAGCTACATTTCTAGCACTGAATTGCGTATTTCGGGCAGTTCTTCGTCTAAAAAGTGGTTTTTGTCTTCAAATGACACGAACTTGGCGGTTGGCATTGCTTCTTTAAAGTGAAGTCCATGTTCGTATGGCACCACAAAATCGTCTTTGGAATGGTAGATAAACACCTTTTCACATTGTGCTTCGAGGTTATGGAGGTTGTTTGGGTCAAACTCAAAATCACCTCCATCTTCCCCACCAAAATCATCTTTACAAAATGGAGCAGCTAGTAAGTAGGCTGCTTTTACCTGTACTGGCATCGTATTTTCAGAAAGATATTTTGCAAGAAAATATCCTCCTTGTGAGTGACCAATAAGCACTACGCTGTCATGAATAAAATCGAAGTATCGCTCAAACCATATTTTCCATTCTTCATACTTTGCATTCCCCGAAGATGGCATAGACGGCATATACATGTCGTGTGTGTCCTTAAGTTCTTCTTTGAGCCACAGCTTCCATTTCTTTCTTGGAGGTTCTTGATTAAGCGGATCTTCAATTGGCGTTGTTCGGAGATGCTCAAGGTATGCATCGTAGTCAGAAAACGCTTCCCCACCATGTATATAGACAATTTGTTGTTTCATGAGAGCAGTATACCAGAGTGTTAATCACTCGCATTTTTTTGTCGAGAATGGTATTATCGGAGACGCGAAAAGGTACAAACAGACTGTACTTTTGGGTTGTATGGATTGCTTCGCAACCATACACCTCCTCTTCGCTCGGTCATAGCGTGCTGCACGCAAAGCGTGCATCGAAAAGTACAAATGACCAAAAAGCAAACAAGTTTTCTTTTTGGTCATTTGTACTTTTCGAACTTCGCCCGCTACGACTCTCGCTGCATCGGGGTGTAGCATAGTGGTAGTGTACGCGGTTTGGGACCGTGTGGTCCGGGTTCGATTCCCGGCTCCCCGACAAAAAACATGGGATGTTTTTTGTCCATGTAAAATCATTAATTAAAAAACGAGAAAGACCTTGCGAATGCAAGTCTTTTTCGTAATAAAAAAGTGCCCTATCTTCTGGGCACTTCATCAAACATATGCATTTGAGCTGTAAATGGTGTTTCAAACCCTTTTGGGGCAGATTTATACCCTGCTCGAATAACAAGCATCATGATTTGCGAAAATGAATGGAATAGCTCACGCACATCACCAGGCAAAGCATAATCTGGTAGCTCTCTTCCCATTCTGTCATACGCCTCATATATAAGTGAGTCCCACCTAAATACTATAAGTGTATGCATGTATTCGAACTCAAACCGTGAGCCATTTGCCAACAAAGGTTTAATTACACATTTCTTATCAGTTTCTGTGTGCAAAACTAACTTTTGCTCAGAATAATGAACCTTAATACCAATCTTAGGTCGTGTGGGCTTTTTAGCCATATCTAACCTCCATTAGTATGAACTACTTACAGTTTACACTATTTATTGCTATAGCAAACGTTTCACGTGAAACATAATAATGGCGTTCCACATGAAACCTACTCAAATATTACATTTTCAATAAACTTCACTTGCGCATACTTTTCACGTGGAACCATGCGTACTGTGACGATATCTATCTGCCATTCACCTGAGTAATCATTTTCCAATATCCATGATTCGATTACTCTGGAAAACCGCTGCTGCTTATGAAAATGCACATTATCCTCTGGTCGGTATGTTCCACGTAGAACAGCAAGCTCTAAGTCTTGTTTTGTTTCATATGAAACGGTTTTTACTTCAACAAAATGAACCTTGCCCGTAGTTCCACGTGCAACAATATCTATTTCGCCATATTTCTTGCGGTAATTGATGTCCTTTATAGTAAAACCCTTAGTTTTAAGCCATTTTTGAGCAACTTGTTCCCCAATTTTGCCGATTTCATTGTGTCGAGCCATTTTTATATTTTATCCTGTTTTGTTACAGAAAAAACAGGGTAATGTGTAAATATTAAATTTATGTTTCACGTGAAACATTTTTTGTATGTTTTTTGATTATATGTATATTTTAAGCTGTTTTTTAAGGACAGCGTCTCTTTTCAAAACTGTCCTTTATACACATACTCACATGTTTATCCACAGTTATCTACATGGGAACTTTTGTTCAGTAAGTCAGTTATAGACAATAATGAATATTTCAAAAATCTATACGTTATTGAAAAATAGTGAAGTTCGTCCTTGGGGTAAATTTGATTGCCTTGCAGAAGGTGTCGATTGGCACCTTAAAATTTTATTAATTACTCCAAATAAGCGGCTTTCCTACCAAAGTCATAATTTACGTGAAGAGTACATGATTTTAGTAGATGGAGAGGCGTCACTTGTAATCAATGATGAAATCATTGAAATGAAGAGGGCACAGCAATATTTTATCCCACTTCATGCAAAACATAGGCTTTTAACTGAAAAGGGAGGCTTAGTTATTGAGGTTTCATGTGGAACGTTTGATGAGAATGATATTGTGCGCTATGAAGACGACCACGGGAGAGTGTAGTTTTGTGTGGAACTACTGATATACTTGAGATTATGCATGTTTCTCATTCACTCTCAATTGATTTGGACAATTTTGCGTTTTTTGAACGTGAAAAAATTGATGGGAAGACAGCTATCTTTCGTTGTCATAGGGATTTCATATATTATTCACTTAACTACTATTACCCAGAGCGATACAATGTTTCACGTGTAACTGCACAAAGTTTAGAAAAAGATCACAAATTTGGTCTCTATTTACCATGGTGGCTTATGTGGACCATGCTCCAACTTACTCATACTGCTCATTTTCTTAAAGAAAATGAGCTTACACTTTATGTTAATGGAAAACATGTACGAAATTGGTTTTCGTTTGTAGTTTCAATTCTGATCCCGTATCGCATGACATATGAAAAAATGCTTAATGAGATTGAAAATGGTATTGAAAATGGGGAAGTGGTTGGGATAGATGTCGCTATAAAGCTTGGCGGTTTGATTGACCACGTTATTTTTGTATACGGATACGATGAAGATAATGTGTATGTCTTTGATACACACCAAATAAAGGAGCTTGAATACGAAAAAGTTACCGACGATGAGCGTTTTATTATGAAACTACCTAAGGAAGTCCTGAAGAAGCGTTGTGGGCCTTTTGCGAGAATTTGGAGGGTGGTTAGGGGATAGGTTATGTGTGAAGTAGACCAGGAGTATGGTTCACATGAAACGCCTTATATCATGGTTATTGGACTAGTGGTAATCGCCTCCTTACAGGAGCAGTATACCTTTTTGCTATTTTGTTTCGCTTCGCTCACAAGATAACTCAAAAGCTTTTTCGATTACACGCAAACAAAGCAGTTTGCTTGCTCCCTGGCCGCAGTCGAAAAAAGACCCATTCGGGTCTTTTTCCTTGGTGCGGCCAGGGGTAATCGAAACCCCGACTCATCCTTGGCAAGGACGCATTATACCACTTAACCATGGCCGCATATTTCCGTGCTCACGATTATACACAAAAATTTTAAAAGTGACTAATTGCTAGTGACAAAAATATATATTTGGGTGTAGACTTATTCGTAAGAATAGATCTAAGCACGTAGAGCTATTCAATTGTAGAGGAGGCAGTGTTATGGACGCATGTGTTAATGCTGCTGAAAAGGGGAGCTACATTGGTCTTTCGCATGATTCTTCATGCAAGGTTCAAGTATATTGCTTTTCACGAGACGGCAAGTCACATATCGATGTAATTACTAATGCTTTGAGAGAAGAAGTCGGGAATAAGTTTACCTGTCTAGAAATCTCAGATGTAAACACTATAATTTACATTGCAGAAGATGACCTGTCTTATGAAAAGGCATTGCAAATCCTTGAAGCAAACCCTTCTCCAATTAACGGCGTTCCTTCAAAACCAATGGAGGAGCTCGAGATTAAGAAGAGAAAGGCGGCTTAACCACCAACATATAAAAGCTGGTTTCATGTGAAACCAGCTTTTTTCTTTTGTGAATCACTTCTCTCCAATGACGTATTTACATCCCTTCGGGCCAATAACAACCGAGTGTTCAACATTTGATGGGATAACAAAGCGATCATTAACAAAATAGGTTGTCATGTCAGCGTCAATCATCACTTTCATACTCCCTTCAACAATAATCATGGCGTGTTCTTCTTTGTGTGCATGCGTTTTGTACGTCGTATTTGGCTCGTCGTAATGTTCGTAGACGGGATTGTAACCATCTTTTTCTAATTGCTGAATGTATCGTTCTGAGAGTTCCATGTGAAACATTGTAGCAGAAAACTAGAATTCCATTGCAAAATGGCATTTTTATCGTATGATAACCGGTACCGAAGAAATGCACCCGTGGTGAAATGGATATCATGCCGGTCTTCGGAACCGTTGTTCCAGGTTCGAGTCCTGGCGGGTGCACATAAAACATGAGGAGTTACTTTTTAAAAAGTAACTCCTCATGTTTTAGGTCGTCTTTGGGACTCGAAAAGGTTGTCGATATTTTGACGAAGGAAAAATATCATACAACCTGAACAGATTCTGTAAGAATCGAGTCCTAGAGCAGATACCTAATTCCTGTGCTAAAATTCAATCAATGATAATCCGCTCTGACGTGCCACATGAAATCCAAAACGTTTCCGACACCCTCGAAAGAGCGGGTTTTGAGGCGTATCTTGTTGGTGGGTGTGTTCGCGACATTCTCCTTAACAAAATGCCAAAAGACTGGGACATCACCACCAACGCGCATCCAGACGATATTCAAAAACTGTTCCCTGAAACGTTCCACAACAACGACTTTGGAACGGTGGGTGTTGTCAATGAAACAGAAGACGAGCGTGTGAAAGTGGTTGAAGTAACGCCATACCGCACTGAATCTGAGTACTCAGACGCACGTCGCCCAGACAAAGTTGAATTTGGTGTCTCACTTGAAGAAGACCTTAAACGGCGTGATTTCACCGTAAACGCTATCGCGTATCGCCTTAGTGATGAGAAAATGGTTGATCTCTTTGGTGGGGAAGCGGATTTAAAGGAAAAACGGCTGAAAACAGTCGGTAATCCGAGTGAGCGCTTCAATGAAGACGCGCTTCGCATGATGCGCGCTGTTCGCCTCGCTGTTGAACTCGACTTTGTTATAGAAGGGGAGACCATGAATGCTATTTCGGAAAAAAGCGATAATTTAAGCCGTATTTCAACCGAACGTATACGAGACGAGTTCATTCGAATCTTGGGCTCAAAGCAACCGATGCAAGGTATTATTTTTCTTGAAAAACTCAATTTGCTCAAGTATGTAGCGCCCGATTTGCTTCGAGGAATTGGAGTGGAGCAGAACCAAGCGCACGCCTTTGATGTCTACGAACACCTCCTTCGTACCATGCAACATGCTGCAGATAAGGACTGGGATTTTGATATTCGTCTTGCAGGCCTCTTTCATGACATCTCAAAGCCAGAAACACGCCGTTGGTCTAAGGAAAAGAATGATTGGACCTTCCATGGACATGAGGTTGTAGGGGAACGAGTGAGCCGAAAAGCGCTTAAAGACCTTAAATTTCCTAAAGAAAAGATTGATAGAGTATGTAAACTCATCCGCTGGCACATGTTTTTCAGTGACCCAGACGAAATAACCCTCTCAGCAGTTCGAAGAACCATTGCAAATGTTGGGGAGGAGAACATCTGGGATCTTCTTAAACTACGCCGTTGCGACCGTATTGGCACAGGACGACCAAAAGAACAGCCATTTAGACTCCGAAAGTACACTTCAATGATTGAAGAAGCGCTTCGAGACCCAATTTCAGTCAAGATGCTTAAGATTGATGGCGCTAAAATTATGGAAATAACAGGTGAAAAGCCTGGACCCAAGCTTGGATATACGCTCCACGCGCTCCTTGAAGAAGTATTAGATGACCCAACCAAGAATAATGAGGAATATCTTGAAGAAACGGCTAAAAATATGATAAAAATGGATGAAAGTGAACTTAAGGCGCTCGGTGAGAGAGGGAAGAATAAGCTTGAAGAAGAGGAGGCTGCAGCAATCAAAGAACTAAGGAGGAAGCATAAAGTGGGCTAATTGCCCACTTTTTCTTTTTATGATACCTTCAAGCTCAGGTTCTTTATACATGGAGAAGAAAATGGAAGAGAAATTTAACGAATGTATTTCCAATGCAGTCTCTGATTTCATTAAAAAGCACATGAGTCCAACTGTTTTTGGGGTTATTGTATCCCCATTTCAACCTAAAATTTTAGAAAATATAAGGACTTTGTATGCACAGGGTTTGGTGAGTGAGAATGCTATCAAAGCTGCACTCCATGAAGTGTTGTGTAGAGAGGGCTTAAGATCATATCATCAAATCTCAGCAAGTACTTACCCGGATCATACCAGTTTTCCATATGCAATTGGTTACGCTATTGATCACGGTAAAATACCTCCGAAAGAGGCAAAAAGAATACGCTTTGACCATGGAGAAACACTTTCTGAATACATTGATGAGTCAAGAAACTTACTTCCCACTCTCTACAAAAAGCTCATGCTTGATGAGATTCCTGAAGAAAAACCAAAAAAGGCTCCTAAAATGGCTTACTCTGGACCTTTTTGCGAAGAACATGGCATATGATTCATGTTAACCAGAAAACCCCTCAATAGAGCGGTTTTTTACTTAAGATACCCAATACAAAAACTTTCGCCTGGAGCATCTACCCACGTATCTTTTTCATTCAACAGTATCGAAAAGCCAACACACTCTGGTTTATTTTTATAGAATTCTTCCATGTATTCTTGTGTTGTATATCCTGGAGAACTAGTGTAAAAACCACCAAATAGCATAAATACCACCAGGATAAATCCGATAACCACAATAGCCATTATGAGAATTTTCTTTTTACTCATGCTTGAATTATAACAAAAGAAAAGCCCGTGGGATTGAGTTGCGACCTGTGAGGTCGGCGCCCAATCCAACGGGCTTTATGGGGTGGTTGTAGGGTCTTGTGTTGAACTTATGTTCAAGTGGACGCGCCTAGTGCGCATAATCCTGTTTATGACCCATAGAGGTGATATTCCTTACTAGACAGTTGTCATAGTAGTTTCACCTTGTGATGTACAAGAGTTTATTTTTGGAGGTATTAACTCAATTTTATAATGTGCTCTTTAAGGGGAAACTTTTGTTTCCTGCTCGCCCTTTCTGGGCCTGCACATATAGTATGTCCTTTAGGATAGAGTGTAAAGGACATCATTGGGGATAAGTGTGCATAACTCATAAAACCATGTCCTTTATAAAGGACATGGTTTTTGCTTGGTTAAACCATGCCTCTATTGAGCCATATAATCTGTTCAGTGTTATATCTATTTGACAACTCTGAGTTTCGTGTTGTTGCTACTTGTGTTACTCGAGTGTTAATTCGATGGAAACAGGGCAATGATCTGAACCCATTTGTTCAGGGTGAATGTTTGCTTTTCTCACAATTTCTTTTAATGATTCTGATACAAAAATATAATCAATTCTCCAACCAACATTTCGCTCTCGCGCGCCTCCCCAATGTGACCACCAAGTATAAAAACCATTTCCTTTCGTGAACATACGGAACGTGTCTATGAATCCTTTTTGGGTAACGCTATCGAGTCCTGCTCGTTCTTCATCAGTGAATCCCTTTTTCCCTTTATTTTCTTTTGGTCGCGCAAGGTCGTCTTCAGTGTGCGCTACGTTGAGGTCGCCACAAAATATGACTGGTTTTTCTTTTTCAAGCTCTTTCATATACTCAAGAAATGCTGGGTCCCACTCCTGACGCATCGGGATTCGAGATAAATCATCTTTAGCATTTGGTGTGTACACGCTCACCACATATATATGCTCAAACTCAAGCACCGTTACTCTTCCTTCTTTAAGGGTGTCGCCATAGTCATCATTTAAGCCATATTTTGCTGAAATTGCTTGTGGGATACCGCAAATATGGCTTAACGGCTCGATTTTTGTAAAAATAGCTGTGCCAGAATAGCCTTTTCTCTCAGCAGAACACCAATATTCTTCATAATCAGGCAAATCTACCTCTACTTGGTCACTATTTGCCTTTGTTTCTTGTATGCAGAAGACGTCAGGGTCGTATTTCTTAATAAATCGCTCCAATTCGCCCTTTCTATGTACCGCGCGGATACCGTTTACATTCCATGAGAATATTTTCATACAAGCAGTGTATCAAATTTTATTGTCTTTGCTTGAGAGCGAGTATTTCAATTGGCGCCCTATCATCGGTAAACAGATATTCGCGTGCCAAATCAAAATAGGTGATTGGTAGCAACGCAGATTCAACTTCTAAGGTACCACCAGTTGAAAGGGTTATTGTTTCGTCTGACAAATCGATTGGAACATCTCCATTTCGCGCAACATACATGATGTTTTGTATTTCATCAGGTTGGTCTTTCATAAGTGGATATATTTTTGTGTTTGGAAAGACAGAAATGATGGTCTTAGTGAGCGAGCCTACAAACGATGGAGCTTCTTGGTTTAGGTTTCCAATTCCATTAAGCATAAAAATGCCGTCTGGGGTGAGGTGCTCTTTTACTTCTTCAAAAAATTCTTGTGTCGCAAGGTGGTGCGGTGTGTTGAGGTCAGTGCCAAAAGCGTCGCCATATATCACATCATACTTTTGGTCTGAATTTGCTAAGAATACTCGCCCATCTACATTTGTTGTGTGAATTCTACTTGTATCGTGAAGGTCAAAGTATTGTACGGCAAGCGGTTCGAGTGATGGTTCTATTTCTGAAACTGTCACCTCGATGTTTTCATCAAGGCCTACAAGTGTCCGAGGTATACTGAATGAACCTCCACCAATAAGGTAGAACGACTCGGTGTCAGGTTTGAGCGTTTTATAAAAATTTGCGAACTGTGTGTATTGAAACAGCAAGTCGTACGTTGTGAGGCTTGTTACTGAAGAATGATTTATATCACGCTGGAGCGCTCTAAAAGTATAGTGCTTTGAACTAAACACATCGTAAATTCGTATTTGGCTGTAGAGACCGTCTTTTAGATATATTGCATCATCATCTTCAGTAAAACCAAGTGGCAAAAGGGCCAATGCGGTTGTTACTAGAAACAGAACAGCTATATGGTACTTTTTACTGTTGAGTTTTGTTGTTTTTTTTTGAGAAAAATGAAAGAAGCCCAAAAGACCGAGAAATACCAAGCCTATTCCAGTACCAATCATAGTTCGCATCACCCCAATGTATGGCACGAGCACAAATCCAGTCATAAGACTACCTGTAATGCTCCCTAAGGTTCCCCAAAAAAATGTCGCTCCGGCTATACTTCCCGTGGAATCAATATCTTTAACCTGCAATTTGATGATGTATGGTGATACACAACCCAACAAGAACGCAGGAATAAAGAAAAGCACAAAACCTAAAACTATTGGCATCCAGAGTGAAGCTAGGTTTATTCCTAACATAGGAAGATAAAAAAGTGCGACTAATTCTGACAGGAGCACGCTGATTCCGCTGATAGCAATCAGAATGTAGAGGAGTTCGGAATAGGGATACTTGTCTGCAAGTTTTCCTCCGACGTAGTAGCCAGTGCTCAGCGCTGCCAATATTATGGTGAGAATGCCTGACAATACGTGGAGTGCTGAACCAAAATATGGAGAAAGAATTCTGACTGCAGCAACCTCAATAATGAGGACTGCCATACCAGTGAGAAACACTGTCGCAAGGAGGAGTATATTCTTTTGCATGGGATTATCATATCAAAAGCAAATCAGTGATGCGACTAATGTAAAGCATACTTTACATTAGTCTACAAAAGGTTATAATTAGTTTATGAAAGATGAAGAACTAAAAAAGAATAATCCTGAGCTGTACCGAGTAGCTCGGGAGGGAGGCACCGAAGCTCCACACACTGGAGAATATGTACACACAAAGGAAGATGGTATGTATCATTGCGCAGTGTGTGGCGCTCCTCTTTTTGCATCAGACACTAAATTTGATAGCGGAACTGGCTGGCCGTCATTCACAGATCCTGCTGTTGCAGGCGCGGTGAAACTTATCCCTGACGAGAGTCACGGTATGGCACGTACTGAGGTGCGGTGCGCAAAATGTGATGCTCACCTAGGGCACGTATTTCCTGACGGACCAAAGCAGGAAGGGAAGGTTTGTGATAGGTATTGTATTAATAGTGTCTCACTGAAGCTAAAAAATGATTAGAAAAGCGTATT
>Ga0181585_10001998_pt1 | contig 18061 bp, 24 predicted proteins | sample 071ome_29_FD_132469 | JGI IMG/M metagenome (GOLD analysis project Ga0181585, IMG submission 132469) | Coastal salt marsh microbial communities from the Groves Creek Marsh, Skidaway Island, Georgia - 071407BT metaG (megahit assembly) | ecosystem: Environmental > Aquatic > Marine > Intertidal... | reverse complement strand
TGATTGAGGCGTGCGCCAGTTGCAGGCTCTTCGTCCGATTCTTGATACGGATCACATCACCTGCCCGAACCAGGTAACTGGGGACATCCACTCGACGACCATTTACGGTCACGTGGCCATGCGCCACCATCTGCCGGGCACCCGAGCGAGACTGGGCAAACCCTACGCGATGCACGATGTTGTCAAGGCGTCGCTCAAGGAGTGACATCAGGGTTTCACCCGTGTTGTCCGACCCCTTCTGAGCGCGATCGAAATAGGTGCGAAACTGCCGCTCCAGCACACCATAATAGTGCTTGACCTTCTGCTTCTCGCGAAGCCGCAGCCCATAGTCCGTCGGCTTTGGACGCCGCTTCTGAATGACACCCGGGGGAGTCGGACGCCGCTCAAATGCACATTTCGGCGTATCGCAACGGCTCCCCTTAAGGAACAGTTTCAGTCCGTCTCGACGACAGAGCCGGCAGACCGGCCCAGTGATTCGTCCCATGCTCTCCTACCTCAGTTCCAACAAACCTGTTTCACCTGCCGAACAAACGGCAGCCGTAAAAAAGAGACCACACCTCAGACACGCCGCTTTTTGGGCGGACGACAGCCGTTGTGCGGCAACGGAGTAATGTCCTCAATGCTTTTCACATTCATTCCGGCAGCTTGGAGCGCCGTGATTGCACTTTCGCGACCGCTACCAGGGCCCTTCACGCGAACCTCAAGGTCCTTCACGCCAAACTTGGCAGCCTTCTCAGCAGCCTGCTGAGCTGCCATCTGACCAGCGAACGGGGTGCCCTTCCGACTCCCCTTGAACCCACAGGTTCCACCACTGGCCCAGCAGAGCGTATCCCCACGCGGGTCCGTAATCGTGACCGTTGTGTTGTTGAATGTCGCGTCAATAAACGCAATTCCGGAGGAGACGCTCTTCTTTTTGCTCTTTGATGTCTTTGCCATTCGTTTTCTTCACTCTCAGGGAAGCAGGTCGCTTCAACTGGCCTTGAATATTGCTTGGTACCCTTACCAGCCGGCGAACACCTCTGCAGGCCCCGCCGCACTCATTCACTTTTGTTTCCGTTGGGATTACTTGAGATCCTTCACGCCCTTCTTGCCGGCAACCGTCTTCTTTGGCCCCTTGCGGGTCCGAGCGTTTGTCTTTGTCCTCTGCCCACGAACGGGCAAGCCCCGGCGATGCCGCAGGCCGCGATAGCATCCAATGTCTTTCAGCCGTGAAACGCTCTGAGTCACCTGCCGGCGAAGCTGACCCTCGACGACGTAATCCTTGTCGAGGAGCGAGGCCATTCGGGCTAGCTCATCCTCATGCAGATCTCGAGCCTGAGCCTCTGGGCTGACTCCCGCCTTGAGGCAGAGTTCACGAGCAACCCGTGGGCCAACACCATAAAGGTATTGCAAGGAGTAGACAGTCTTCTTGTCGGCAGGAATGTCGACACCGAGCAGTCGAGGCATGGCTGAAAACTTTCCGAAACGGTTGGACGAACAAACTGAATGGTGTGGAAATCAAAACGCCGTGGAAAACCACAGGCAATCGGCACACGAGCGGCAAACAGCCGCCCTCTGGCCGAGTGAAATCGGACGGAACGTCCGACAGTTTCGCATGATCCTGACGCCGCCCAGGCTTATGACCTGTTCAGCAGCACGGCTCACCCTTGCCGCTGCTTGTGGCGAGGATTGTCGCACAAGACGAAAACGACGCCTCGTCGGCGAACGATTTTGCACTTGTCGCACACCCGTTTGACGCTGGCACGAACTTTCATCAAACACGCAACGCTTTCGCGTCACACCTCACAGCAAATTGGTGAATCGCACGATCCAGGAATCATCGAAGCCTTGGAGTATAGGTTCGCCCGGGAGGGTTTCACAAGTGGGTCAAAGATTTCCCGCGAGTTTGCCAATTTCTGGCGAAACACGGCCCCTCGGCCCCGGTCAACCCTCAGCCGTGACCGGGCTATCCGCCGGCGTGGAAGACTCTTTCGACGAGGGGGCTGCCGTAAGTACAAACGGCCCGTCCTCGGTAATTGCGACCGTGTGCTCAAAATGGGCACTCGGCTGGCCGTCAGCGGTCGACTGCGTCCAGTGATCGGCAAGGGCACGAACCTTTTTGCTCCCCATATTCACCATCGGCTCGACCGCGATGACAAGCCCTGGCTCGAGCTCAAAATCATGCCTTTTCCGGAATGAGGGGGAACAAAAGTTCGGCACCTGAGGGTCTTCGTGCATATTCCTGCCGATCCCATGGCCGACAAAATTTTCAACCACAGTGAAGCCGAAATCCCGTACGTAGGTAGCCATCTCTGCAGCCACATCCCCCCAGCGATTTCGTGACGCCATGAGTTCAATTGCCAACTGCAGCACGCCAGACGTGCAATCAAGCAGCCGCTGAACATCTTCGCTGACACGACCGACCGGGTGCGTGTACGCCGAATCACCGCACCACCCCTTCAGCCGGCACCCAGTGTCGATACTGACGATGTCGCCCTCACGCAGCACTCGGCTTCCTGGGATTCCATGGACGACTTCGTCGTTGACTGACATGCAGCAGACTGCGGGAAAAGGAACCTTACCGGGCACCCCTTTGAACAACGGGACTACCTGCCGCTCCAGAAAAAAATCTTCGACCGCCCGATCGATTTCGCCAGTGGTGATTCCCGGGCGAATCATCCCAGCCGCGACCTGATGGGCTTCCCAGACAATCAGACCGGCATTCCGCATCGCCGCGATCTCGCGACTCGACTTGAGTGTCAACACGTCAGCGTTTGCTCCTCACCTTTTCACGATCTTTTCACGATCTTTTCGCACGTAATTTCGGCTTCCGTTGCTGCACTTGCTGCAATGGCTCGCCACGTCGCTCGTCACCTGCTTCGGGCGACAGTCTCACCTGCAAACGTTTTACCGTCTTGCGCGACGAAATGCACGAACGGCCATCCGCACACGTTCAAAGATGTCATCGGCTGTTCCCAGCCCATCAATACTGGCGAGTTTGCCCTGGCGACCATAGTACTCGAGGAGAGGGGCCGTCTGCTTTTCAAAACTTTCGATGCGACGAGAGAAAATCTCTGGGTTGTCATCCTCTCGCTTCCGCGCGAGCATCCTCCGCACCAGTTCATCACGTGGCACAGAGAGTTCAATCACGCCATCGACACTCATGGCATGCCGCTCGAGCAGATCGTCGAGCATCTCTGCCTGAGGGAGCGTTCGCGGAAAACCGTCGAGAAGACAGCCCCGCCGGCAGTCAGGTGATTGGAGACGCCGGGTGACCAGCCCGAGCACCAGTTGATCGGGCACGAGTTGCCCTCGCCCCATGTAGACTTCCGCCTCACGCCCCTCTGCTGTCCCCTGCTTAATCGCTGCTCTGAGCATCTCCCCGGTGGAAAGATGAGGCACGTTGAGAAACTCAACGAGCCGCTGACACTGGGTTCCCTTGCCCGCCCCCGGAGGTCCAACCAGAATAATCCGCATGGGACAGGCCTGAGAACAAGTGTCGAAATGAAGGGGCTAGATCAAGGGCGCTAAATCACACGGGGGCTAAAACAGAACGCGACGGCATTCACTCGAAAGCCTGCCTTAGCATGTGCTGAGGACGATGGAGACAGGGCCTGCCTGGCACTTCCCCGGCACTGACTTCAAATCCTCCAGAAGCTACGACTTCTCCAAGAGCCCGCTGTAATTTCGCATGACCAGATGGCTGTCGATCTTCTGCACCAAATCAAACGCTACGCTGACTGCAATGAGCAGCCCGGTGCCACCATAAAAACTGGCAATCTGAGCCGGGATACCCAAGGCACCGCTAACGATCGTGGGGATCACCGCGACGAGAGCAAGGAACCCAGCACCGACGTAGGTGATTCGCTCCATGACCCGCTCCAGATAATCTGCTGTTCGCTTGCCTGGCCGATAGCCCGGAATGAAGGAACCGAAGTTCTTCAAATTATCGGCCATCTCCTTCGGATTGAAGGTAATCGCCGTCCAGAAATAGCAGAAGAAGTAGATCAGGGCGATGTAGCAAATGTTGTAGAGGTACGATTGCCCCCGCGTGAATGACTCATGCAGAGCATTGAGGACAGAATTGCCTGGGTAGGCATTTCCGAGATACTGAAACAGCATTTGCGGGAACAGCAGCAGTGAACTGGCAAAAATAATCGGCATGACGCCTGCCTGATTAACCCGCAAAGGCAGGTACTGCCGCGTGCCTCCATAGACCCGGCGGCCCCGCACATGCTTGGCACTCTGCGTTGGAATCCGGCGCTGGCCTTGAGTCATAAAGACGACTCCTGCCACAACAACGACAAAAAGGGCGGCAAGCACCAGAATCGTCTCGATGCCCATCTTCCCGCCACCTCCACCCAACTCCCAAGACGTTTCGCCTGCCAACGAAACCAGGGCACTCGGCATGGCGGCAAGAATACCGGCCATAATTAGCAGACTAATGCCGTTACCAATGCCAAATTCATCAATCTGCTCACCCAGCCACATCAGAAATACAGTACCGGCGGTCATCGTCAGGACCGCAACAAACTGCCAGACGAACGGAAGGCTTCCGTCCACAAGGAAACTTGCCTGGATGAGCGACGCTTCGCCGATCTTGGTGTTAGACAGGAAGGCGACGTAGGCCCAACTCTGCAGAATGCAGATCCCAACGGTCGCATACCGGGTGTATTCGTTGATCTTCTTTCGACCCGCCTCTCCCTCTTTCTGCAACCGCTCCAGAGGTGGCCAGACCGTCCCCAGCAACTGGAAGATAATCGACGCAGAAATGTAGGGCATGATGCCAAGACCAAAAATTGTCGCCTGAGAAAGCTGGCTGGCCGAGAAAACAGCGACCGTCTTCAGAAGATCACTGATTCCCCCCGACTCTTCGGCAAAGGCACGCATGGCGGCGGGATCAACAATCGGAAGCGGCACCTGCCAGCCAACGCGGTAGATGGCCAGCAGACCAAGCGTCAGCAGAATCTTCTGACGCAGCTCGGGAATCGTGAACACGATTCTGATTTTTTCGAACACGTCGGCGTCTCCACGTCCCGGTTCAGATTTCGTTTTGCCAGTCCATCGGCATTCTTCCTGGCTCCGGTGGCGGCTCGCGAACCTGCTGGGACAGGCTGGCCTGCGATGCTGCCAACCAAACTATTGCCAGTTCAGCCTCAACCCGGCAGCCGTACTCTACTCCGAATCACCCTTGGTTGGCGATGCGGATTGTTTCGATTTCGCGGGCTTCTTCTGCCCCTTCACAACAGGAGCCGGGCCGGGAACTTCCGTGACACTCCCGCCCGCAGCAAGAATCTTCTCACGGGCCTGCTTGCTGAACCGATGAGCAGAAACGGCCAGAGATTTTGACAAATTCCCGTCACCTAGAATCTTGAGTTCTTGCCAGATGCCCTTGGCAACACCCGAGGAACGCAGCAGATCAAGCGTTACTTCCGTACCGGCGTCAAAAGCCGCCTCGAGGTCAGCCACGTTGATGCTCTTGATGATTCGCCCGTGGCAATTATTGAAACCGCGTTTCGGGATTCTTCGAATAATCGGGCTCCGGCCACCCTCAAAAATTGAAGGTGAACTCCAGCCTGCCAACTGGCCCTGTCCCTTATGCCCGCGGCCAGACGTTTTGCCACGCCCTGACCCAGGACCACGGCCAATCCGCAGCCGCTTCCGGTTTTTATGAATTCCCTTGTTGACGTCGTTGAGTTTCATCGCTTCGAACCTGCCTGGGGGACCAGCAATTTTGACACGCCAACCGCAGCGGCCGGCACCTGTTTGGTATTTTTTCGCTTATTCGCTGAGCGCGACTCCGCGGAGTCTTTCGGTCTCTTCGATTGTCCGCAACTGCCCCAAGCCGTTGATCGCCGCCTTGACCAGGTTGACTGGATTGACCGAACCGTAAGCTTTGGTCAGAACGTCCTGAATCCCAGCGGACTCACAAACGGCCCGCACGGCAGCCCCGGCAATAATTCCTGTACCAGGGCTGGCAGGGAGCATGACCACCTTCGAGGTGCCACTCCAGCCTTCCACGCGATGCGGAATAGTGCCTGCGGTGACCGAAACCTCAATGAGATTTTTCATTCCGTCCTTGATTGCCTTCTCGACGGCGGGCGGCACTTCATTGGCCTTCCCATACCCACAGCCAACCTTACCCTTGCCGTTCCCAACAACAACAAGGCCAGCAAAACTAAAGCGTCGACCGCCCTTAACGACGGTTGCACAACGGCGAACCTTCACCACTTTTTCGGTGAACTCTCCGCCTGCACGGGACTCTTTTCCTGATGATGCGTTACTCGCCACGCTCTCTCTCCACAAAGTTTAGGGTGTTCAGAATTCCAGTCCCGCCTCGCGGGCAGCATCAGCGAGGGCTGCCACACGACCGTGATAACGACACGGGCCGCGATCAAAACAGACCTGCGACACACCCGCTGCCTTAGCTCGTTCAGCAACTGTCTTTCCAATGGCGGTTGCCGCATCTTTATTGCCACCGAACGAAACCGTCGTTTTCAGCTGTGGCTCAACCGTCGAGGCGGCCGCTAGCGTACGTCCCGAGGTGTCGTCAATGATCTGAGCATAAATGTGCTTGTGACTGCGACGAACCGACAGCCGCGGCCGCTCGGGGGTTCCCCGAAGTGGCTTCCGAACACGCCGCTGCCGACGAATCCTCTGCCGCAGGTTTGACCTCGCTTGATCCATGACTTAACTCCTTGCTCAGCCTCAAGACTACGCCGAGGCCATTTTTATTCCTGTGTTGATAGGTCGATGTGGATGACAGCGGTCATGCAAGATGAGCCGCGAGCCCAACCTTACTTCGTGACAGCCTTACCAGCCTTCCGCCGTACCTGTTCATTTTCATAACGAATACCCTTGCCCTTGTAGGGCTCTGGCTTCCGCATCGACCGCACCTCAGCTGCAAATTGACCAACGAGTTGCTTATCGATGCCCTTAATAGTGACATGGGTCTGGTCAGGGCAGGTAACGGTAAGCCCCTGCGGCACGGGAACGTGCAACTCATTGGCGAAACCGACTCGCAACTGCAGTACATCCTTCTGCAGTGCTGCGAGGTAGCCCACGCCGACAATCTCGAGTTTCTTTTCGTACCCTTTCGTGACACCCTCGACCATATTATTGACTAAAGCCCGAGTGAGGCCGTGCACCGAGCGCGAAATTCGGTCGTCATCCTGCCTTGTCACCTTGACTGATGACGTCGGCTCATCAACCTCGACCGAAACAGCCGGGTGGTGCTGGTGCTCTAGCTTGCCCAACGGACCTTCGACTGTAACCAGACGGTTTTCGATTTTGACTTTGACGCCACTGGGGATTGCCACTGGTGCCTTGCCGATACGGGACATGGGGGAAACCTTTCTGCCTGACTCTCTGTATTGCTTGCTATGTCTTTCTGCCTCTGACAGCCGAAGATCGCCGTCCGCATGCCGCGAACGGCTGCCCTCCTACCAGAGCTCACACAAGACCTCTCCACCCAACTTCCGCTGCCGAGCCTCGCGGTCACTTACGACACCGCTGGAGGTCGACAGGATTGAAATACCCAATCCACCAAGAACTGGCTGGAGCCGGGCTGACCGGCTATAGACCCGCCTTCCCGGAGAACTAATTCGCTTGATGTGCCGAATCAGGCGCTCACCATTGGGACCGTACTTCAACTCAAGTTGCAGCAGCGGTACCGGCGTGGCCTCAACCTCGTGAAAATCCCAGATAAAGCCCTCTTTCTTGAGGACTTCAGCCAGGCCGCGCTTCACTTTGGAAAAGGGCACGTCCACTGTGGGCCGTTCAACACGGACGGCATTCCGAATGCGGGTAAGCATGTCGGCAATGGGGTCGGTCATCATAAGATTTCGTTCCTACCAGCTGGCCTTGCGGACACCCGGAATGCAGCCCTGATCGGCTAGCTTCCGGAAACAGATGCGACACGTCCCGAACTTGCGATACACGGCTCGCGGCCTTCCGCAGAGCATGCACCTTCGAATCGTTCGGGTGGAAAACTTGGGCGGCCGCTTCGCGGCTGCGATTTTCGATTTGCTTGCCATGATTTCGTTCCGCCATCAGCCCTCGCTGATGGTGCAGGAAAAAAGCCGAACCGCTACGCCGCGGCTCCGCCCCCTCCCTCCTCGGTCTTCTTCATTGGAAGCCCCATCGCCCGGAGCAGAACGCGGGCATCGTCGTCCGTGCGGGCTGAGGTTACCAACGTGATGTTCATTCCCTGGGGACGGGAAAGTTTGTCGGGGTTAATTTCTGGAAACACCATCTGCTCAGAAAGCCCCAGGCTGTAATTCCCGCAGCCGTCAAAAGCAGTTGCCGACAGTCCGCGAAAGTCACGAACCCGAGGCAATGCCATCGACACCAGGCGGTCAAAGAACTCATACATCCGGCGGCCCCGCAGGGTCACCTTGCAGCCGATCGGCATGTTCTCACGGAGTTTGAAGCCAGCGACTGCCTTCCTCGACAGGGTCGCAATCGGCTTCTGGCCAGTGATCTGGCCGAGCGTGGCGATTGCTTCTTCGAGATACTTCTTTTCCGTGACCGCCGCACCGACGCCCATGTTGACGACAATCTTTTCCAGCCGGGGAATGGCATGAGGATTCGTCTTGGCGAGGTCTTTCGCCAGAGCCGGACGCACAGTGCCGTGATAGTACTCTTGCAGGCGGGGAACCCCTGTCTCAGGTGTCTCGGCTGCTTTTTCCTGCTTTGCCATCTCTCTAACCTTGCTTCCTAACCTTGCTTCCTGACATTGTCTTCAATAAATCGCTGCGGGCCTGCTTTGCGGCAAGGCTAGCGATTCGCCTTGCTCCGACCGAGCTGGCCCTGCTCACCACCACACTTGCGACAGACTCTTGTTTTGCCACCATCGTCGGAAACCGCAACGCCCAGCCGGGACGCCTTGCCACAGGCCGAGCAGACCAGCAGCACGTTCGATGCATCGATCGGCATTTCCTTGCTGAGCCGACCACCTTGCGGGTTCTTCTGGCTTCGCTTGATGTGGCGATAGACCCGATTCACACCCTCGACAACAAGCTTGCCACGAGCGGGGTCAACTGAAAGCACACGTGCTCTCGTGCCACGGGAATTGCCGGTGCGGACTTCGACGGTATCACCTGTTCGAATCAACATCAGACCACCTCACTCGCCAGACTGACGATCTTCATGAAATTCCGGTCTCGTAGTTCTCGGGCCACGGCCCCAAAAATACGCGTTCCCTTTGGGTTCTTATCGTTGTCAACGATCACGCAAGCATTGGAATCAAACCGGACATAACTTCCATCCGCTCTGCGGGTTGGGCTCTTGCATCGCACAATCACGGCCTTGACGACAGCTTTTTTCTTGACGTCACTTCCGGGGATCACGCTTTTGACGCTACAGACGATGACATCGCCCAGCCCCGCTGTACGCTTCTTGCTTCCACCCAGCACCTTGAAGCACATCACTTCTTTGGCACCGGTGTTATCCGCGACGGTCAGTCGCGACTGCATCTGAATCATCGATCGGTCCCTTCCTGATCATTTTCGCTGCTGCTCGCCGCGGCGGCCTGGCCGGTGGCCGAGGCTTCTTCGTCACGGGCAGAGGCCTCTCGCAACTGAGTCGCCCGCGCACCTGATCGCAGGGCAGCAAGGTCAACGGCAGTGCTCTTGGCAACGACTCGCACCAACTCCCACCGCTTCGTGCGGCTCCGCGGCGGGCACTCAATAATCTCAACGAGGTCACCCGGGGCCGACTCCTCGTTCTCATCATGAACATGGCAGACGGTACGGCTCCGCATGATTCGACCATACTTCGGGTGACGCACCACACGCGGAATCTCCACGCGGCGGGTCTTGCTCGCCGCGGCACTGGTGACGGTGCCTGTTTCCACTCTTTTCGGCATAGGGTCTTCGTCCTGACTGGTTGTCTACTGGCTTGGGATGTGTCTGGTGTATGAGGTTGGGCTTGACGTTATCGGGCTGGCTTATGCCTTCGATTCAGCAACGGGGGAAGCGGCCTGGCCTGGAACCGCTGGCTCTGCTTCAGCTGAACCACCATTCGCACGACTGCGTTCACCGAGAATTGTTTGGCAACGGGCAATCAGCCGTCGCTGCTTTCTCATCTCCGAAGGTGCCGCTAATTTCTCGGTCTGAGCCTGAATGCGGAGCCGAAACAGCGACTCAGCCGCATCCTTCCAGACGAGCCGAATCTGCTCGTCACTCATTTCCCGTAATTCTGTTGCCTTGGTCATCGTCGCTCAGCCTGTGCTGGGTGTTCTGTTTTGCGACCAGACCCCTCCGCCGGATTGCCGGAGAGATCGGTTCACTGCAGTCCACTTTTCTTAAGTTGTTCGAATTTCGCTTTGTTCTATTTGTCTGTCAGGTCTCAGCCGGGTTTCTGTCGGGCTTTTTCTCGCGAACGACCGTTCAGCCGGTCGTCCTCCTCTGCCTACTCAATCTTTCTGCTACATCGTTCGCTTCTTCACCATCCGCACCCGCACCGGCATCTTGTGAGCCAGCCGAGCAAAGCAAACCTTCGCTACGTCTTCGGTCACACCGCCAATTTCAAAGAGGACAGTCCCGGGACGGATTACTGCCGCCCAAAAGTCTGGCTCGCCCTTCCCCTTCCCCATACGGGTTTCAAGCGGAATTGACGTGATCGACTTTTGCGGGAAGACGCGGATGTAAAGCCGCCCACCACCACGCAGATACTGCTGCGCAGCAATTCGGCCGGCTTCGATCGTGGCGGCTGGAAGCCACCCCGGCTGCTCGGCCTGAAGCCCGAACTCACCGAAGATGACCCGATTGCCACGAGTCGCCTCACCTTTTATACGACCTCTTTGGCTTTTTCGGTGCTTGACCCTCTTGGGCATCAGCGGCATCGCCGTTCTCCTCGTACATTCCCTGGTTCACCCACACCTGAACACCAATGTGTCCCTGTGCGGTGGGCGCTTCACAGAACCCATAATCAATTTTGGCACGCAATGTTGACAGCGGCATCGAGCCGGCGATGCTCTTTTCGCATCGCGACATCTCGGCACCACCCAGCCGACCCGCCAACTGGATTTTGATCCCCTTGGCACCGGCATCCATCGTCGACTCAATGGTTCGCTTCAGAATTCGCCGGAAGGCAGCACGCTTGACGAGCTGATCAGCAATGTCTTCAGCGACAAGCTGCGCCTGAATCTCCGGACGGGTGATCTCCTCAACCTTCAGGTTGACGCGACGGCCCAGCAGATCCTGAAGTTCATCCTGCAGCCGATCAACCTCTTGGCCCTTCCGGCCAATGATGACGCCCGGGCGTGCCGAATGCAGGATAACCTTGACTTCATCTCGGGTTCGCTCAATCACCACCTTGGCAATGGCTGCCGCGCGGTACTTTTTCTTCATGAACTGGCGAACCTTGAAGTCCTCCAGCAGAAGTTCCCGAAATTCCTTTTTCGGTGCGTACCAGCGGCTCTTCCACGGCTCGGTCACACCGGTGCGGAATCCCGTTGGATTGACTTTCTGACCCATTTGTCTGCTTCCCTCGTATCTGCTTGACTCGTGTCTGCTTGCCTTGGTCCGACCTGATTCTCTGGTATCTGTTCCTTAACTCTTCACCCTGAGACTCACTCGGCCGCAGCCTGAGACTCAGCAGCCTCGGCAGCGACGACGGTGTCGAGTGACACCTTGATGTGCGACATTCTCTTTTTGATCTCATAAGCCATGCCACGAGCCCGCGGCTGGTACCGTTTGAACATCGGCCCCCCGTCGATCCTCGCGTCGACTACAACCAGGTCATCGACGCCGGGAGCCTGCTGATGCTCGGCATTCCCCAGGGCGCTCTTAATCACCTTCTCCAGCATCCGAGCCCCACGGTGAGGCTGAAAACGGAGAATGTCGAGCGCCTCGTCGGCGAACTTTCCGCGAACCAAATCGGCCAGGTGCCGCACCTTGCGGGGGCTGATCCGGGCGTACTTGTGTGTTGCTGTGTAGGGCATCGTTGACCTCGAATTACCTTCCCTTACCACCGTGGCCCCGGAAGGTCCGGCTTGGTGAAAACTCTCCTAGCTTGTGGCCCACCATATCCTCGGTCACAAACACCTTCAGGTGCTGCTTCCCGTTGTGAACCATAAACGTCAGGCCAATGAATTCCGGCACAATCGTGCAGGCACGCGACCACGTCTTGATCGGCTCACGATCACTACCGGCCAGTTGCTTCTCAACCTTTTCATAAAGCCGGGGGTCGACGTAGGGCCCCTTTTTTGAACTGCGTCCCATGAAATTCTCTTTCGCTGACTGATTTCCTGTTGGGCTTTACCAGCTTCTGCTGCCACCGCCCAAATGCTTCGTTGTCCTGAATGTTTCGTGAGGGTTTGAGAACTTACTTGACCCGGAGTTGACCGTATCGCCGACTCTTTCGACGGCGAATGATCGACGAACCCGACGGCTTCCGTGGCTTCCGAGTTCCACCACCCTTCGCACTCTTGCCAGTCGGACTCACCGGATGACGACCACCCTTCGTGCGACCTTCCCCACCACCGTGCGGATGGTCGATAGGGTTCATCGCAGTGCCACGGACGTGGGGGCGTCGTCCCAGCCATCGCTTTCGGCCAGCCTTTCCAAGCCGCACATTCATGTGCTCTGAGTTGCCAATCGCGCCAACGGTTGCACGACAGGCAGCCGGCACGCGACGAATCTCACCGGAAGGAAGCGTAATCTGCGCCCAGCCTGCCTCACGAGCCATTAGCGTGGCTGCTGTCCCAGCCGAACGGCAGAGCCGACCACCACGACCCGGCTGCATTTCAATGTTGTGAATGGAGGTACTCAGCGGAATTGCTGAAAGAGGCAAGGCATTGCCAACTTCTGGTGATGCCGTCGGACCGCTCATCACAGTCTTGCCCACCTCGAGGCCGTCGGGAGCGAGAATGAATCGCTTCTCGCCATCAGCGTAGTGAATCAAGGCAATTCGGCAGGTGCGATTGGGGTCATACTGAATCGAATGGACCTTGCCCGGGATCCCGTCCTTGTTCCGCCGAAAGTCAATCAGGCGGTAATGACGCATGTGCCCACCACCACGATGGCGAACCGTGATCTTGCCCTGGTTATTGCGTCCGCCCGTCTTCTTCTTCCGCGTCCGCAGGCTCTTTGGAGCATCAGCACCCGGAGTGAGATCAGCAAAATCGGACACACTCGCTGAGCGGCGGCCTGCACTGGTCGGCTTGTAAATGCGAATGCCCATGATTCTGTCTTTCTGTCGTTACGCGTCGTTTGCTTGTGCTTTGTGGCGAAGTCACCTGCCAACGGCAGGCTGATAATCGAGTTTCGAAAACCTTTAGAACAGCGAGATCTTGTCCTCAGCATTGAGGGTCACGACCGCCTTCTTCCAAGGCTTTGTGCTTCCGCGGCGAAGGCGGCTGCGGCGAACCTTACCCAAGCGATTTTGAACCGCCACCTTACTCACCCTCACCTGAAACAATTCTTCCACGGCGCGGCGGATATCGGCCTTCGTCGCGGCCGTAGCCACCTGGAAGGCATAGGCGTTGTTTCGGTTGGCACGGTGCATCCCCTTTTCGGTCACCAGCGGACGCAGAATGACCTGGTGAGGCGCTAGATTCGGATTCAGCTTGGGCTGCGGGGCTACGGGAACTGGCATGGCTTAAGCTTCTCCTGCTGCTGCGGTGGCAGTTTTCGATGCGGAACGACTGCGGGCAGCGGCTCTCCCGCCCTGCTTGCGAGCCGAGGCGGTTCGGCTGCCGGCCTGCCGCCGCTTGACCTCTTCCCGAAATGCGTCAATCGCCGCCGTGGTCATTACAATGGCCCGAGGCTGCAAAATACTCAGGGCGTTGAGTTCCGCCACCGGCGAAACAGACACACCAGCAATATTGCGGGCACTCTTCCAGAGGTTGCCGTCGTGCTTTTCAGCCGAGACCAGCACTGTCTTGCCCGACACCCCCAATGACTGCAGCGTTGCTGCCATGGCACTTGTCTTTGGTGTCTCGAACGAGAGGCCCTCAACGAGGACGACTTCTTCGTCAGCCAAACGTGAGGCCAACGCCATTCGGGTGGCTGACTGCAACGCCTTCCGAGGCATCCGCCAACCAAAGTCGCGAGGACGCTTGGCAAAGATGTGACCACCGCCACGCCTCACGCCACTTCGCTTGGATCCCGCACGGGCGTTGCCAGTACCCTTCTGGCGATACATCTTTTTGGTCGTCCCTGCAACTTCAGCCCGGCTCTTCGTGCGGAACGTTCCCTGGCGAAGATTCGCCTGGTACATCACAACCGCGTCGTGAAGCAACTGCTTATTGATCCGCGGTGCCAGCTCAGCCTGATCAATCTCGTAACTGCCAACCTTTTTGCCGGTGGCGTCATAGACGGCGAGATTCATTTCGCACCCTTCTTCTTGGAAGTCGGCGTTCCGACGGTAGCAACCCGTCGCACCTTATTGGTCTGCCGCACGACGACATAGCCACCGTTGGGACCAGGAACAGCACCCCGCACCATCAGCAGGTTCCGCTCAGCATCGACACCAACAAGCCGCAGGTTCCGCATCGTCGATCGCTCGTTGCCGAAACGACCCGCCATCTTCTTGCCCTTGAAGAGCCGGCCCGGCGACTGACACATGCCAGTGCCACCCTGATGGCGATGAACCTTCTTTACACCGTGGCTCGCCCGCTGGCCCGCAAACCCATGCCGCTTCATGACACCCGCAGTCCCACGACCCTTGGTCGTGCCGGTGATATCAACAGCATCACAGCCTTCGAACACGGCGACCGTCAGCACCTGGCCAACTTTGGCCTTTGATTCACCGCGAAACTCGCGAACAAATCGCTGGGGCTCGCAGTCGGCCTTCGGAGCCAACTCGACACCTGCCTCAGTCAGCCGCTTGACTCGCTTGCTATCGAGCCTCGCAACCTGCCCGCGGACAGAGCGGCTCGCAAGGCGTCGCGGCTTATCACGAAAACCAACCTGAATGGCGTCATAGCCATCCCGATCAGCCGAGCGACTGAGCAAGACGGTGCAGGGACCAGCTTCGATGACAGTAACCGGCACCACGGTGCCGTCGGCGTCGAATATCTGCGTCATCCCGACCTTCCGGCCCAGAAGACCTTTTCGGTCCATTTCAACAGGCTCTACCTGCTCGACGGGCTCAGCAGGTGCGGCGGCTGTCGCCTCAGCCGCCGCCTCTTCCGAACCCGCTTGCGGATCTTTCTGATCTTCTTCTGCAGCCATATTCTTTCGCCCGCGGAAGTTCAGCCACCGGCTTTTGCCGGCCTGACACCTCCCCTCACGCTCGAAGCCGTTGGCTGCGGGAGTAGACGAGTTTCTCGTCCCTTACCCGCGACGCCTTCCAAGCATGAACCGTGCGCTCCTCGTTTACGTTTGCTCTCAATCCCAGTAAGGGCCCGCGGGCCCACGTTGTATCCTTTGCGGCAGCCGTCTCCTACTTCGACGATGCCTTAATCTTAATGTCGACTCCAGCCGGGAGGCTCAACTTATTGAGCGCCTCAATCGTCTTGGCCGTTGCCTGCACGATGTCGACAACCCTCTTGTGTGTCCGAATTTCGTATTGCTGCCGGGCCTTCTTGTCGACATGCGGTCCCGACAAGACCGTGTATCGCTCAATCCGTGTGGGCAGCGGAATAGGACCGTGCACCTCTGAGTTGGTTCGCTTTGCCGTATCGACAATTTCTGCCGCGCTCTGATCGAGCACAGCATGGTCGTAGGCTTCCATGCGGATACGAATAATTTCCTGCGTCGACGCAGCCACGGCACATGCTCCAAATACGAACGGTCCGAAATGGCATCCATCCCGGGAGGCTCGGTGCTTCGGGACCCAAACGCGGTGACGGACACCCGAAACGGACCCAAAGACCTCGCACTGAGGCCTTTGTTATCACGTCGTCGGCAGCCAGCAAGACCGCGAAAAGTCGCCCGAAACGACCTTTTCCGCCGAGGCCCGAGCCCGATGAGGAATCGGGGGCCGGTCAGCGGAGGAATCTCGAAATGTAAGAGCGGGGTTGTGGGCTGTCAACACACCACTCTGTTTTCCGCGATTTTTATCAGCCGGTCTCCTCGTTGGGCCAGCCAGCGAGCGGTCACTCAGACGTAGGCTGCCGCGGTCTCTGCCGGAGCTGGCCCGTACTTCAGCGGTGCCATGGTGAAACTGGCCCGCCCCTGACTGACGCTTCGAACCGCAGCGGAATAGCCGAACATGCTGGCCAACGGTGCCTCCGCTGTCAGCACGGTAACGCCCCCCCGCACCTCAGTCGCGGTGATCACTGCCCGACGCTGCTGCAGATCATTGATCACGTCACCCAGGTGTTCCTCCGGCACGCTCACCTCGACCCGCATAATCGGCTCCAAAAGCACGGTTCCCGACTGCGTAAGCATCTGTTCAATGGCGTCGGCTGCGGCAATCCGCACCGCCACCTCACCCGGCAGTGGCTCGGGGAGGGGGCTTTCGAGCACAACAATCCGCATGCCCCACAGCGGGCACCCCTTTAGCCCCCCGCGTTCGGCGCTTTCACGAACAGCCTCGGTCATGGCAGCAGCCAACTCGGCCAGCTGCTCACTCTCAGGAAACCAGCCCTGCTCAACAGTCACGCCCGTCTGCTCGCCCGTGGGCTCGGCCGAAAGCGTCACCGTTGCCAGCAGCGTCTGCCCTGCTACCTGCCGGTTTGACTCGCCACTTACTTTCACCCCCTTGGCGAGAGTCTCCTTGTAACTCACCCGAGGCTTGTGGACGCGGCAATGCAGGTTGAACTCGCGTTCGAGCCGGTGGCGAATGACCTCCAGATGAAGTTCGCCCATCCCGGAAATCAGCGTCTGGCCAGTATCCTCGCTCTCGATTGCCCGAAAGGTGGGATCCTGTCGCTTCATCATTTCGAGGGTGTCGGCCAGTTTTTTCCGTTCCAGACTGGTCTCAGGTTCGATTGCCATCGAGATCACGGTCTCAGGAAACTCAATCGACTCCAGCAGAATCGGAGCTTGGGCATCGCAGAGGGTGTCGCCAGTCACGCTCAACCGCGGGCCAATCACGCCGACGATGTCGCCGGCCGAGCATTCCGCCACCTGCTCTCGCCGATCAGCCTGCACATGCCAGAGTTGAGCGATGTTTTCTTTCTTCTGCTTGGCTGGATTCCAGGCCCGACTACCTGCCTTGAGGGTGCCTGAATAGACCCGCATGAAGGCCAGATCACCATGCTTTTCGGCCAGGACCTTGAAGACAAGGCCGCAGAACGGGGCCTCCGGGTCGGCCGGACGGCTGATCGTGGCAGGCTCTTTCTGCTTAGGGTCGAGGCCCTCCACCGGCGGCACATCGGCGGGGCTTGGCAGATACCAGCCCACCGCATCGAGAACTGGCTGAACACCGATGCAGTCGAGTGCCGAGCCAGTCAGAACCGGCACAACCCGCCGCTGGAGTGTCGCCGTCCGGATCGTTTCTCGCATGAGCGCAACAGGAATTTCCGCTTCGGCCAGGGCCAGTTCGGCGAGTTCGTCCGAGAAATCGAACAGGGTGGAAACCAGCTGCTCTCGCCACTGTTCCGCAACGGCCTGCATCTCCTCTGGGATTTTTGTCCGGGTTGGCTCAACCGCTGCGGCCTTCCCGCTTAGGACTTCGTCTTTCGGCGGAAAGCTGACCAACTCCATGGTGACCAGGTCGATGACTCCGCGAAATGGATCACTGACGTGAGGCGGACCGCTACCCAGAGGAATCTGCAGGAGCAACGGCTCGGCCTTGAGACGCTCCCGGACTTGATTCACTGTGCCAAAAAAATCGGCCCCTTCACGATCAAGCTTGTTGACCAGCACTAGCCGAGGCACCCGATACCGATCAGCCTGCCGCCAGACTGTTTCGCTCTGGGCTTCGACCCCTTCTCTGGCCGAAAGCACGACGACTGCTCCATCGAGAACGCGGAGGCTCCGCTCAACCTCGGCCGTAAAGTCGACATGGCCCGGGGTATCGATCAGGTTGACCGTCACATCACGCCAGGGGAATGAGACTGCCGCCGAGTAGATAGTGATCCCCCGCTCCTGCTCCTCCGGATCAAAGTCGGTCACCGTGGTACCCCGATCGACATCGCCAAGACGATGAATTGCCTTGGTGAAAAAGAGCATCCGCTCGGTGA
>Ga0181585_10001990_pt1 | contig 18106 bp, 15 predicted proteins | sample 071ome_29_FD_132469 | JGI IMG/M metagenome (GOLD analysis project Ga0181585, IMG submission 132469) | Coastal salt marsh microbial communities from the Groves Creek Marsh, Skidaway Island, Georgia - 071407BT metaG (megahit assembly) | ecosystem: Environmental > Aquatic > Marine > Intertidal... | reverse complement strand
GGGGCGGCGGGCTGTAAGATCCTAAATCCAGACGGGACGTTGCAACTGGACAGCCGCCGCGGCTTTCCTACGCCGCTGGCCGCGTTTTGTAAGATGTCCGGCCTCAGTCGCTTTTTTCCCAACCATCCGACTATAGCTCGTTACAACATGACGTTTCTCGATCCGGAAGAGTGCGCTGAAGTCGACGTGCTCTCAGGGTCGTGTATGCTCGTGCGCAAAGAGGCGATGGACGAGGTTGGACTCCTAGATGAAGACTACTTTATGTATGGAGAGGATATAGACTGGTGCTATCGTATACACCGTGCGGGTTGGAAGATATTTTACACGCCCAGCACAGAGATTGTGCACTTTCGCGGTGAGAGCGGGCGCAGCGTGCCGCTGCGGATCCTCTATCGAAAGAGTAAGGCGATGTCGATTTTTGTCGACAAGCATATGAAAGAGCGCTACCGTTTTTTTCCCCCTTGGATTTTGCACATTGGTATTGCGCTCTATGGAATGCTCCGATTCTTAGCGAAGGGTGTTCAGGCGCTTTCCCTACCGTTTTTAGATGGGCTGCTGATATTTTTCGGATTAAAGCTGGGCCTGGCCGTCCGCTATCACGAAGCCCTAGCTCCGATCATGCACCAGATAGAGCGAATCAGCGGGCAAGTTGGCCTAGAGGCCGAGCCGACGCGCTGGCTCTCGTTGCCGCCGTATTCGGACGAACAGTGGCTGATGGTATATGTCGTTTCTGCGCTGGTATGGCTCTTCACCTTTGCTGCGTTGGGCCTGTACGGTCGTCGTCGCTATTCCCCTGTGTGGGCGGTAGTTGGCGTATCGCTGGGCTTCGCCGTTATCCTGACGCTCGTATTTTTCTTCAAGGCGTATAACTTTTCCCGTCTGGCTGCCGGCGCTGCCTGGGCGTGTAACGTCGTTCTGTTGGCCGGTTGGCGTTTTGGCGTTCGCTGGCTAGGGCGCAAGCGGAGTGCCGTCGGGGATCGCGAGCGAATGCTCTTGGTTGGGGTCGACTCGCAGGCTGAGTTTTTTATAGAAAAGTGGAATCAGTATGGCTTTACCGCGAGTGATTTGGTCGGCGTTGTGGACCCCGGCGATGCGACTGTTCAGTCTCTGTTTGCAGGGCGTCCCGTCGTGGGCAATCACAGCCAGCTCGGCGAGCTGCTCGCATCTTTTCGTATTGATACGCTGATCTTTGTCCCGGGCACGCTTTCGCTGGCACTTGATCACGGACAGGAGCGATGGGGTAGGGAAAAGCTGCGCGTGTGCATGGTGCCCGTGGGGTTTGCTGAAATGCACGAGGATGAGCACGAGGCGTCGGGCTCCATGCCGTTGGTTGAGATTACTTCATCAGATAGCTGAGAAAACTAGGAGCGCGTGGCTAGGAGAGAAGGGGTATTGCTGTCGAGCGGTTCGCTGTTTGTAGCGGTCCTCGCCGTCTTCTATGTGTTTTCCGACCTGCGCTACGGTACGGCGCGAGAGGGTGGGGAAGACATGTCGCTGGTATTTGAGGTGCGGGAGCGAATTCACAGCGATTACGTCGACCAAGTCGACAGCCTGCGCGTTATAGATGCAGGTATTGACGGTATGCTGGACGTGCTTTCTGAAGATGATGCCCTCTCGCTTGAGCAGGATTGGGAAGCAGACCGCCCCGGAGATAGTGCACAGCGCCAGCGTTTAATAGAGGCGTTCAAACTGCTGGAATTATCTCTTGGGGAAACCGTCTCGCCCGATTCTCTCGTGCGCGGTTCGATATGGGGTATGCTCGCCGCGCTCGACCCTCACTCTAGCTATTTGGGACCGTCCGACTACGAAGATATGGTCGAGCGTTTTCGCGGTGACTTTGAGGGAATTGGCATCTACTTCGAAGTCCGCGATGGCAGGCTGCTGGTTATTGCTCCGATCTTTGGGTCTCCTTCCCATGGAAAGCTACGTGCGGGTGATCACATTGCCGAGATCGAGGGGGTTTCCACGCTGGGTATCAGCGATGAAGAAGTGATGGATAAACTGCGCGGTGCGCGTGGCTCTCTAGTGCGCGTTGGGGTCGCCCGCCAGGGGCGCGAAGGGTTGCTGCACTACGAAATTCGCCGAGATCGGGTAACCATTCGCAGCGTGCCCTATGCCTATATGCTAACCCCCGACGTTGGCTATGTGCGCATGGTGCGCTTTGGTGAGACCACGGCAGACGAACTGGATGAGGCCCTAAACGCGCTGCGCGATCAGGGAATGCGTTCGCTTGTTCTGGATTTGCGTGACAACGGGGGCGGTCTACTGGATCAAGCCGTTGAAGTTGCCGACTTTTTTTTAGACGCAGGCCAACTGATCGTCTATACGGAAGGGCGCGAAGGAAATCGCGAGGAATACCGTGCACGCAAGGGGTTAGGTGCACCGTTACCCTTGGTCGTACTGATCAACCGCGGGAGCGCTAGCGCTTCGGAGATCGTGGCCGGTGCGGTCCAAGATTTAGACATGGGCCTCGTCGCTGGTGAAACGAGCTTTGGCAAGGGGCTAGTACAGGGTCAGTTTCCCTTGCGCAGGAACGGCGGTTTGCTCTTGCTGACGGTCGCGCGCTATTACACGCCGCTTGGCAGGCTGATCCAGCGCCCCTATACCGACGATGTGCACGCATATTATGAGGAAGGTATCAAAGGGGTTGATCCCAATAGCGTGGATAGCCTGCACGTCGGTAAGTCCGTGTTTTACACTGCGCTGGGCAGGCGCGTGTATGGAGGGGGTGGGATTACGCCGGACGTCATGCTGCCTGCAGAGGAATACAGTGATTTTACCGTCGAACTCCTTTCTCAGGGCTATTTGGCTGATTTTTGCGGCTACTGGGTGGGTATGCACAGCGATTGGCCGGCTGCATTTTCGGATTACCTGTCGGGGTATGAGGTCGATGGGAAAACGGTTCAGGCGTGGGAGGATTTTGTCCTTGATAAGGTGCCCACGACGGGCGATTCTACGCTCGCAGCACATCGGACCTTTATACGCGACCAGCTAAAGGCGGGATTTGCTCGCGTGCTGTGGGGAGAAGAGGAATATTACCGAGTTTATCTACAGACCGACAAGCAGCTTGAAGCGGCCCTTGCGCATATGGCTAAAGCGGCGGAATTAGTCGCTAGGCGCTATTGATTTTTGCTCGACTTATGCGTATTGTGAACGCTGGTTATTATTCGGAGATTACTACCTATGTCAGGAATTGAAGTCGCAGGGGGCAGGAAGATTATTCTGCCGATGAGTCGCGCGGTAGAAATTAGCTTGCGCAGCCTTAAAATCCGCTTTGGTCGATCGTTGATTACAACCAGCGGCGTCGTGTTGGCTATCGCATTTCTAATGTCTGTCTGGAGCAGCAACGAGATCGTTTCGAGTTTACGCGACGTGAACAAGAGCGAAATCAATCTACTGCTGCAAAAGAAGGGCGTAGAGACCGGGCTTACCGATGGTGGAGCCCAGTCGGAGGAGGCTCAGGCACGCTTGCAGGAAGAGCAGTCTAAGCAGATGTGGCTTATTGGCCTTTCGCTCTTAGTGTGCGTCGTCGGTATCGCCAACGCCATGTTGATGTCGGTAACGGAGCGCTTCCGCGAGATTGGCACGATGAAGTGTCTGGGAGCCCTGGACTCGTTTATTGTCAAGCTGTTCCTGCTCGAGTCTACTTTCCAGGGGGTCGCGGGCACGGCCGCTGGCATTGCCATCGGTTTTCTACTCACGCTTGGATTGGCGCTGCTTGACTACGGGGGCTTTGTTATCGACTACTTTCCCGCGGCTGGGATCGTGCAGTCCGCCCTATATGCGCTGGTCGCCGGCACGGTACTCTCGCTTATTGGCGCTCTGCTACCCGCCTATCGCGCAGCGAAGATGGAACCCGTTGAAGCAATGCGTTCCGATACTTAATACAAGAGGAAACCACTGATGAGCCAGGCGCAAGAACAGGCGAGCACGACGGTTGAGATGGAAGAACAGCGGACCGTTGTGCGAACGCAGCAGGTGAAGAAGTTGTACAAGATGGGTGAGATTGAAGTGCACGCCCTGCGCGGTGTAGATATGGAAATCTATACGGGTGAGTATTTGTCAATCATGGGGCCTTCTGGATCGGGTAAGAGCACGTTTTTCAACATGGTGGGTGGTCTAGACAAGCCGTCTGAAGGTAAAGTCTACATAGACGAGGTCGACGTAGCTCAGCTCGACGCCTACGAGCTTGCGTGGCTGCGCTGTAGGAAAATTGGCTATATCTTCCAATCATTCAACCTGATACCCGTTATGACGGCGCTAGAAAATGTCACGCTGCCGATGGTGTTTGCTGGATTGACGAGCGACGAAGCGCGCGACAAGGGGATGGAGTTGCTGGGGAAAGTGGGTCTGGGAGAGCGATACGCGCACAAACCAAACGAGCTGTCCGGTGGACAGCAGCAGCGCGTGGCCGTGGCGCGTGCGTTGGCCAACGATCCGGCCGTTGTGCTGGCCGATGAGCCTACGGCTAACCTCGACTTGCGCACGGGCACGGAAATAATCGAACTGCTGCGCGAGATGAACAAGGATTCTGGCGTTACGATCATTTCGGCGACCCATGATCACAAGATGCTGAGTGTATCCGATCGCGTTGTGTGGGTCAAAGACGGTCAAGTAGATCGAGTAGCAAACCGCGAAGACCTTGATATTGAGGTGACGCACGTAGAAGGGGAGTAGTGCTTCCAGCTTATTCGGCTGAAGTTTGGGCCTGCGCTATTTGCGCAGTGCTGTTGATGGGGGTGGCCAAGGCGGGGTTCGGCGGGGGTATTGGCATTATAGCCACGCCGCTGTTGGCGCTTGCCATGCCCGTTGCTGATGCGGCTGCACTAATGCTTCCCTTGCTCATCGCCTGCGACGTTTTCGCGATACGACACTATCGCGAAAATTATGACCGCAAGAGCATCAAGAGGCTTCTGCCCGGCGCCTGTATAGGCATAGGAGCAGGGGCCTTCTTTTTTGGCTATTTCAGCCAGCACGAACGCATCTTAGAAGTGGGCTTAGGGGCTTTGGCGCTCGTATTTGTCCTTTTTCAGGTTGGGCGTTCCTTTGTGTTGGGTGCGGCACAGAAGCGCCATCCCGGCCAGGCCGAGGGCGTTCTGATGGGGGCTTTTTCTGGCTTTACTTCTACGATCGCGCACGCTGGTGCACCGCCCGTAGTCGTGTATTTACTGCCGCAGCAGCTGCCGCGCCAGCAGTTTGTCGGTACGACGGTTGTGTTTTTTGCAGCGCTCAATCTCATAAAAGTCCCTCCTTATTGGGGATTGGGTCTTTTTCACTACGATATTTTTAAGATGACCCTTCTACTTGCGCCCCTGGCCTATGCAGGCGTTAAATTGGGCGTATTTCTCAACGCACATTGCACGGATTTATGGTTCAACCGAGTGGTGTATGGCGTGCTCGTTCTGACGTCTGTCCAGTTGATGACAGGTTCCAGTTTACTCGAGCTGCTACGCCCGTGAGGTTTGAATATTATCTATTGGTTTAAGCCGATCCTAGAGGAGACGATATGCGGATAGCCGTGGCGGGATTTGCTCATGAGTCAAATACCTTTTACTCACAGCCCACTCGACTGGGAGATTTTGGCGTGTGTGAGGGAGAGGCCATTCTATCACACTACGCCAATACGTTTCATGAGATTGCCGGATACATAGCCGGAGCCGAGCAGTTCGGGTATGATATCTTCCCGATAGTGGCTGCAGGAGCGACGCCTGCTGCTGCGGTCGAATGGGAGGCCTATGAGCACTTTGTGGGGCGGATACTCGACGGCCTGCAAGAAGGGCCTCGAGTAGACGGCATACTACTAGCGTTGCACGGGGCTATGGTAGCTGAGGCGTATCCACACGGAGATGCTGAAACCGTGCGTAGAGTGCGTGAGTTAGTCGGAGACGACGTGCCGATTGCCGTTACACACGACTACCACGCCAACGTGCCTCCCGAACTAGTCGAGGCCGCTGATGCGCTTGTGATTTATAAAACGAACCCGCATATCGACCAGCGCGAGCGCGGTTTGCAGGCGGCTTCTATTCTTGCGCGTACGATCCGCGGCGAGGTCAAGCCGACTATGGCGTTGGCCAAGCCCGAGGTGCTGTTCAATATATATCATCACAACACGAGCGTGGCTCCCATGCAGCCGCTAATGCAGAAAGCCATAGAACTCGAGGGACAGGAAGGTATACTCGCCTGCAGCATTGCCGCGGGATATCAGTATGCCGACGTGCCGCATATGGGCCCCTCTGTGGTTGTTATTACCGATGGCGATGAGGAGCGCGCCCGGCGCGAAGCGCGTACGATTGAGCAGGCGATATGGGACGTGCGCGAGCAGCTCAAACCGCAGGTGGCCAATCCTCAGCAGGCCGTGCAGCAGGCAATAGAAGGCAGCGATTTTCCCGTATGTTTGCTCGACTTCGGCGATAATATAGGCGGAGGGTCTTCGGGGGACTCGACGTTTGTGCTTGAGGAACTCGTGCGTCAGCAGGCTGAAAAATGGGTGTGTACTCTCTGGGATCCAGAGAGCGTGCAGGCCTGCTTCGAGGCTGGAATAGGTGCCGAAGTCGCTCTGCGTGTCGGGGGTAAAACCGACGACGTGCACGGTCCCACACTGTCAATTGAGGGCCGTGTCCGGACGCTGCATGACGGCTCGTATGAAGAGACCGAGCGCCGGCACGGCGGTGGTCGGTTTTTTAATCAGGGGCTTACCGCGGTGGTCGACGTGCAGGGCAAGGGACTCCTCGTGCTCAACAGCAGTCGGTCTTCGCCCAATAGCATACATCAGATCACCTGCGTGGGTATCCAACCTTCTCAGCAAAAGATTTTGGTTGCCAAAGGAGCGGTTGCTCCGCGCGCTGCCTATGAGCCCGTCAGTGCGCGTTTGATCGAGGTTGCTTCGGGCGGCGCTACGGCTATTCTCCGCTCATCTGAAGAGTACGCGCAGGCGCGCAAGACGCTTTACGAATGGCAGTAATTCCACATACAAGGAGTCTATCGTGACGCTTCGAATTGGTATCATCGGTGCGGGTGCCAATACCCGCCTTCAGCATATTCCCGGCTTTCGCTCTATTCCAGACGTTGAAATTACGGCCGTGTGTAACCGTTCCCTTACCTCGAGTCAGCGTGCAGCAGAGGAGCTGGATATTCCGCATGCATTTGAAGATTGGAAGGCGCTGGTACATTCTGACAGCGTTGACGCGGTGTGTATTGGGACATGGCCCTATATGCACTGTCCCATTTCTTTAGAAGCTTTATCAGCGGGTAAGCACGTGCTGACCGAAGCGCGTATGTGTATGAATCTGGCCGAAGCTAGACAAATGCAGGCTGCGGCCGTCGCTAGCGACTGCGTTGCGATGATTGTTCCAGCGCCGATGTATTTGGCGGCAGAGCCGCTCTTACTAGGAATGTTGGAAGACGATTTCTTCGGCGACCTCATCGAAGTCGAAGTGCGCGGTTTGGGGGGCGTCTACAATCCAGACACTCCGCTGCACTGGCGTCAGCGTCGCGATTTTTCGGGGCAAAACATCATGACCTTGGGGATTCTCAACGAGACGGTGCGTCGCTATGCCGGCCACGAAAAGCACGTGCTAGCCAATAGCGCGACGTTTACAGCGGAGCGCGTGGACTCAGAGTCCGGATCGGTGCGTCCAGTCGATGTGCCCGATAGCTTGGGCGTTTTGGCAGAGCTGCAAAACGGCGCCCAGGCGGTTTATCATCTTAGCAGCGTTGCTCGCTTGGGAGATGGTTCGACGTTTGAATTTTACGGAACAAAAGGCAGCTTCAAAATGGAGGGTGGATCTGCCATTGAACCTGGGCGCGTGTGGATCGCCGGCTCAGACGACGCTTCCTATCGTCCGTTGGAAGTGCCCGAAATGCCGCGCAATGCTTGGCGTGTGGAGGAAGATTTTATCGATGCGATTTTACAGGGGCGTGCGGTAACGCATACTCATTTCGACGACGGCGTGCGGTACATGCAGTTTACGGAAGCCGTTCAGGTCAGTCTAGCCGAGGGGCGCAAGGTGGCGCTAGATGAGCTCTAGTCGCGCGGAGCAGGTGAGATTGACGTCAATCCATTACTGGGCTCTATTCATCGTCCTCCACCTGGCGGCTTTTTCCTCTGTCGCCGAAACGATTGATCCTCGTCTGGTCGCCAATCCCGAGAAGGGGGAATGGACGCTTTTCGTCATTCCCGATACCCAGCACTATTCACAGGACAGAAGCAACGCCCCCATCGCCTACATGCACTCGGCTTTTGACTGGTTGGTGGCAACGCGCGATCAGCTCAACATAAAGTTTGTGCAGGGACTGGGTGATATTGTGGAGAGCGGCAGCTTTTTTGCCGAGTGGGATAGGGCAAGCGTTGCTTGGAACAAACTCTACGGCCAGATTCCCTTTGTGGTCAATCAGGGCAACCACGACAGTATTAGCTCAATTAATAAATACTTCCCGGTCGCCAACTTTGAGAGCGAGCCCTGGTGGGGTGGAAGTTACGAAGGTATTCACAATTCTTATCAGGTATTCAATTTCTACGGCGAGGATTTCCTGTTTATAAATGTTCAGTCGCACGACCCTTGGGGCACGGATAATCCGGGTGCGCGAGCCTGGGCTAACGGAGTCATCGCCGCCCATCCCGAGCACAAGGTGTTGCTCGGCACCCACGATACCTTAGAGACGAGTACGATCAAGAGGGATATTCTAACTCAGCACGACAATATTGTCCTGTCCAACGCAGGACACAGCTGCGCACGGGAGACGCGTTTTCTGACCTTCGGTCCGGACGGCGGTGTGGCACAAAACTTTGTCGTCGATTATCAATGCGACAAACAGGAAATTATGCTGCTGCGATATTACGTGTTTAGACCGCTCGAAGACAGGGTCGACTACTACACCTACTCGCCGGTCGCCGATATCTTCGAGGAGGATGCAAATTCTCAGGGCTCTTTCGATCTGGAAATGCGCGACGATATCGACACGGCCGTAGTGAATTCACCTTGGAGTTGGATTAAAGCGAAGCTCAGACCGAGTCGTTGATGGCCCCAGTTCGACTTTATAGCAGTTCTCCACAGTGGTGACAGCGCGTAGGTTCTCCTTCTCCGCTCTGACGCATTTTCTGTAATTCATCCGTAAATCCCGCGCCCAATATGCCGGCTGGTAGGGCAAACATGCCGATGCCAAGAACGGCGATAATTGCTCCGATCGTTTGCCCCAGAGGCGTTATGGGATAGGCGTCGCCGTAGCCCACAGTCGTCAGCGTGACAATGCCCCACCACATGGTCGTCGGAATGCTTGAAAACACTTCTGGCTGCACGCTGTGTTCGGCAAAAAACATGAGCGAGGAAGAAATAATGAGCAGCGTTAGCAAGACGAAAAAGATGCTCAGTAACTCTTCTTTGCGCTGGTGTACGACGTGTCCAAGCAGCCGTAAAGCGCGCGAGTAGCGCGCTAGCTTTACAATACGGAAAATGCGCAGCAGTCGCACGGTGCGCACAAAGCGCAAGTCGACGCCGAAAAAGGGCAGAAAAAAGGGGAGTATTGCGAGTAGATCGATGATTCCCAGAGGGGACACCAAAAAGCGCAGACGTCCAGATACGGGGTGGGCGTATCGAGGGTTTGTAGTGCAAGACCAAATGCGCAGAATGTATTCGACGGAGAAGACGGCAATGGAAACGTTTTCGATTAGGGCGAATGTGGCTTGATGCGCGCTGTAAATCGATTCCACGGTCTCGAGAATAAGGGCAACGATATTGAGAAAAATCAGGACGATAATGGCAACGTCTACGCTCCGTCCCTTATCGTCACCTGGCTCTAAAAAGTAGTAGACATGTTCTCTGATATGCACGGTTGCCTTCCTTTAAATACGCGCGTTACGAGCCGCGTTTCTTTACAGGGTGCGCATCGTTGCGGGCCCTCAGACCCAGCTGGCAAAAACTTCTTCTGCGAGACCGAAAGACGTGCTCATGCCTGCGCCTCCTACGCCGTTGACGATGCGCACGCCGGGCGCTGGCGCTGCGACAAAGTCGGCGTCGGTGGGATGTTTCGCATACAAGCCGCTCCACCGCTGTGCTATACGGAATGTCGGAGCCGCCAGAAAGCTTTGCAGATACTCCATGACAAGCCGATCGATTTCTGGTTTATCAAAGGGATCTGGATGCCAATCGTATTCGTGTGAATCGCCAATAGTGATCTCTCCCAATCCGTTTTGCGAAGCCATGACGTGAATGCCCCACTGGTCAAACGCTGGATTTTCGCGGCTGACTCGTGCGGCATAAGGTGCCAGAGAAGCGCATTGCTTAAACGCTGCGTAGTGACGCAGTGTGAGGCCTGCGGCCAGCATGGGACCCAACTGCCAGGCATCTGGTTGAGGAACTGTGCGCATCATCTGCAGCTTGCAGCGGGTTAGACCGCTCGATTTGTAGACGGAGGGGTAGAGGCTCTCGAAATCGACCCCGCTGCACACGATCGCCCGTTCGACGCGCCAGGTGGTTGAAGGTGTATACACGTTGGGCAGATCAAGGGCGTGAACGGGCGTAGAAAAACACAGCTCAACGCCGTATTCACGCGCCAAGAAGTGGGGTAGCTGTGCAATGGCTTGACGGGGGTCGACGCACGCCTCGCTTGCACTCCATAGACCGCCTCTCAGCGCATCGGGGCGGACCGCTGCACTGCGATTTCGAACGGCCTGTGCGTCGAGTAGTTCGACATCGTATCCCAGCGAGGGTGCCAGCTGCGTAAACTCTGACAAGACGGCCATTTCGTCTTCTGCATAGGCTAAATGGAGCGATCCCGTCGGCTGATGCCATATCCCCGCCGCCGGCGCAATATCGGCCCAGATATCTCGGGTGCGCAGGGCGCGTTGATGGACGACTCCGGGCGCCTGTCCAATGGGCCAGATCATGCCAAAGTTGCGTATGGAGGCGCCTGCGGCCTGGGGCGATCGCTCAAATAGCACGACGGATAGACCGCTCCTTGCCGCGATAAGGGCGTGCGCTAGGCCGACGATACCTCCGCCTATAATGGCAATATCTTTCTTTTTCTCCACAGGATACCCCTATGACGGAACGAGTGCAACGCGGGAAAACTGCTGGGACTGGGCCAGCTCTACGGCGCGATCCAGCTCGCTCAGAGCGATGGGCGGACTGACGAGCTCATCGTACGGATTGAGCGATGCGGTGCGCGATAGAAAGGAGACGGCGGCGTCGAGATGACGCGGACTGTAGTTGTGCACGCCGCGCATGGTGACGCATTTGCGGATGATTTGCTCGCCCGTAAGATCGATATGCGTGTCGGGGTGGACCATGCCAACTAGGGCGTAGAAACCTCCGGGTCGCAGGGCTGCCAAGCCATCTTTGAGTAGCACAGATGCTCCGGCTAGTTCAAAAACGGCGTCTACGCCTTCGCGTTCGCGCGCCAATACGTCTTGTACGTGTTCCACCGGAACTGCGCCAAAGTCGGCGCTGCGCTGGCGACGTTCGGCGTGGAGATCCATGCAGTATATGCGTTTGATGCCGCGCTCTGCCAACAGGGCGCAGCAGTACAAGCCGAGGAGGCCAGCTCCTTGGACCAGCACGGAGTCGCATCGCTTGGGAAGGGTTTCGGCTGCGTTGACTACGGTGGCTAGTGCACAGTTGGCCGGTGCGACGGTCGCATCGGAGAGCGCGTCGGGCAGCGTGACGATATGCGTCCCCGGACGGAGCAGTATGTGTGATGCGTAACAGCCGTTGAGGCCGCTGCCGTCGTCGAGCGGTGCATGACCGTATTTAAACAGATTTACGCATTTTTCGGGCAGCTCGTAGTCGCTACAGGCTACGCACGAACCGCAGCTGTCGGCGATGCTCCACGTGATGCGGTCACCGATGCGCAGTTCGGGCCGACCGCTGCCTAGCGCGACGACGCGTCCGACCGCCTCGTGACCCAAAATACACGGCGTTCGCTCCGGGCGATGTCCAGAGAGGGTGTGAAGATCCGATCCGCAGATTGTTGCCAGCGCAATTTCGGCCAGAACCTGACCGGCCTGCAGCGAGGAAGGCAAGGGGACGTCGCGGGCACCTAGGGGCTGGTCCGGTCCGTAAAAAACCTGGGCATACGCCATGAGCTTAGTCCGCTTGCGTGCGCCAGTAACCTTCGAGTGTGTCCTGGGGCGTCCACCCTAGAAGGCGCTGTGCCTTGTGGTTGTGATAGCGACCGTGTGGCGTGTTCGTCGTGATATGGAATATTTCGCAGCGAGAGGGTAAGACCTCTAGGTCCACCTCTAGGCACTTGCGTAGGGCACGCGCCGCGTCGGCAAAGGTGACGGAAAAGGGATTTGTGTCCTTGCCCCGTTGGTCCTCGGTTGGCTCGGCGTCGCGGAAGCTCAGAAAGAGCGTCGTGAGAACGTGTAGAGGATAGTTCACACTAAATACGCGGCAGATCTCCTGACCAATCGATTTGCTGTGTGCATAGAGGTTGAGACCCGAGTGGAGCGGAACTTCTTCACTGATGTCAAAGTCGTAGTGTTCGTAGCTCGGCCCGACCTGTGTGAAATGTGGACCGGTGTTGATAAAACGGGTATGTCCCATTTCTGCGGCGACGCGCACGGCGTTGTAGGTGCCGGCTGTATTCACGTCAAAGGCGACTTTTCGATCGGGGCGCAGCACAGAGCAGTTGACGATCACATCGGTTCCCCGTGCCGCTTCGCGAACCTGCTCCAAGTCGCTCACGTCCACGCGCATCGTTTCGTGCGGACTTTCGATTTCTACAATATCCGTTATGCGGAGATCGTAGGCTCCTTCGAGCTCTTTTACCACGTGCGGGCCGAGAAAGCCGTTGCCGCCCAAGAGAAGGACTTTCATACGCAATCCTCAAAGGAATACTGGGGCTGGAATTCGAGTGCATTGCAAATGCGCTCCGAGGAAAAACGAGCTCGATTGGATACCGACTGCAGGTGCAGGACGTGATAGGATCGAGCTCGACGCGGATCGAGTGTCTCCTGCTTCTTTAAAAGGAGATCAACGGCGTGGGCCGCATCGCGTTGGTCGAGCCACATGGGATCGTACGCTTGTCCGGCAACTTCCTCTGATATAACCACGTGTCCAAGGCGCAGCACGGTGACGTTGAGCGCGTTACTATGGGCAAACTCGCGCGCGGTGAACTCAGCTATATGCGCGCCGAGCTGGTCCGGGCTGGTGTTGGGCTGCGGCTGCCAGTGCTCTCCCACCGCCATGTCAACGTCGTAGGGCTGGAATAGATCTAGCGTGCTGATGATCAGCGCAGAGGGCACGCCGGCTTCGGATGCGGCTAGCAGTAAATTGTAGTGCCGGCGCGAATTGATATCGAGCCAATCGTTTTCTCCGTCGTTTGGACGCGGAGCATAGGCTAGATGGACGATGGCATCGACGCCTTGGACTAGCGCGTCCGTCGCCTCGTCGTGCCCTAGGTCACTGCGCACAAACTCCAAGTCTGTAGAGACTTCTTCCCGGTCTGTCAGGCGCACTTGATAATCGGTGCGTAAACGGGCGGCTATGGCTTGGCCCAGCGGGCTGGCGGCACCGGTGATAAGGACTCTCATGCGATGGCCTCTCAGAGAATTTGTTGGTCTACATTCATCGGGACAATATCGTGTATCTTGCTGTCCATTAGCGCGGATGGGGACTGCATCTCGAGAACCGCGTCGGCGTGTAGACTATCTATTGTGCGGCATCCGGCCGTTGCCAGCGTTGCCCGTAGCATGTGCGTGACCGTGGGCAGTTTGTCGAAGATAGATCCGACGTGTGGAACAAAGCCAGAAATACCTTCTTCAAAAAAGTTTTCCTTGGTTTGCGCATAGCGCCGCATATTATGGGCCCTCATGCTGCCCTCCATCCAGTATTCCTTGACGATTTCACCCGCGGCATTGCGCATTAAGCTGCCTTGGCTCTCGGTATAGCGGGCGAAGAAGTTGCCCATCATGATGGCGTTCGCGCCCAGAGCTAGGCCAATCGACATCTCCGCCGGCCCGGAGATGCCGCCGTCGGCAACGAGCGGGATATACGAGCCCGTATCTTTCAGCCACTGGTCACGCGTTGCGCCCACTTCCATGAGCGTCGTGCCTTGGCCGCGCCCCGTGGCCTTTACTTCTTGCGTGGTGCAACCGGAGCCAATGCCCATGCCTACTTTGACTGCGTCTGCGCCGGCTTCGACCAAGAAGCGAAAACCGTCCTCCGTGACGATATTGCCGCCGATAACGGGCGTATTGCACTGCTGCTTTACGTACTGAATCATTTCGCGCTGATATTCGGTGTGCCCATCGGATGCGTCTATCACGAGGACATCTACGTCGTGTTCAACAAGGGCCTGCACGCGTTCGCGGTCTTCGGGGTGCGTGGAAATGGCCGCACCGACTAGGAGGCGCTTTTGACCGTCAATCGACTCGTTGGGATGACGCAGATGCTTGTCGAGATCCTTTTTGAATACGACCGTCTGTAGGATGCCGTCTCTGGACAGGATGGGTAGGAAACCTCGGCCGTAGCGAATCATTAATTCGTTTGCTGCGCGCAGTTCCGTTACCTCTGTGCCCGACTGCACGTCGGTCTTCATACGCTCGTCTACGGTGCATTCAAGGTCGCGTCGTTCGTCAAAATCCTTGTCGGTAAGGATGCCGATAAGCTTGTCGTGGAATTGGCCGCTTTGGGTGACGGGGAAGGTCGTATAACCTGTATCGCGAATAATATGGGCCACTTCGGAGATGGACTGTTGAGGAGCAAGCGTGACGATGTTGGTTTGGAATCCCGCTTTGAAGCGCTTTACTTGGCCCACCTTGGCACACTGCTCGTCTATCGGTTGACTAACGGGCAAGATACCAATTCCGCCCAACTGGGCGAGTGATATGGCCATCTCGACGCCGGTTACCGCCTGCATCGCGGCGCTGAGAAAGGGCGTATTAAGGTAGATAAAACCGTCTCCCTTACGGCACAGACGCGTTTTTAGCTCGACGTTGGGCGCATTGCCATCGGCAGGCGTATATCCGGGCAGGATGCGAAATTCTTTGAGGCTGTGCGAAGGGTTTGGCAAAACCTTGGCCATGGGCGCTTTCTCCGGGGCTTGGAGATGATGAAAAGGCAGGATAGAGATATATTAGAGGTAGAAAAATAGGCCCTAGGTGTATTTTCTACAATAGGCGTTAGATGCACTCTGCTCGTAAAGTGCGTTTATTAAGTGTATACACTCCGAGAAAGGAATAGAGATGGCATATCAGCGATTTTATCCGCCGCAGAGAGAATCGACAGGTATTGGCGCGTTCTTGGCTGGTTTGGGCTTGGGCGTTCTCATAGGGGCGGCCATGGGCATGCTGTCCGCGCCGCATAGAGGCGATGTGACGCGCCGCAAAATTGTGCGTCAGGCGGGCGTTGCGCGCGATCAAGTTGTCGATGCCGTAGAAGATTTCGTCGAACGCCGTGCCGAAGGAGACGAACGGGAAAACGGAGAGATTTAGTCTACTCGCGTGCCTCTGTGCCACCGTAGTTGAGCTGGTGTAGGCGCGCGTAGATGCCGCCCTGCTGAATGAGCTCGTCGTGTTTACCCCGTTCGCGCACCTCGCCGTGGTGTAGCACGAGGATTTGGTCAGCACTGCGGATGGTCGATAGGCGGTGTGCTATGACGATGGAAGTGCGGTCGTGCATGAGCTTGGCGATGGCATCCTGAATAAGCTGCTCGGTCTCGGTGTCAATTGATGAGGTTGCTTCGTCCAAGACGAGCACTTCCGGATTGAAGGCCAGAGCCCGAGCAAAAGAGAGCAGCTGTCGCTGGCCGGAGGAAAGGGTCGATCCTCCTTCGGCCACGATTTGCTCGTATCCGTTGGGCAGCCTATCGATAAAGCGGTCGGCGTTTACAAAGCGTGCGGATGCTTCTATACGAGCTTGGTCAATGCGCTCATCTCCGAGTCGAATATTGTCGCGCACGGTGCCAGAAAACAGGAACACATCCTGCTGCACGATGCTGATGCGCTCGCGCAGTTCCTCAGCGTTCCACTCCTTTATTTCTACTCCATCTACAAATATTTCACCGCGCTGGATGGGATAGAAACGGCACAGGAGGTTGACGATTGTGGTCTTGCCCGAGCCCGTGGCTCCAACCAGGGCCAAGCTCTGGCCAGCTTCGACGTGGAACGATACGTCCTTCAGAATCCAATCTTCTGCTCGTTCATCATACTTAAAGTAGACGTTTTTAAACTCAATTGTGCCGCCGCGTTGCTCAAGCGCTCGGTCTCTTCGCGGTCCCCCTTCACCTTCCGTCGGCGTCTCTAGCAGTTCGAAAATGCGTTCGGATGAGGCCATGGCACTCTGCAGCAGGGCGTAGCGGTCGCTGATGTCCATGATAGGCCGAAAAAAGCGACGGATGTACTGGAGAAAGGCCACCAGCACGCCGAAGGCCACTCGCTCCGAAAGCACGGCGGACGAACCGAACCATATGACGGCGGCCATGCCCAAGGTGCCCACGAGCTCTGTGAAGGGGAAAAAGATTGCATAGTAGAAGATCTCGTGCTCTTCGGCGCGGCGGTAGGGGAGGTGCTCGCGATCAAAATCGCGCAGGTTGCGCTCTTCCCTGCTAAAGAGCTGAACCACTTCCATACCGGTAATATTTTCTTGCAGATAGGCGTTGAGGCGCGCCAATCGCGTTCGCATTTCGCGATAGGCGACCATGGCTTGGTTCTGTAAGTAAAAAGTAGAAATGGCCAGCACTGGAACCACGAGACAGCAAATCAGCGTCAGTTTAGCATCGATGGTGATCATAAAGATCAGGATGGCTACGAGGGTAAACAGGTCCATAAAGACCGAAACGATGCCTTCGCTAAAGAAATCGTTCAGCGCCTCTACATCGTTGGTCGTGCGCGTCATGATGCGTCCGAGCGGCGTGTGGTCAAAATAGCGCAGCGGAAGTTTCTGTAGGTGAGCAAAAATATCGCGGCGGATATCGAGCATGACGTGCTGTCCCATGATTTCGGTGACCAGCGTTTGTGCATACTGCGATACGTATTGAACGAGAATGCTGGCAAAGAAAGCGGCAATAATCCACTTGAGGCCCTCGTAGTCGCCCTGGGCAATGTGATCGTCTACGGCAATCTGTGTGAGCCAGGGACCCACTTGGCTGGAAAAGGCGGAGAAGGCAATGGTGAGAAAGGCCAGAGCAACGCGGCCTTTATGCGGCTGGAGATAGGTTAGCAGCTTGCCCAATAGACGCGGGTTAAATGGACGATGCTGGATCTCCTCTTCTTTGTTGAGCTCTTCGCTCACAGCGTCTCCAGTTCGGCAGCTAGCTGCTGTCGCGCGTGTAGATCGGCGTAGAAACCGCCGTGCTCTAAGAGTTCTCCGTGGGTTCCCTGTTCTGCGATGCGTCCCTCGTCGAGGACGATAATGTGATCGCAGTCGCGCAGGGTCGATATGCGATGGGCAATAATCAGCGTAGTTCGCCCCTTCATTAGGCTGCTTAGATGGCCGAGCACGGCCTCTTCCGTATGGGTGTCTACTGCGGAAAGTGAGTCGTCTAATATGAGAATCTGCGGCTGGCGCAGGAGTGCGCGCGCCAGCGTAGAGCGCTGTTTCTGTCCGCCGGAAAGGGTCACACCGCGCTCGCCAATAAGCGTCTCGAACCCACTGTCGAACTCAACCACGTCCTTGCGCAATTGGGCCCACTCAGCGGCCTGATGGATTTCTGCATCGGAAGCTGAATGGACGCCGTAGGAAATATTGGCAGAAATGGTATTGGAGAACAGGAAGGGATTTTGCGATACGTAGCCAATGGTGCTGCGCAGCTGAGAGAGCGGCCACTTCTCTATGGGGACACCGTCGATAAAGAGCTGGTTTGAGCCGGACTGGATGAGGCGCGGTATGAGGCGCGCTAGGGTCGTCTTTCCCGAACCGACGCGTCCCATGATGCCCACGGTGGTGCCAGCTGGAATCCTGAGGTTCACGTCGTGAAGGACGGGCGCGTTGTCGCCGTAGGCAAACGTCAGCGAGCGAAACTCAATCTCCCCGCGCACGGAGTGGGTTATGGGCTGCGTATTGCGGTCGCGTATCTCGGGTTCGACGTCCATGACCTCGTTAATGCGACGTATGGCCACGAGTGCGCGTTGAAAGCGATCGATCACCCAAGCTGAGTACATGATTGG
>Ga0181585_10001985_pt1 | contig 18132 bp, 11 predicted proteins | sample 071ome_29_FD_132469 | JGI IMG/M metagenome (GOLD analysis project Ga0181585, IMG submission 132469) | Coastal salt marsh microbial communities from the Groves Creek Marsh, Skidaway Island, Georgia - 071407BT metaG (megahit assembly) | ecosystem: Environmental > Aquatic > Marine > Intertidal... | reverse complement strand
TATTCGAGTTGATTGTTCACACCGGTTTTACCAGATTCAGTGACCCAGATTGGCAGAGAGATTGTCTTCAGGAAGTCATCAACATCTCCGACGAGCCTTTCGAAATTTGTGCCGTAATAGTGAATTGCATAGATATCAACAAGAGTAAGGATACCAGCATCAACTAAGATTTTATTGTAATTCAGGGCGCTAGGATAGTTTTGCGCAATGCTAGTGGTAGCTCCGCTAACGATAAGCTTTGTCAAATCTTCATCTCGAATAGCCTGACTGGCAAAGGAAGTAAGCTCGACAAAGTTCAGCGGGTCTTGAAGCACGGAAAGCCTTGCATTGGATGGAAAAGCAGCATTATTTGGTTCGTTCCAGATCTGATAGCCACTAATTTTCGGATTCCCAGCGTATCTTCGAGCAACTACTCTTGCCCAACGGTTTGCGAAGGTAAGCCTTGGATTGCCATTCTCCCATTCAGAGCTATTCGCCATCCAAGATGGCGTTTCGGCGAGAATGACTAATGCTGTCATTCCAGCTGGTATGCAATCAAGAATATCATCATAGAATGAAAAGTTAATGTTGCTGTTTGGTGTTGGTTGTACGTTATCGTCCCAATTGAACAGGACTCGAACAGCAGTGATTCCGAGCGTGTCTTTGATTTCTGAAAATTGGTTGCAAATACTGCCGGCGAACGCCTGATTAGAGAATGCATTGAGCCCGAATCGTTGGAGGTCTATGGGCTTTCTATCAACGCCGTCAGCTAAGTCGAGCGCATCACCAGGGTCTTTAATCACCTCAAGCGCTTCATCCACCGTTGAGCTGTTGCAACCAGAGAAGAGAATGAACAGTAAAGCTAATAGCGTAATCAGATGTAAGCGCTTCATGGATACCCCAAATCTCAAATGATTATTGTTATTTAGGAATATCTGAAATCACGAAAGAGGGCAAAGTAAAAGTCAGGGAAAAACAGCTCTGATCAAGAGAAGCTCTTGGTGAGATATGCATTTGCGGAGTTTTCAGCCATGCTGGTGCGGATTTTGGTTATACCGTACGCCAAATCTGGAACGCGTTTTCGCAATCTTGCAGTGAGAGTACGAGCGAAACTCTAAACCATTCATCTGAGCCAGAGCCAAAGAATGAGGAAGGGCTGATAAATATTCCTTTTTCCCTCAACGATTGAGCATAGGACATGCCAGAGTGCCCCTCGGGAGCTTTTGCCCATAAGTAAAACGTGGCATCTGTTTTGAGATATTCGAGACCAAGTTCGTTGAAAAAGGCAATGAATCTTTCTCGGATCGGTCTTAGTGCTTCTCTTCTTGAATGAACATGGTGGTCATCGTTCCATGCAGCAACGGAGGCATGCATGATCATTTCTGGCGGAGCTGTTCCAATTGAATTTCTCATTCGAGCATATGCATCAACAAGCTTCGAATCACCAGCTACAAATCCGCTTCGATATCCTGTGAGCCCACTTCGCTTTGAGAGGCTGTGAAAAGCCAGCACTCCTTCTTGAGCCACTTGAAGGATTGATGGCGGTGGAGAATCAAAAAAGATATCAGCGTAACATTCATCGGAGACGAGCAATATTCCGTACTGAGCTGCAATCTCTGCTTGGCGTTTGAGGTAATCAAGTGTACATCCACTGCCAGTCGGGTTGTGAGGATAGTTGAGGTATACAATAGCAGCATCATTCAAGAGAGCTGGGGGGAGTTCGCCGAGCTCAAGGAGGTACTCCTCGTCAGCACCTCCCTGAATCGGGACGTATTCGCCATTCACAGCCAAGGTGCCCTTGATATAGGGTGGATACGCGAGAGCTGGACCGAGTACTTTTCGACGCGTACTGTGAGCATCGATCAAGAGCGCAGGGAGATGGTAAATCCCCTCTTTTGACCCCGTCACAGGAATTATAGCTTTTTCGGAGACTGAGACCTGAAAGCGTCTATCGAGATAGCTGGCAATAGCCGAGCGAAGTTCAGCAAAGCCCCTGACGAGGGGGTATCGAGATTCTGATGAGAGATGCTCACGGACTGCTTGTAGTACAATCTCAGGAACGGGAAGGGTGTCATCGCCAGGCCCAAAGTCATATACGGTATTCCCTGCCTTGAGGAGCTCGTGTTTTCGTTCCATGAATTCTGCAATAGGGTAGGAGCCGATTTCGACAGCAGAGGGGCAGGGGGAGATTGTGCGGTTTGTCGTCATGCCAGCACTGTGGAAGGAGAAGTGAGGTTCGTCAATAGCTTCTCATCTATATCTTTGTGGGTGATTGACTTGGATAAGAAACTTCCGCATCTTGGCATTACTTCTATCTGATGGATGTAACCGAATGAAAGACAAGAAAGAAGACGATCAGAAGAGACTGGTATCACTAAGAACTGAAATAGATGAGCTGGATCAACAGCTTATTGATTTACTTGCTGAACGCAGGGCGAAGAGTCTTGCCGCAGCTGAGGTGAAGTACGCTGAGCACAGTCCGATACGGGACCAGCATCGAGAAGAGAAGCTTCTCTCGTTGAGGCTCCAGCACGGGCGGGAGCGTAAGCTTGATGGGCATTTCGTTTCGCGAATCTTCCACGAGATTATCGATGACTCTATTCGATACCAGCAGCAATTTCTCCAGAGGAAACTGAACTCAAAAACTGGTGAAGAGGTTGAGATTCAGCGCATTGGATTCCAGGGTTCAAAGGGTTCATTTAGTCATCTTGCAGCAGAGCAGTATTTTTCGCGTGTAGGTGTCCCGGTTACTTTTAATGGGTGTACTTCTTATCGACTGGTCGTTGAAATGGTTGAGCGTGGGGATTTTGATCTCGGCGTTCTTCCCATTGAAAATACAACATCAGGTGGGATTAATGAAGTTTATGATCTGTTGCAGAAAACTCGCCTCGTTATTGTCGGCGAGGAAAAATATCGTATAACGCCATGCTTGCTCGGCTTATCTGGCACCAAGCAGAGTAACATTCGTCGGGTATACAGCCATCCACAACTCGCTCTTCAGTGTGGACGGTTTTTATCGGATCTTGATGTGCCGATAGAGACGTCTTTCAATACGAACGAGACGGTAGAAGAGTTGCGGAGAACAAATGCAAAAGACTCTGTTGTGATTGCGAGTGAGGAGGCTGCTGAATTACTTGGATTAGATATCGTAAAGCGTGGAATAGCAGATCAGACGGATAATTTTACTCGCTTTCTTATTGTTGCAAGGCAACCAATTCGAATTGATGAGCGAGTTCCGTGTAAGACATCCGTTGTTCTTGCTACGGCAAATAAGCCCGGGGCGCTTGTCGATGCTCTGAAAGTATTTCAAGACAACAAGGTGAATCTTACGAAGTTAGAATCTCGACCTGTTCTCGGGAATCCATGGGAAGAGATGTTTTATCTTGATTTCGAGGGAAATGCAGAGAGTGATCATATTCGTTTTGTCATTGAAGAAGTTCGCCGCCATTCTCGATTTTTGAAAGTCTTAGGCTGTTATCCAAGCAGCGATATTATTAAGACAGAGGTTGCTCCACATGGGAAAACTCCAACAGATGGAGCAAGTATTCCGCATATACCGCGAGAAAAGGCGCGAGTGAGCACTAAGGAAGAGGGGGCTCGAAGCAAGACTGATAATGCGAAGCTCTATAGTCGAGATTATAAGTTGGAGGACTCCGTTATTGATGTGCGTGGTGTCCGTATTGGTGGAGACTCATTTGTCATCATTGGGGGTCCGTGTTCTGTCGAAACGGAAGAGCAGATCTTTCAATGCGCAAAACACTTGAAGGAAACGGGTGGGCATGTTCTTCGTGGTGGATGTTTTAAGCCGCGCACTTCGCCATACAGTTTCCAGGGATTGGGGTATGCCGGGCTGGAGCTGCTTGTCCAAGCTGGACGCACCTACGATCTTCCTGTGGTCACTGAGGTATTGGCGGTTGAGGATGTTCATAAAGTTGCAGAGAAGTCTGATATTATTCAGATCGGCGCTCGGAATATGCAGAACTTTACATTGCTTCAGGAAGTTGGTCGTACGCAGAGGCCGGTGATGTTGAAGCGGGGAATGAGTTCGAGTATTGATGATCTTCTGAACGCATCTGAATATATTTTATCCCAGGGCAACCAGCAGGTCTTCTTCTGTGAACGAGGGATACGCACCTTTGAGAACGCGACTCGGAATACATTGGATTTGAGCGCTATTCCAGTGATTCGGCAGAAATCGCATTTGCCAGTTATTGTCGATCCTTCTCATGCTGCAGGGACAAGAGATCTTATCGTTCCCCTTGTCTATGCATCACGTGCTGTTGGAGCACATGGTGTTATGGTTGAGTTTCACCCGAATCCTGATGAAGCGCTCAGCGATGGTCCTCAAGCCTTGTTGTTCGAACAGTGGGCGCAGATGATGGAGCAGCTCCGATAGCAGCGGGACGCGCTCCCGATAGCGAGGGAGCAAGAGGCGAGCTCTTGTAATCACGAGTCAAAAGTTGGTCATGCTCTCTTGATTAGGGAAGCTCAACTGTTTTGCCAAGAAAGGGGAGCCCAAGCAGAAAGCGCCTTATAGAATCAAGCGCCGAGAAAGCGCTGTATATTCTCACGTAATCTCGGTCTGTGGGAAGGAAAAATTCAAGTGCTACTTCATATCCCTGAGAGGCGATTCCGATGTAAAAAAGACCTACCGGTTTATCTGTTGTCCCACCATTGGGCCCAGCAACTCCTGTTATTGAAACTCCGATAGAAGATCCACACCGTTCACGAGTTCCTGTCGCCATTGCGCGTGCGACTTGAGGACTTACCGCTACATGAGTTTGGATAAGTTCGTTGGGAACACCGAGCAGCTTCTCCTTCAGTTCATTGCTGTAACTTAGTATTCCACCTGAAAAATAGGCACTGGCACCTGAGTAATCCGTTAAGAGTTTTCCTAGCAATCCACTGGTACACGATTCTGCTACGGCGAGGGTTGTGTCGTGCGCTGAGAGAAGCTCATGGACAACTTGAGGAAGAGATGTCTCTGCTTGCATGCTGAAAACGTACTCATCTAACTCCTCGCGTATAAGCGTGACTGCTTGCTTCAGGGGTTCTTCTCCGCCATTTGGAGATTCAACTCGGACCTGAAGTTCGGGAAAATGAGGGCGGTAGCCAACTCGAATCTCATTTGGAAGGGGTAAGCGGTCGATACGTTTTCCTGCCTCTGATTCTGGAATTCCAAAAAGTTGTAGTTCTTGAAATGAAGGGATGCATACTCTTGAGCCAGCTTGCTCTAAGAAGAAAGGGAGTACTGTCTCTGTAATCATGGCGTGGAGTTCGCGTGGCACTCCTGGAAGAGAGCAAATCGAGAACGTATCATCTCGTGAGACAATAAATCCTGGTGCGGTGCCATTGGGATTTGGGATAACTCGAGCATTTTCAGGAAAGTGAGCTTGAATATTGTTGGCATTATCAAACTTTCGACCTCGTTTGCGATAGAAATTTTTTAATTTTCCAAGCTCCTCTTCTGACAGCACAAGGGGTCTATCGAAGAAGTGGCTGATAGCTTGGCGTGTCAGGTCATCAGTAGTTGGTCCAAGTCCACCACTGGTGATTAAAAATTCTACATGCTTCGACAGAAATGTGAGCACTTCAGTGATCTCGGACAGATCATCTCGGCACGTCGTGACAAGTTGTGGAAGAAATCCTGCGTGAATGAGTTCTTGAGCGATCCATGATGCGTTGGAATTTAATATCCTTCCATCTACGACTTCATTCCCGATGCAGAGAATACCAACGCGTGGCGCATTTGAAGAAGAGGTATCGGATTCCATTTCTTATACACCGCCTGATACAGACTGTTGTCCTTTTGAAGAGTAGGCGATTTGAACTTGTTCATGTTGGTGCTCAAGTTCTGAGAGGGTTTTTTGAAGGAATTCTGCGGGTATTGGTTCGTAAGAATTCGGGAGTTGTGGGAGTTTGATTTTCATTGGATCAACATAGCGTCCATTCACATAAAATGCGTAGTGCAGGTGGGGGCCAGTTGCAAGTCCAGTGGAGCCGACAGCGCCAATAACTTGACCTCGTTTCACTCGTGTCCCTGCACGAATGCCCTTGGAGATTTTAGACAGGTGCACATAAGCCGAGGCATATTTCGAGCCATGTTTAATTTTGACCATGTTCCCATTGCCGCCGTAGTATCCGGCCTTCTCAACAATTCCATCAGCGACGGTTCGAACAGGTGTTCCTGTTGGAGCAGCAAAATCAACACCGTGATGAGGTCTGCGGCGTTTGAGCACGGGGTGAAAGCGTCCCTTGTTAAAAAGTGACGAGATGCGAGTAAACTTTACTGGATATCGTAAAAAGTGGTTGCCGATTGCTTTTCCCTGGCGGTCATAGTACCGCGGCTCATCGTTGCTATCGACATGCCTGACTGCAACGACCAGTTCGCCACGATTCATAAACGAAGCAGCGTGAATGACACCGGGTGCTAGTGCTTTGCCGTTTTTGATGCTCCGTTCTTCGTATATGACCGTAAAGCTATCGCCTGGTTGAGTATCTCTACTGAACTCGATTCTTCCACTGAAGAGGTCGATAAATTCATCGATAATCTCATAGGGGATTCCAACTGAGAGGCTCGATGTTGCCAGTGAATGATCTATAGTCCCCGATGCTATTCGACGGGTCGTAATTATTTCTGGCTCAATAATCTGGGGCTCATATGCATTTTCATTTAAGCGTAAGAGGAGGACTCGTCCGTTACTGAGTTCTTTTTTCAGTTCTGATATTATACCAGTAGAGCTGACTGTTAGCGCAATCTCTTCTCCCGCGCGTAGGCTTGAAAGTGGAACCCCTGCTTTTCGGAATGCTGCTGCCGCTCTATTTGCAAGAGCGGTTTCTCCTCCATGTTTGTTCCAGATACGTGAAAGTGTATCCCCAGTTCTAACGGTATACGTTCTAGCTGTCGGAGCCGACGGTGATGGAGTTCCCTGTTCTTGTTCGATAATGAGATCTTCTGCCTTTTTGTCATGGTATGGATTCACCGGCGCATCGACTGTTGAGTCGGTTGTTGGTGTTAGGCTTTGAATTCGAGGTGCTTCTCTTGTTGATTCATCTGCAATGCTCTCCCAGTTGAGGTATGCGGCTTTGATGGTCTCAGGGCTCTCTTGAGGGCTCTCTTGAGATTGAGAAACGTTTGAAGATGAAAATAGCAGAGGGGTTAAGAGCAGTGCCTGGAGTACTGCGATGAGACCGATAAAGATACCAATGAGCTTTCCGTTATAGTGTTTCACAAGTCTTATCACTCCTCGCCTAAGATAATGTTCCATGGATGGTTAAAATGACAATGGAAGAAATTGATGACGGCGTCTGCCTGAAACGAATAAAACCAGGTGTAAGTTGAGAACAGAAATTGGGCCCTTAAAGAGGGTTGTGAAGTGTTTCACAAGAAGTAGGAATTGAAAAAGCTGGGGGTGTCTGAAAAGCAGGGGATGAGAAGCATATAAAGAGCTTATGTGAGTATTCATCGCTATCTCTGTCCTTTGTCGTTGTTCTTTCCTTCAACCGGCGTTGAGCGTTCATTCAAGCGAAAGCCTACAGAGGTTGTTTCGCTGGTTGTTTTGTCTGTCGGTTTCCGAGAAACTGCCCTACCGTATGAGCATAGTCATAAAAGACTTCTGGGAAGAACGGTTCGGAACGATTTATCACTGGTATTTCCGAAGACTTCCCCGAGGAGAGTATAATAGTAAAACAGCGTTATGAAAAGCAGTCGTTTTCTCGCAGTAGACATCGGGTCCAAGTTCATTGGATACGCAGTGTGTTGTGGGCCTGTAGGCAGCACACGAGAGAAGGCTCAGAGCACGTCTGGTGCGGAGTTGATGCAACAATCAGCATATATTCAGGAGGTTGGACATACTTGGGAATGTGGGGCTGTGCTCAGGGCTCAGAATCACGCTTTACGAGTTATTCTTTCATTACTCGAGCAGTATGCAGTCTCAGTGCTCGTCGTTGGGTATCCATATCAAGAGTCTGGCAGGTCTTCGGAGCAGGGAGAGGATATCCTTAAGTTCTGTAGGAGAATTAGACGAAGATTCAATCCCGAGGCTCTTCTGGTCACCTATCTCGTGGATGAGTCTTTTTCTTCTGTTGAAGCAGAGGAGAAACTTGGAGCGAACTCTTCTGAAAAGAGAATGCGCTTCAAGGAAACTGGAGAGATTGATGCTCAGGCAGCGCTCATTATCGGCAGGCGATACCTTGAAGATGAAAATAAGTATAGGATAGAGGAATTACAGGCAAGCGCCCTTGGAGAGTGAATGTTTCGTTTAGTTAAGCTCGTTCCATATTTTATAGTGCCCGTGATCATAGGGCTTGCAACGTATTTTTATTTACAAGACCTCTTCTTTCACCCGCGAGATGCAAATTCTACACGAACGGAAATTGTGCAGATTCAGCCTGAGGATACCTCCGAGCAAATATGCCAACTGCTTCTTGATCGCAACATTATCAGAAGCGCTCAGAGTATGTGCCTTTTTATGTCGCTTCGCGGGATATCTTCATTTGTGCCAGGAGAATACGAGCTGAGTCCAGTACTTACCCTCTCCGAGATTATCGAGAAGTTTCAAAATGGTGATCGCTTGCTTCGAACGGTACGTTTTGCCGCTGGAAGTAGCATTAAAGAAATAGATGCTGTTCTTACCAAGGAAGAGATTATTTCTCAGTTTGCCTTTGAGCAAATAACAAGGACGCCAGATCTACTTGCCCGAGCAGGGATCGCAGCGGGGAGTTTCGAGGGATATCTTGGTTTTGGGGATCTGACTTTATCAAAGCCTGCAGACCTTCAGGCACTTTTATGGGAACTGCTTCTCCGAGCTGAGTCGAAGTGGCAAAAAGAGTATACCGAACAGTTGGAAGCACTACGTATGTCGCGCCATGAGATTCTTACGATTGCTTCAATTATACAAAAAGTGACGGCCGAGCCCCGCGAACGTCGTATGGTGTCTGCCGTATTGCACAATCGACTCAAATTAGGGTTGAGGCTCGAAAATTTTGAAACCCTCTTATATGGGTCACCAAATGCAGAGGGGCTAACAGCAGAGCAGCTAAAGGCTGTTGCTGGACCGTACAACACATACATGAATTATGGTTTGCCCCCGGGACCGATTACGAATCCAGATCAAGATGCGATAGAGGCGGCGCTCTTTCCACTAGATACCGATGCTGTTCAGTACGAGCGGGATGGTGAACGAAGTATTATATTCGTCTCTGAGGAGACAAAGAACGAATAGAGACTCGGGTGCCTATTCGGCTTTCAAAAAGAGGGTATGGATCAGCAAGTATTTGAAGAAGATCAACATATTCAGTTTCTTCGAACTGCATCTACCACTCAAAAACGTAGGGTAAAGTTAGCCGCGCTCCTGCTTTTTCTTTCCGTATTAGTGCTTTGCATTTCTTTCATTCTTATCCTCTCTCGTCTTGAACTGATGTCGATGGCTGTAGGAATAGGATTTCTTTTTATTGCTAGTGGTATTTTTTTTGCTGCAAGGTTTTATCGCGCTAGAATCGTAAGAAGCGAACAGTTCGCTCAAATCGCCGATCAGCAGTGGAATACACAGGGACGCTTTGTTGCGCTTTGGGATGTTTATATCAGACGTGCTCTGACTCAAAGAGCAGATAAGTTTGCTCTTATTTCAGATCAGCTTCGTCGGACAGGGAATTCGTTTTCTCCCGCCGACCTTCCTCGAGATTCGTCTGTCTTGTATACGGGCCTCGGGCTATTCGTCTCTTGCCTTTTCCTCGGAATGGTAATTGTTTCTGGCTTTAATTCAGAGGCAGGACGTACTGAAGCTGTTCGCAAGAAAATGAGTAGTGAGATTGCTGAGCTGGAAAGTCGTTATCCTCGTATGCCCGAGTTGGTTCAAGAAAAACTTCAGAATTTACAGCAATCATTAAGAGATAGTGATGTTTCAGACAATGCGCTCATAGAGCAGTTTGATAGTGTAATTAGTGATATTCGTGCCGTATCAGAGCTCTATCGTGCAATTCAACCAGAGGAGGAAATAGAGACATTACCAGAAGAGACGACAGAAGATAGCGAGCCTAACTTTTCCCCTGAACGTTCCAATACGAAAGAAGACAGGGAGGAGCAACAAGAAGAAGACAAGACTTCACAGCAAGGTGATCGTGAAGAGAGTGAAGGGAGTAATACTCAATCGAATCAGCAAAAAGAGAGTAGTTCGGAGGGTAAAGAACAGGGCGAACAGGGACAGCAGCAATCCGGAAGTGAGCAGGGTCAATCCGAAGGAGGCGAGCAAGAGGCGCAGCAAGGAACTCAAGGGAATAGTGGTGATGCTCAAGGTGAGCAGTCGGCTGAGAGTGGTGAAGGAGAGGCGTCTGAGACAAAGCAGAGTGGCGCTCAAGAAGGCAAGGATGATGGAGAAGGCAGCAAAAAAGGAGAAAGAGACTCTGGAGAGGAGGGAAAAGGGAGCAGCAATAGTGAGCAAGGTAATAATGAACTTGATGCAAGTCCGTCTGATACTTCACCGCAATCGACCGAAGTTTCAGCTGCGAGTGCACTTGATGAAGTGAGTGATGTTCTTGAGGAGATGAAGGAGAGTCTTGAAGAGGGCCTTCAGCAGAAAATGGAAAAAAGGGAGAGTCAATCGAGAGAAGAAGGAGCTGAGAATCAAGGGGAGCAAGCGAATAATTCAAATGACCGTGACGCTGGCACGGCAAACAAAGAGTTGCCTGATGAGGGAGAGCAGAAAAGTTCTGATCATACGAGCCAAGAGACTGGAGAGTCTGCTGAACACAGTGCTGCTCAGCAACCCGATGATTCGAAGGAGAGTCGAGAGCTTGGAGAGGAAGCAAAAGAAGCTGAAGCGAAGAGTGCAGTTCAGAGTAAAGACGAGCAACAGCTCCGTCGACCGGGTGATGAGCAGGGAAATGGGTTGAAAGAGGGGAGTGTTGGCTTTGAAAATAAGCAGATAGGATCAATGACAGAGAAAATTGACTCTCAGTATGCCGAAACTACGGGGCAGTTTTCCATAAACGATAAGGAGGTATCCTCATTGCGAGATATGAAGCAGGTTGAGCTTGCTTCGCCTGAAATCAGCAACGGGCCTCGGACACAAAGAATTCCTCCAGAGTATAGAGATATTTTAAAGAGTCGGTAATTTTTACTTGAGGTGAAAGGAGAGAAAAAGCTCATGGAACACTCCGCAAAACTTTCTAGTGCACTAGAAGAGTTTCAACATATCTATACGCAGCTCGATAGAGAGCTTCATAAGACGATTGTAGGATTGAATAACGTTATTGAGGGAGCTTTGGCAGGTATTTTCTGTGGCGGACATGTCCTACTTGAGGGAGTGCCTGGTATTGGGAAGACGTTACTGATCAAAACAATCAGTGCGGCGCTTGGACTGAATTATAAAAGAATTCAATTTACTCCAGACTTGATGCCGAGTGATATTACCGGAACAGAAGTTCTTACGGAGGATGACTCTGGTAGGCGTGGATTTCAGTTTAGTCCAGGCCCCGTATTTTCTCACATCGTACTCGCAGATGAGATTAATAGAGCAACACCAAAGACACAGGCAGCACTTTTGGAGGCTATGGCCGAGGCGCAGGTAACAGTGCTGAATAAAACATATCCCCTCCCACAGCCATTTTTTGTTTTAGCAACCCAAAATCCTATTGAGCTCGAAGGCACATATCCTCTTCCGGAAGCACAGTTAGATCGTTTTCTTATGAAGCTTTGGGTTCCAGCGCCAGCACCAAGTGAACTGAAGGAAGTGCTTATTCGAACAACGGGAGAATCGGAGGCGAAAACCAGTGCTATTTTCACTGAGAATGCCGAGAGTATTATTAATTCTATGAAGTACCTTGTGCGGCAGGTGGTTACACCAGAGCCTCTTCTCGATATTGTGGTGCGGCTTATGAGCCTGCTGCAAGCCGATACAGATGATGGCACCGAGCTTGCTCGAAAATATATCCGATTTGGCCCAGGCCCTCGTGGCGCACAAAGTGTTTTGCTTGTAGCCAAATTTTTTGCGATTCGTGATGGACGTATTCATATTTCAGTAGACGATGTGCGTCGTGCCAGCATACCTGCACTTCGGCATCGAATTGTTCTAAATTTTCAAGCTGAAGCAGATGGAGTGCGAACGGATGATATCATTGCAGATGCCTTAAAGCGGTAGAGGCCATGAAGCAATGACGGATTTTGAGATACTCTCTCCTTCATTTTTGCGCCAGCTAGAGATGCTTCAGCTCCGTTCGCGCCGTCGTTTTCTCGGTACGCGTCACGGGGGAAATGCTTCGTTAAAGCGCGGGCACGGAATTGAGTTTGCAGACTATCGTCGCTATGAACTTGGTGACGATCCGCGTCACATTGATTGGGGAGTATACGGCAGAACTGATCGGTTATTTGTAAAGCAGTTCCAAGAAGAACAAGATCTGACCGTCTTTTGTCTCGTTGATAGTACTGCGTCGATGCATTATCCAGTCGTGGATCAAAAGTTTAAACGAGCGTCAGAGCTGGCCCTTGGCATGTTATATATTGCGCTCTCACAGCATGAGCGAGTTCACCTTACTGTTCCTGGGCATATCGCTCTTGGTCCGAGTACCGGGCCAGCATTTATTCATTCATTAGCGAATGCGTTGGCAGAGAGTCCTGAGGTGATGCCAGAGCTTCATGCAGCAGGGATTGAGCAATTTCTGATGCAGATACAATATCCTGGAGTTTGTATTTATATTAGTGATTTCTGTTCGCCGCTCGAAGAGATTCAAAGGCAGCTTGAGCTTCTCTATACCCATAATCTCGATGTCATCCTCTTTCGCGTTACTGGAGAACACGATGAAAATCCGAGTCTTTCCTCTTCTCGTGCAATCTTCGTTGATAGTGAAACCAATCAAGAGCTTAACCTTGAATGGTCCCCATCAATGCTGCGCGAGTATCGCTTCCGATATCAAGAGCATGAGCAACATATCAGAAAGCTGGTTACGAAATATCAAATGCGATATTTCGTACTAGCTTCTGCTACTTCTGTTATAGATTTCTTTTGCCATGAACTCCCAAATGCGGGGGTATTGAGAACATGATTTCTATTGTATCTCCCTGGTATTTCATGTTGCTTCTTCCAGGTCTTGCCGCGCTCCTTTTTGTATATCGAAAGTATAGCAGTGAACAAAAAATACGGTTAGGAACTCTCATGTTTCTTGAGAAGCTCGAGGAGAAGAGCGTCTTTCGAAAAAAGGTTCGACTCCCCCTTCGTTTTTTTGTTGAATTATTGCTCCTTGCTCTTTTGATAGCAGCGCTAAGTGGAATCTCAATTTTTCAACATCAAGAAATCATAGCTGTTGTTGTCGATACGTCAGAAAGTATGGGACATATGGACGAGGTCGGTAAATCACGGCTGGAGTCCTGCATCGAGCAGATGAAGAATCGTCTTGCAATTGAGTCGAGTGCTGCGCGATATCGGCTTTTTACGACTGCTCCAACCTCTCGAGAAATAACCTCTCAGCCGATTTCACGAGAGCAGGTAATCAGTGCTCTGAATCAACTCGAGCCGGTAGCATCAGAGGGAGAGCTTTTCTCATTAGGGCATCAGCTGGGCTCAGGAGCTGAGATAACAAAGATCATTACTACGTCTGATCGAGTGCTTGGCTTTGGCAAAGGTGCGCCTACTATCTACTTTGAAAACCTAGAACCACGGATAGAGACAGAGGACGCGTCAAATCTTGCAATAACGTCGATTCAGTTTCTTGAAAAAGAGCGACGGATTGAAGGAGAGGCCAAGCTTTTTGGAGGAAACACCGGAAGTGAAACACTATTCACCGGAACACTTAGCCGTATTGATATCACGAATGGAAAACGGGCGCGTTGGAAGAACATTGAAAGTTTTTCGGAGCGAATGAAGGAGGGAGTATCACATAAGTTTCAGATCGAAAATGTTCCTGTAGGAGCCGCGTATCATCTTGATCTTCGTATTGCGGGACAGAGTGATTCTTTGGAGGCTGATAGCGAGGCATGGATCATTACTGAGCGGGGATTAGAGAATAAAGTAGCGGTTTACTCGCCGAGGCCTATCGATACGTTAGGCTTGCCCGAGATTCCAAGTCTTCAATTTGTAGAAGTATCAGAAGACACTCCTAAGAACTCTGAAGACAATTTTCGCTCTCTGATTTCCTATCAACAGCGGCACTCTCGATTCATTGATTCTGGACTTTATATTCTGCCTGTTGTCGAAGAGCCTGAGTTGGCTCAACTCATTCGACCAGCGGGAAAAGTATTGCGAACCCAGGCGAATCATCCATTACTTGACTATCTTGATCTTCAATCGCTTGCGTTTAATGAGGTAATTCCCTTGCAAGTTCCGGAGTGGGGCGCTCCGTTAATAGAAGTGGAGGCTGGTGTTATCGCATTCGCTGGAATTTTTGAGCGCCGTCCTATTGTTGCCTTTGGTTTTGAGATTTTCCCCCTGGATTATGGGACAACACCTGTTAGCTCAATATTTTTCTTAAACGCGATGAAGTGGCTTGCGTCGAGTGGAGACGCGGTGAGTAGAGAGCTGAATGTGCGATGGCCATCCGAGTTTGCGGATAATGAGCTTTTATTTGTTTCGGCTCGTGATAAAGAGGGGGTATTGCTTCGCTCGGAACCGCTTCCAGTTCACCGTGGGTTACTGTTTTCTCCGAATGGGGATCCGGTACGCGAACAGAACTTTTTTGCTCAAGCAGAGTCTAATCCTAGTGTTTCCTCTGACACCATGCCGACTATTGAATGGGACTCTGATGCGCTTTTTCCATTAGCGACTGAAGAGCTGGGAGACGGAGAGCATTCAACACGAACTCTTCTCATTTGGGCGGCATTCCTGTTGTTACTTTGCGATTGTGCTCTCGTACTTTTTTCACGGAAGTATGTTATGAGGGGCGTATGATTCCTGTTGGCGTTGAACATACCGCTCTGCTCTATCTTGCGTTGGCTGTCGGAGTTATTGGGAGTGCCGCTCGTTATTTCTATTTCAGGGAGAATCAATTCTTCTCTTGGTTAAGAATTTTTATACTCAGTGTGCTTCTCTTTACTCTCTCACGACCGTATGGAAGCAAAGACGAGGAGCAAAAAGAATCTTTGAACGTTCCGGTACGTATATTAGTGGATATTTCGGAAAGTATGAGCGTGGATGTCGTTGAGAAAGAACTTCAGGCTGTAACGGAGGAGCTTTCTCGTCTGGGCCGAGGTTACGAGATTGTGCCGTTTGCGGGAGGTGTCGGCGCGGGTGTTCAGAGCGTAACGGGAGCACTCAATCAGGGAGGTCGACTAGAGATCAGCCAGACATCGCTCGGAGCGGCTCTTGAGCAGACGTTAGACTCTCCATCCCGAGATATTGTTCTTATTACTGACGGAGTTGAGACGGCTGGGTCAGCTCGTTCTATCATCTCTTTGCTTATAGAGAATGGTAATCGACTCTATCCGCGAATACGGAAAGATCTTCGAAAGAGTCAGCAGGAAGTGGTGCTTGAAAATCTCGTTCTTCCGCTTCATCGAGAGAAAGGTGCCGTTGTAGAAGGTAGTGTCACGTTTTCATCGAGAAGCCAATCAAAGGAAGCTGGCACCTTGGTACTGACTATGAATGGAGAAATTATCCTTGAGGAAAAAATGGTCTTACGCCCCGGGGAGAATCAGATTCGAACGTTTTCTCTGCCATCAACTTCTCAGGAGCAAGATAAAGTAGAAGTGCGATTTTCTCCTAACGGAGAAGGAAAGAGCGTTCTGAGCCGTACGTGGTATCTTCACACGAAGTCGGGTGAACATCTTTTACTGCTTTCTCGGAATGACATTGAGAGTCGCTATCTTAAGACCTTATTTGAGAGAATGAGCATTGAAGTTGATACGACTCTTCAAGGGGGTCAGATGTCATCATTGAGTAAGTATCAAGCCGTCCTGCTCAATAATGTTCTTTATAATGATATTCCGAGTGCAGTTCGGAAAGAAGTAGCGGAGTACGTTCGAGCTGGTGGACATCTTATCGTCATAGGAGGCGAAAACAGCTTTGGACTTGGAGGGTATGTCGGAACGGAGATTGACTCTCTTTTACCTGTTGAATCCCTTATTCCTCGCAAAGAGATTAAGCGAGTGAATGTGGCGGTGCAGCTTGTGTTAGATAAGAGCTCAAGTATGAAGTATGGGCAAAAGATAGAGTTCTCGAAAGTTGCAGCTCGAGAAGTAGTTCGGAACTTAAAAGATGGAGATTATTTCGGGGTTATCGGATTTGATACTACTCCCTTTATTGCTTTTCCACTGCGACGGCTAGCTGAATATAGGAATATGGCTATCAGTCGTATTGCTACGCTCTATGCAGCCGGAAAGACCAATCTTTATCCGGCGCTGGATGAGGCGCGGCGTGGCCTTGTTAATATTCCAGCAGGCCGAAAGCACGCTATTGTGCTCACTGACGGACGCATACCGGACGGAGGGCCTCAGTACTTACAACTGGTGCAGCAGATGCGCATGAAAGGCATTACTGTTTCAACGGTAATGATGGGCGCGGATGTTGATACCAGTCTATTACGCAGCATGGCGCAGTATGGAGGGGGAAGTTTTTATCAGACGAGTGATGCAAGTGCGTTGCCACGAATTTTTCTTTCAGATGTTCAAGTCAGTATGCGCGAAGATACCATGAAGGAGTCGAAAGAGTACTCTGTCAGACGTCGGACAGATCGAGCGGAAAAAGACTTTTCGATATCGCTTACGGAGTATCCCTCAGTTGCAGGATATGTCAGTACCAAAGCACGCCGACCCGAATATGTGGAGCTATTAGTAACGGGTAGCGGAAAGGCCGAACCCCTCTTAGCAACGAGAAGGCTTGGTATGGGAAAGACCGTCGCATTTACTACCGATATGAGTGGTCGCTGGTCGAGTAAGTGGGTTAGCTGGGGTTCGTTGCAGCAGTTTTGGCGAGAGCTCCTTTTCCCTGATAAGGAATCAATTGAACAGGGGAGTGCTGATGAGCCAGATTATGATTTTCGTTGGTACTTTGATGGTGCAGATCTGGTCTTGGATACGATACTTTTCGAAGAAAATGAGCAACTCCGTTCGCTTTTGATTACTGAAGGCTCGGGAGTCACCCAAGAGTTTGTGCCTGAGCGAGTTGCAGAGGGGAGATACCAGGTTCGTGTGTCAAAAGAAGTATGGAGCACCTCTCCGCTGACGGTTTCTGGCACTACTGAAGAAAAGCAGTTTGGGCCAATCACGATTCAACTGGGAGGGGATGTTCGTGATGAGATGCGACCAGATTCTGTACAAATTGAGTTATTAAATGAGCTAGCAAGGAGAACTGGTGGCGCTGTGAATACCTTACCAGATGACCAGTGGCTTGCTGGTAAAAAAGCCAAGAGAGGGGTGGTGCGCCGTGACTATACAGAACCCTTCCTCTTTTTCGTATTCCTGTGTCTTCTCATTGATATCATAAGAAGAGCAATTCCTTCTCGGAGGCTCTCCCCACGTCAGAACCTGCTCTTGAGGAATAAGAGAGTGTACAGGTAGGGCCAGAAGCCAGGAGCAGTGGTGATGAAGAACCGTGGTTTACTTGAGTAAAGAATCGCTCGCTGTTAGGCTCGTGGGGTAGGAAGGAGACAAAGACAGGGGTCTAATAGTCTAAGTATTTGATTCTACAACATATATTTTCTTATGAGGTTCTCTCTCGTTTCGTGTGAATGGTCTCTTATTTGCACTCGTTAACGGCTATTTTTTCAATATTTTTGGGGGTGAGTTCTTTTTCGGGTTCTTTCAGATGTTTTATCTCCATAACGAAATAGCGTGAAGTTTGGCTCGAGTTGTGGCTCGATATGATCCGCGCCGAAATGTAAACCATTAAGAAGAGAGCTTTGTGGAACAGAAGAAAGAAGAAACTCCTCAGTCAGCAATAGACAGTAGTTCCAAAATAGACAGTAGTTCCAACGATACAGATTTAAGTAAAGCAACGGGTCCAAGGTCGGAAGTTTTCCCTCTAGCAGGTAAGCCTATACCCCGTAGCACCCCATGGGATAGCGCTGATCTTAAAGGGTCTTGTCAGCAAGAGGGGCTCGTTGAAGGCATTGTACGAATTCTTGATATGGATTGGGTTTGGAACAAAAAGTTATTCGCTGCTTATCCAACATCCCTAGAACAACAGAAGCAGAGGCTTTGGCATGGCTATGAGGCACTATCAGCGCAAT